>ERZ808040.1792-NODE-1792-length-13526-cov-4.859172_pt1 | contig 13526 bp, 9 predicted proteins | sample MGYA00380191_ERZ808040 | MGnify/ENA primary metagenome ERZ808040 (study PRJEB31490, sample SAMN06133395) | mouse gut metagenome | isolation source: J6 | host: mice | place: China: Chengdu | collected 2015-05 ... | reverse complement strand
GGGAAGAATGCAAAGCATTCTTCGAAGCGCCGCAGGCGGCGCTTTTTTACCTTATAGGAAACTGCGTCGTCAGACGCATGCATTCACGAGTTTGCGAAGCAAATCTCGCAAGAGTGCAAAGCACTCTTTTTTATGCGCAGGCCCGTACAGTGGAAGTTAGCCTCTAAAGCGGAGCACGGCCGGATACTTCCGCATTTTGTGCAATCCCATGCAAAAAGGGGACTGTCCGGGAGGAATGGAATGCGAAATCGAGGGATGAAAACGATTTCACTAATTTTTACAAAAAATAATTGGCAAAATTATGTATTTTGCCAATTTACAATATTTTACCTTGTGTGTATTATAATTACACGAATGAAATCGATCACACAAAGCAGAATAAGGAGCAAATCATTTCAAAAAGGCAAGGAGGTTCATATGAAGCAGGTAAATGTAAGGTTTCATAATCTTGAGCAGATAAGGCAGTTTATAAACATTATCGACAAAATTGACGCTAACTTTGACCTGGGCTCCGGCCACAGGATCGTGGATGCAAAGTCGATCCTTGGAGTGTTGGCGCTGGATCTGTCGGGGCCGTTGCGCCTGAGATACCATTCAAACGACATTGATATTGAGAAAAAAATCGAGCCGTTCGTTTGCGGATAAGTTTTTTATCTGAGTGACTTTTGCTTTGTGGATCGGAATGGGACTGGAGTATTTTTCAAGCGTGCTCCGGCTCTGCCTGAGGGGGGAGTGGTAGTGGGGCAAAAAATTATTTTTCTGGACATAGACGGGACGCTGACGGAAGCGGGAAGCAATGATCCTCCGCAATCCGCCCTGCAGGCAATCGCCCGGGCCAGGGAGGAGGGGCATTTTGTTTTCCTGTGTACCGGCAGGAATTACGATATGCTGCGCCCTCTTTTGCGGTATGGTTTTGACGGATTCATTGCCAGCTCCGGGGGATATATTGAGTGCCTGGGCAGGGTGATATATGACTGTCCCATGACAGAGGCACAGAGGCAGTCCGCTATGGGTATCCTGAAGAAAAACGGTATATTCAGGACTGTGGAATGCCGGGACGGCACTTACGCGGATGAGAGCCTGAAAGCTTATTTGAGGGACCATGCCGGGGAAGCAGGAAACAGTGAGCTGCTTCGTTGGAGGGAACAGATCGAGGAGGTGCTGAATATTCGCCCCATGAGGGAATATAAAGGGCAGCCGGTGTACAAGATTGTGTTTATAAGTCCCACCCGGGAACAGTTTTCGGAACCAAGGAAGGTTTTGGAAGCTGATTTTGCATTTTGCATGCATGAAGAGAACCAGGGAGGTTATATAAACGGAGAAGTGGTGAACCGCAAATTTGACAAAGGCAAAGCGGTTCAGAGAGTGTGCCGTTGCCTTAACATCCCGGCCTGTGACTCTGTGGCAATCGGCGACAGCATGAATGACAGGGAAATGTTGGAAGCGGCAGGGTTGGGCATATGTATGGAAAACGGAAACAGAGAATTGAAGAAAATAGCGGATGATATCTGTCCGTCCGTGTGGAAGGACGGGATCCGCAGTGCATTTACGAAACATCAATTGATTCATTGGTAAAAGCCGGGAAAATCTATTTTACAAGCTTAAATGCAAATGCTATATTGGTATTGAAGTGCGACCGATTTCATAACCAATGGAGGGCGGCAATGGCTGTAAATTATGGGGTGTGTGCAAAAGAGATTTACGAGGCCCTGGGGGGCAGAAGCAACCTGGTCAGCGTAGCACATTGTGCAACCAGGCTCCGTGTGGCCACTGTGGACGACAGCAGGGTTGACAGGAACAGGCTGGAAGGCATTGACGGTGTGAAGGGTGTGTTCAGCAGCGGCGGGCAGCTCCAGGTGATCGTGGGCACCGGCGCGGTAGTGAAATTGTATGACGAATTTTTAAAGGTCAGCGGTATGGGGGCGGCTACCAAGGAGGATGTGAAAAATGCAGCAGCGGCACGGCAGCCGCTGCCGAAACGGATGGTTAAGGCCTTGGGAGATGTGTTTGTTCCCGTTCTTCCGGCCATTGTAGCTTCCGGCCTGGCTATGGGGTTGGTGGAGGCCCTGGGTAAGGCGATTCCTTCCTTTGCGGGGAGCGACTGGTACGGCATCCTTGATTTGATAGCGAATACGGCATTTATTTTTCTGCCGGTATTGATAGCCATGTCCGCGGCAAGAGTATTTGGAGGGGATATTTTCCTGGGGGCCGTCATCGGCATGGTCATGATCCATCCCAATCTGCTCGACGCATGGTCCGTAGGCCCTATGGATGCGGCAGAGATCCCGGTGTGGCATTTGTTCGGTTTTTTGCCGATCCGGCAGGTGGGATACCAGGGACATGTGATTCCGGTGATTGCCGGGGTATGGATCATGTGTAAAATTGAGAGGCAGCTGCACAGGCGCGTACCGGAAGCGGTGGATCTGTTTGTGACGCCCCTTTGTACCGTGCTGGCTACGGCATTTATTACATTAGGGGTTATCGGCCCTGTTTTTTCGGCGGCAGAAAGCCGTGTTTTGGAATTTGCCGGATGGGTCGTCACTGTGGGCCATGGAACGGGAGCCATGGTGATGGGTGCTTTCTATCCGGTTACGGTAGTATGCGGTATCCATCACATGTACAATGTGATCGAGGCAGGTATGCTGGCAGCGGAAGGACGGAATCTTTGGATGCCCATTGCTTCGGCTGCGAACTTTGCCCAGGGGGCGGCCTGCCTGGCAGTGGGGTTAAAGGCAAAGAATCCGAAAACAAAGGCGGTTGCGGTGCCTTCTTCCCTGTCTGCCGCACTGGGAATTACGGAGCCGGCAATCTTTGGCGTGAACCTGAGATTTGGGAAACCTTTTATATGCGGTATGGCAGGAGGCGCTGCGGGGGCGCTGCTTGGCTCCCTTTTCCATGTGGGGGCAACCTCTTACGGCGTCACGGGAATCCCCGGGTTTTTGATTACGCTGGACCATGCCCTGCAGTACGGGATAGTCCTTGCGGTATCTTTCGGTATTTCTTTTGCCCTGACCTGGTTTGTGTGGAGGGAGGGAGCAGGGGATGCCGGAAAAGGGGCGGGAACGGAAACGGTTCTGTATGCCCCGGTAAAAGGAATGGTTATCCCCAGGGAGGAGATCCCGGATGAAACGTTTGCCGCCGGAATCCTGGGGGACGGCGTGGGCATTGAACCGGAAAAGGGAGAGGTATGGGCGCCTTTTGACGGGGAGGTAACGTTTGCCGCCGATACCTGCCACGCCATAGGGATCACGGCGTCGGACGGAACCGAGGCCCTGATCCATGTTGGCATCGGTACCGTAAATATGAAAGGGGACGGGTTCCGGCTTTTTGTTGCAAAAGGGGATAGAGTGAAGGCAGGGCAGAAGCTGCTTGCCTTTGATATAAGGAAGGTCAGGGAAGCGGGATACAGCGCGGTGACGGCAGTGCTCCTCACAAACGGCGGATATTCGGATGTGGAAATTGCCAAATCCGGCAAAACAGGCAGGATGGAGAGATTGATGACCGTCAGGAGAAAAGGAAAGAGCGGCAATGACGAACAGAAAATCCCGTAGCAGGAAAAGCGGAGGCGCAAACACAAACACAAACGCCGGGGCAGAAGTCCAAATCAATCTGAAAATGAAAGAAAAAGCGAGCGAAAGACAGCTTATAAAAGGCAGTAAAAAATTAGAAAGTGAAAGAAGAGAAGAAGATGGAAAATGAAATGGCAAAGGAACCGGAAGGAAAGGCATGGCAGACAGATGGTGCGGACAGCAACGTGCAGGCGCAGGGGGAAGGAGATATTTTCCTCAGCAGGCTGGCCAGGCATCATGATGAACTGCGCTGGCTCTACATGGAGTTATATGGGAATGATTCTATGTTTGCGGAGCTTTGTGACCGTCTGAGGCAGTTTTACCTGGAGAGGAACCGGGATCTGAGGTTCCGTGACCGGGGCCGGGAGGAAGACCAGGACTGGTACCGGAAAAACGATTTGCTTGGAATGATGTTTTATATCGATAATTTTGCAGGGGATATGAAAGGCGTAGAGTCCAGGCTGGACTATATTCAGCAATGCAATGTCAATTATGTCCACCTTATGCCCTTCCTGGATACCACAAAAGGCCGTTCCGACGGGGGGTATGCCGTGTCGGATTTCCGCAGGGTACAGGAGAAGCTGGGTTCCATGGAGGATCTGGAAAGCCTCACCGCGGCCTGCCATAAGAGAGATATCAACGTCTGCATGGATTTTGTCATGAACCATACTTCGGAGGACCATGAATGGGCAAGGAAGGCCCGGCAGGGGGACGGAGAATATATGAGCAGGTACTTTTTCTTTGACAACGAAAGGGAACCGGCCATGTATGAAAGGACGGTTCCCCAGGTGTTCCCCACCACCGCCCCGGGCAATTTTACATGGCTGGAGGATGCGGGGCATTATGTGATGACCACCTTTTACCCCTATCAGTGGGATCTGAATTACCGCAATCCCAGGGTCTTTAACGAGATGATGTATAATTTCCTCTATCTGGCAAACAAGGGGATCGATATTATCCGTATTGACGCGGTGCCTTATATCTGGAAGGAACTGAATACTTCCTGCCGCAACCTGCCCCAGGTACATACCATCGTCCGTATGATGCGCATGATCGGCGAGATTGTCTGCCCGGGTGTCCTGCTGTTGGGGGAAGTGGTCATGGAGCCGGAGAAGGTGGTTCCCTATTTCGGGACCGTGGAGAAGCCGGAATGCCACATGCTCTATAACGTTACCACCATGGCTACCACATGGCATACGGTGGCCACGAGGGATGTGAGGCTCTTGAAAAGGCAGCTTGACATAGTGAATTCCCTGCCCAAAGAGTATGTGTTCTTAAATTACCTGCGCTGCCATGACGACATCGGATGGGGACTTGACTACGGTGCATTACTGCCGGAGGGCATCGGGGAAAAGAGTCATAAGCAATATTTGAACGACTATTTCCAGGGATATGCGGGAGACAGCTGTAGCCGCGGCGAACTCTATAATGCCGACCCTGTTACGGGGGATGCCAGATTCTGCGGCACTACGGCTTCCATGTGCGGCGTGGAAAAGGCCGGATCGGAACGGGATCAGGAGGCTATGGAGAAAGCGGTCAGGCTGGTGCTGATGCTCCATGCGTATATGTTTATGCAGTCGGGGATCCCTGTGCTGTACAGCGGCGACGAGATCGGCCAGGTGAATGACTACACTTATAAGGAGGATCCCGACAAGGCGGCAGACTCCCGTTATCTTCACAGAGGGCCGATGAACTGGAAACTGGCCGGGAACATTCGCCGCAGGGATACGGTGGAGGGAAGGATTTTCCAGGGCCTGAGCCGGCTGGAACAGATCCGGAAGGCGGAAAAGGTATTTGTGTCAAACGCGGACGCATGGACCATAGAGACCGGGGACAGGTCTGTTTTATGCATTGGAAGATATTTTGACGGGGAGAAGATCATCGGCCTGTTTAATTTCAGCGAGCACGGCAAGAAGGCATGGATCCATGAGACGGACGGGGACTATGTGGATCTGATCTCGGGGGAGGAATCGAAGCCGGATGAGGTCGAAATACCGGCCTATGGATTTTATTACATGAAAAAGAAGTAGACGGGAAATTCCAGTATAGGGGGTGATGCAGATGAATATAGCAGAGATTGCGGAGATGGCCGGCGTATCCAGGGCGGCAGTGTCCCGCTATTTCAACAACGGTTACATTTCCGAGGAAAAGCGGGAAGCGATCCGCAAAGTGGTGGAAGAAACGGGATACCGCCCTTCCATCCAGGCACAGATGCTGCGGACAAAGAAAACGAGAATGATCGGAGTCATCGTGCCCAAGGTAGCGTCGGCATCCATTGGGAGGATCGTGGAGGGAATCCTGTCTGTGCTGAATGAGAGCGGCTACCAGATGCTCCTGGCCGTAACCCAGAACGATCCCCGGAAAGAGCTGGAGTACTTGTCTGCCTTCCACGGGAAACAGGTGGACGGCGTCATATTGGCGGCTACCGTTTTTACACCGGAGCATAAGCGCATGCTGAAAAACTCCGCCGTCCCCGTGGTGGTGGTAGGACAGTACCTTGCGGGCCAATGCGCTGTGTACCATGACGACTATCATGCCACATATGAGCTCACGAAACTGTTCTTGGAAAAAGGCAGGCAGAGGCTGGGGTTTATCGGCGCCATACGGCAGGACCAGGCGGCAGGGGAAGACCGTTACAGGGGGTTTTGCGATGCGGTGCAGGAAGCGGGCCATGGCGAGCTTGCAGATCATTACACCATAGCGGAATTCACGGTTGCCTCAGGGTATGAGAAGGCGGGCGAGCTTATGAAAAAGTATGACAACCTGGACGGGTTGATCTGCGCAACGGATTCCATGGCCCTGGGGGCCGTCAGATACCTGAGGGGACATGGCATTAAAGTCCCGGAGCAGATACTGGTAGCGGGCCATGGGGACTCCGAAATTGCCCGGATGACCATTCCCCCGCTTATCACCGTCCATTACTCTTACGAGAAAAGCGGCGAGATAGCGGTTCAAATGCTCATGGAGCAGTTGGGGCGTGGCGAGAGTGCCATGAAGGAAGTGAAGCTTGGGTGCCACATTGTGGATCCGGGAGCCGCTTCTTAGAGCCTGTTTGAAAACGCATTCCCGCCATCTGCCGGAAAGCAATTTTCCGAAGAAAGCGTTTCCTGCCAGGCTTATGTCAGGTCAAGTCCCTGCACAAGCATAGTACAGCATATCTTTGCAATCTTGTCGGGAGGGAGGGGGGAGGGGTGGCACAGCCACGTCTCCACGACCCCTATACAGCCGGACACGGCGAAAGCTTCTGCATAGTCGTACTCGCATCCGGCCTGCTTTTGTGCCAAGGCCTGATAGATCCGTTCTTTTACCAAATCTTTTAATCGGTTGACGAAGGCCAGATCCCCGTGGGGGCCCATCATCACTTTCACCATATCCCGGTGGCGTTCCAGAAAGGCGAAAATGTCTGTCAGCGTCGCTTCGGGTGAGGGTTTTTCCCGATCCCTGTGGGAGCGGTTGAGAATCTCGTTAAATTCCACAAACATTTCATATTCCATGCTTCTCAGAATATCATATATATCGCTGTAATGCAGGTAAAAGGTTCCCCTGGTGATGTCGGCCAGGTCTGTGAGCTCTTTGATGGTAATATTCTGGATTTCTTTTTCGGACATCAGCCGGATCAGGCTTTGCTGCAGCAGTGTCCGCGTCCGGCGTACCCGTCGGTCCGTCTTTTTGCCCTGGGGGGTTTGTATGGTATTAGGGGCAAGGTTTTTTGCGTTATCTTCGTTCATGTCTGCCATGTGTCTTCTGCTTCCGGCGTATGCTTTTCCGGCATACCGCCTTTCAGCAATTTGGTCTCTCCTGTCCATTTTCTAAAAATTTCATTAATTATTGACACCATACATGAAAGTGTCTAAAAACATACATTTGCGGAAAAAGTGTGTATTGTCTTTTTGTTGAGTTTCATTATAATGATTCTGGAAAATAAAATCAATATTTGTATCACAGGGACAGCTTATTTTCCCTACGCAAAGTTACAGTTCACACGCGCCATTCGCAAAACCGCACTTTCAGTGCCCGCCGCTGCTGCGCAGCTGTTTTTGCTCATAAAAAGGCGCTCCCTCCGTCCGTTCGTACCCAGATAACTTCTTATGCAAGCATAAATTTATCTGGGTACGGCTGACGTGTGAACTGTAACCACGCAAATTTGTGCCTGAGCTACAAATTAAAAATACTTTGAGCCGCCCAGGTGCGGCAGGGAGGATTACAATGGAAAAAGAAAAGCAGGGTAACTCATTTATGATGAAGCTTTCAACATTGATCGTGGATAAGCGAAAAGGATTTTATCTGGTTTTTATTATGCTGATTCTGTTCAGTGTATTTTCCATGGACAAAGTAAAGGTCAACAATGACCTGACCACTTATCTGCCTGATACCACCGAGACACGGCAGGGTTTGGACCTCATGGACGAACAGTTTGTTACCTATGGGACGGCACGTATCATGGTGTGCAATGTGACGTTGGAGGAAGCGGAGCGGCTGGCGCCGATTATAGAAGGGATGGAAGGGGTCAGCATGCTGGACTTTGACGCGGGTCAGTATCATGATATGGAGGCGCTGTTTGAAGTCACCTTTGGGGGGGAGGCGGATGAGGAAGACACGTTAGGGTATCTGGAAGGGGTGCTGGGGGAGTTGTCCGGCTACGATGTATACTACACCTCCGACATCGGGCAGGAGGAGAGGGATGCCTCCGACCTGGACAATGACATGATTGTGATCCTGATGCTGGCAGGCGTTGTGATCGTGGCGGTGTTGCTCTTTACTTCCACCACCTATGCGGAAATACCGGTATTTCTCATGACCTTTATCACCGCCGCCATCCTGAACAAGGGAACCAATTACTGGTTCGGCACCATCAGTTTTGTCACCAATTCCATTGCAGTGGTATTGCAGCTGGCGCTGGCGGTGGACTATGCCATTATTCTCTGCCATCGCTTCATGGAAGAGCATGAGGACAAGGATGCCAGAGAGGCGGTGATTGTGGCCCTGAGTAAGGCGATCCCGGAGATCTCATCCAGCTCCCTGACCACGGTATCCGGCATGGTGGCAATGATGTTCATGCAGTTTCGGATCGGCTATGATATGGGAATTGTGCTGGCCAAGGCCATTGTCCTGAGCCTTGTGTCCGTATTCTTCCTGATGCCCGGGTTGCTTCTGACTTTTGCCAGGGCCATCGACCATTCCCATCACAAAAGCTTTGTGCCTAAGATAACCATGGTGGGAAAATTCTGTGTACATACCCGCTATATCGTGCCCCCTGTGCTAATTGTGGTGGTGGCCGTTGCGGCTGTATTGTCCGGCAGGGCGGAATACGTTTATGATGTGAACACACTGGAAGCAAATAAAATGAGTCCAAACCGCTTCTCCGTCAGTATGGTGAATCGGGAATTCGGGACCATCAACCAGCTGGCGGTGATCGTCCCTAACGGGGATTACGAAAAGGAGGCCCAGGCGCTGAAAGCGCTGGAGGCCATGGAGGAGGTGGACTCCTGTATGGGATTGGCAAATATTGAGGCCATGGACGGCTATATCCTGACCCAGCAGCTTTCCCCAAGGGAGTTTGCCGAGCTTATCGACATGGATATTGAGATTGCAAACCTTCTGTATTCGGCCTATGCCGTGAACGGAAACAACTACGGCGCGCTGTTAAGCGGGATCAGCGATTACAGGGTCCCTCTGATTGACATATTTCTCTTTATCTACGACCAGAAAGAGAGCGGGAACATTACCCTGGAGGAGGATATGGAGGAGACGCTGACGGATGCCTATTCCCAGATCAGCATTGCAAAAGACCAGCTTCTGGGGGAGGACTGCAGCCGTTTTGTGTTGGAATTGTCGGTGCCTGTGGAAGGTGCGGAAACTTACCAGGCGCTGGAGAGGATCCGGAATACGGTGGCTCAGTACTATGACTATGACGATATCTATCTGGTGGGAAATTCCACCAGTGATAAGGATCTGAGTACCTCCTTTGGGATGGATAATACAATTATTACGGTGCTGACGGCGCTGTTTGTCATGGTCATATTGCTGTTTACCTTCCAGTCCGCAGGACTTCCCGTTCTTCTGGTATTGACGATCCAGGGAAGCATCTGGATGAATTTCTCCATGCCCTACCTGCAGAGCGAGCCTGTGTATTTCCTGGGGTATCTGGTGGTATCCGCCATCCAGATGGGCGCAACCATCGACTACGCCATTGTGATCACCAGCCGTTATATGGAATTAAAGACATATATGCCTATCAAAGAAGCTATTGTGGAGACGCTGAACCAGGCATTTCCAACCATTGTCACCAGTGGCTCCATGCTGGTGGCGGCAGGCTTCATCATCAGCAATGTGTCCTCCAATGCGGTGGTGGCGGCCATCGGTTTGGCGCTGGGAAGAGGAACCCTGACTTCTATTGCGTTGGTGCTGCTGGCTTTGCCGCAGACTCTGCTGATCGGTGATATCATTATAGAGAAAACGGCGTTTACTCTAAAACGTGATCTGGTGAAGCCATTGCCGTCCGGAGGAAGGATCCGCATGAACGGCCATATTAAGGGGTATGTGAACGGTGTGTTGGACGGGGAATTTTCCGGGGTAATCGACGGCGAGATGGGTGCGGTGATCCGCGCAAAGGATGTCGTGGAGAACCTGGGAACGGATACTCGGGAGGCGGAAGTGCCGCAACTGGAAGCGCTGGAAGAAACCGGCGCCCCGTCGGCAGCGGAGACAGCCGGCGTCCTGCCGGAAGCCTTGGAACCAGGGGAAAATATGCCGGAAGATATGGGAGAGAGAGGAAACGCCGGGAGAGGCGGGGAAAACCATAACGGAGAAGCAGGAGGTGCCGGAGAATGAGACACATGACCAAATCAATAAACAGATATATGTCAATTGCCATGGCTGGCGCATTGCTGCTGTCCTCCCCCATACAGGCAATGGCGGAAAGCGGCCTGGCCTTTGGCCAGTATCTTTCCGGGGAATCGGCGGGCCAACCCGCCGCTGAAAGCGCTTATACGGTAATTTCGGTGTCCACGGAGGAAGAGCTGGCAGAGATTGCGGAGAACTGCCGGCTGGATACGTGGTCCAGGGATAAATACATCCAGCTGGAGAACGATATCAGCCTGAAGGAGCATACCGGCCTGATGATTCCCAGCTTTGGGGGTATCTTCGACGGAGGCGGCCACAGGATATCCAATCTGGAGATCACCCGGGCAGGTTCCGCCCAGGGACTGTTCCGGTATATCCAGGAGACGGGAAAAGTCCGCGGCCTTGAAGTTTCTGGAAGGGTGCTGCCGGAGGGTTCCCGCAGCCAGGTGGGTGTCCTTGCGGGAGTCAACTACGGGCAGATCATGAATTGCACCGCCTATGGCAGTGTGGTTGGGAGCCAGGATGTGGGCGGAATCGCAGGGGTAAATGAGGCCACAGGGGAAATCAGGGCCTGCCAGTCTGCCGTCATGGTGGTGGGGGATCATTCTGCGGGAGGTATCTGCGGCACCAACAGGGGGACTCTGAACAATTGCAAGAATTCCGGCGGCATCAACATTTACAGCAGGGATGTGGAATACGGCCTGGAAGACCTGTCTGTGGAAAACCTCAGCGACCTGAACAGCACGGCCAATATGGAAGCGCACACGGATACCGGCGGCATTGCGGGATATTCACAGGGAAAAATCTATTATTGCAGTAATTCCGGCATTGTGGGGTATTCCCATATCGGCTATAATACCGGAGGCATTGTGGGACGCCTGCACCAGGGATATATCCAAAGCTGCACCAACACCGGCCATGTCATGGGACGGAAGGATGTGGGAGGCATTGTAGGGCAGATGGAGCCTTTTCTGGAGATCCAGTACCTCAATGACAAACTGGGCGAAATAGACAGGGAGACGGACCGGCTCTTTGATTTGATGGACGTGGCCCATGAAGACATCAGAAGCTACGGCAGCCAGGCATCGGACACGGCTGAAAGCGTCACAGAGCATCTAATAAATGTAAACTCTGCCGCAGGCGTGCTGACCTCCACTGCAAACGAGCTCTGGTATCTCTATAACCAGGAGCTGGCAGGGTTGGGCAATGATCTGCAGCGCCTGAATGCAGATTTGGCGGATCAGGCAGATAAGGACAATATTGTCGATAAGCTTCCCGATCTGACGGTCAGTTCCGGGGATCCGATGGGAGGCATTTCGGGTGGGACCCTGCCCGACGGCAGCTGGGGCATACAGCTCCCCGACAGCACGGAAAGCTACCGGGCGGCATTGAGGAGATTTGGGGACAGCGCAGGGGCTCATATCAATAATATGACTACCGCTACCAGCGACAGCAGCGGAACCATCACCGGCCAACTCAATATCTTCCATGCAGAACTGGAGGCGGCCGGGAATCAACTGCAACAGCTTACGGATCTATTGGGGCAGGGGGCGGGCCAGGCCAGCGCCGATGTGGATGCGGTGATGGGACAGTGCAGGATCCTCCGCCGGTCCATACGAGAATTGAGGGATGACCTGTTCCGCTATGAGGGCATTACGGTTTCGGATGATTCCGACGAAGCGCCCGGGGAGGAACCCGGGGATACCCAGGCTGCCTATTATGACACTACCACTTTCCAGCAGGGGAAGGTAACGCTTTGCACAAACAGGGGACTTGTGGAGGCGGACAACAGTGTGGGGGGCATTGTAGGGCAGGTGGCTACGGAGTATGACTTTGACCCGGAGGAGGATCTCACGGTCAGCGGGGTGGAAAGCTTCCATATCGAGCAGACAGTGAAAGCGGTGATCCGGGAGAGCAGCAATTTCGGGGATGTGGTATGCAAGAAGGACTATGTGGGCGGCGTGGTAGGCAGGGCAGATTTTGGCGCAGTGATCTCCTGCGAATCCTATGGCGCGGTCAGCAGCACAGGGGGAAGCTATGTGGGAGGCATCGCCGGGTCCTCCAGCTATTGTGTCAGGAGCTGTTATGCCATGGGGCAGCTGTCAGGTAAAAATTATGTGGGGGGCATTGCGGGAAAAGGCTGTGATATTTTCTACAGCAGCGCATATCCGTTCCTGGAGGCCACAGGGGAATGCAGCGGTTCTATCGCGGGGCAGCTGCAGGAAGAAGGGATCCTCTCGGGAAATTATTATGTCCGTGGGAATGTGGCGGGGATCGACGCCGTCGGTTACGAAGGAGGCGCCACGCCCCTTACCTATGAAGAATTTTGCGGCAGAGAGGGAGTGCCGGAGGAGTTCTCGGAATTTACGGTCAGCTTCCAGGCGGACGGGAGGGAACTGGCTTCCTTCCGATGCCGTTACGGGGAAGCCGTGGATATGGCGGCGGTTCCCCAAGTGCCGGAGAGAGAGGGATGTTACGGGTTCTGGCCGGAGTTTGACTATTCCTGCGTCACCGGAAACCGTGTGCTGGAGGCACAGTATGAGGACTGGGTATCCACCCTGGCCAGTGAGGAGCGGGATGAGGAGGGCAGAGCGCTGGTCCTTGCACAGGGGGAGTTCCTGCCGGAAATGCGTCTCGTACTGAAGGATATGGCAGAGGGAACCGGAGTTTCCGTTGAAAGCATCAAAGAGACGGAAGGGAGCGCGGAGAACGCTGTGGAAGGCAGCCGGAACCCTGAGGCCTTCACCGGCCCTATGGCGGTGAGGGCAGTCTGCGGCGACCCGGAAAATACAATTGTGGAGCTGTACGAGGACGGCAGCTACCGCCGGGTACCCACCGAAGTGATGGGGAGCTATGTGAAATTTACCATGGAAAACTACGGTATCTTCCGGCTGGCAGAGGCGGAGAACCATAATTATGGGGTTCTGTTTGCCGCTGCCGGGGCGGCGGCCCTGGCGTTGGCAGCAGTGCTCCTGGGTAAGGCCGCCGGAAAGCGGCGGAAAAAGGCGGCATGATGGCAAAGGCAGACACTCATTTGACTAGTACATCGTTGCATTAATTCTTGAGTAATCAGCACTCGCTGTTCACGCCATCGCCGCGTTGTCGTCAGTCAAC
>ERZ808040.1789-NODE-1789-length-13528-cov-14.149357_pt1 | contig 13528 bp, 18 predicted proteins | sample MGYA00380191_ERZ808040 | MGnify/ENA primary metagenome ERZ808040 (study PRJEB31490, sample SAMN06133395) | mouse gut metagenome | isolation source: J6 | host: mice | place: China: Chengdu | collected 2015-05 ... | reverse complement strand
TAAGCATCCATACAAAGTTGCCCCATCCGTTGTCACTGGCCGATTTGCCAAAATGGAGTCCTCTTTTGATAGCAGCCATATTGAGATCTTCAATGCTGATGAGCTCATACTGGTCTGTCAAGCGATGGGATAGCTTGTGCAGCATATCATTCCGCTGATGCTTGGCTTTCGCATGCAGCTTTGCAATACGCTGTTTTTGCTTCCCATAGTTAGAACTCCCCTTCTCCATATGAGACAGCTTCCGCTGCTCCTTGGCAATTCGTTTCTCCAGCTGGCGGTAGGGCTTGAAGAAGTCAGCCTCCTCGCCGTTGGAATCCACATACAGTTTAGGCAGGGACATGTCCAATCCGATGTGAGTAATTGCCTCCGGATCAATGGCCTTTGTAGGCGGCTGTTCCTCTTTTGAATATTCAAAGGACAAAGAGAAATACCACTTCCCGGACGGCTCATGTGTTACAGTGACGCTCTTAAGTATCCCGCCGGGACGAATCTTTCGATGCATCCGAAGTTTGATAGGTTCCTTGATTTTGGGGAGTTTGAGCATATCCCCATCCAACCTGATATTAGGGCTCTCTTTGTTAGCCAGATTGGTGGTATAGGAGTCTGTGTGCTTGTGCTTTACCTTGAACTTGGGATAGCCAGCATAGGAGCCTTCCCCAGATGTACTTTTGAAGAATCGCTCGAACGCTGCATTGAGACGCAGCTGCACATTGGCCAGAGCCAAGGAATCCATACTCTTGAGCCACTCAAGACCAGAAATCTTTTTATAGCTGGCTGGGGTTGGGAGAAAGAACTTTTCCCCTGCTTCATACCGAGCCTGGGCATCTGCCAACATACGGTTCCAGAGAAACCGGCAGCTGCCAGCTATTTGACTCAGCATATGTGCCTGGTCACTGGTAGGCACTCCACAGAAGCGGTAAGCCATCATGGTTACCGAACTGGCTTTCACTTGATCTTTTTGTCCTAATTTCATGATAGATTACCCCCCCCTTCCTTGGAAGTCTGCAATATCTGTATACCTTTAGTGTATGGGAAATAGGGCTTCATGTCAACTGGTTTCGAAGCCTTGCTATACTATCCACCTAATTGAATTTATATAGCCGGCGCTTTCATCCCGGATACAAGTAACCGGGATTTCCCGCGCCGATTATTAAAAGCCGGTTGCTCTACCAACTGAGCTAAAGGCGCATTTGGGGTGACTGGCGGAACTCGAATCCGCAACCTCCTGGGCCACAACCAGGCGCTCTGACCAATTGAGCTACAGCCACATGGGGATGCCAGCGGGGCTCGAACCCGCAATCTCCGGGATGAAAGCCCGGTGTCTTGACCAATTCGACTATGGCACCATATTGGGGGGCAAAGTCCAAGCCGTTTCCTCTTTCATCCGATTGGGGCCATGGCGGATACTCTGACATCCCAGGCTGCATGCCGCCTTTATGGGAAGGAGCTGGGCCGTTTCAGATTTAGCCTTACTGGACACTTGGCCACGCATGTGAAGCGGGCACTTGGACTTCTGGTGGGCCGAAGAGGTATCGAACCTCCATCCTGCGGTTTTTCAGACCGCCGCTCAGACCTCGTGAGCTACCGACCCGTATTATAATGGTGGGCCCTCAGGGGTTCGAACCCTGGACCTGCCGCTTAAAAGGCGGCTGCTCTTCCAGCTGAGCTAAGGACCCATATGTACCAGCCGAAACAGGCCGGCTGGTGATGTACTATTTGCTATACTTGTTTGCGATAGAGCAGGCGGCGTAGGATTCGGGCTTCACAACCGCGTTATATCCGCAGGCGCGAATCCAACCGACAACTTCCGGGATGACCTGGCAGCTGGGCCCATTGTACCCGGCATCCACATGGATGCTGAAGTTGAGGGACTTCTCGTATTCGAACCCAGTCGTCTCTTTCAACCGCTCAAAGGTTTCCATCAGCTGCCCTGCGCACTGGAGGCTCAAAGTTGTCTCGAAGATCAGCTTTTCTTTGACATTCTCAATGCGGCGAACCCGGGAAACCTCGTAGAAGAAGATTCCACCGTGGCCAACATTGTGCAAGGCAATGACCATAACCATCTTTGTCTGGTCGAAATTCTGGCTGTCGGTGCCGATCATGACGTTGAACTCACCGTGACCGTCAAGAACTTTCTGGCGGATGATAGCGGCGATATCGTCCATACTCACCTGACCATTCGTTGGGCTAACCATTGGAATCTCCTCCTTTCGGGAAATAGTGGTGGGCCGGGCTGGATTTGAACCAGCAACGTATCTTACGTCACAGATTTACAGTCTGCTTGCTTCACCATTTGCATACCGACCCATATGGCGGCTCCTGCTGGATTCGAACCAGCGACATCCCGGTTAACAGCCGGACGCTCTAACCAACTGAGCTAAGGAGCCATTTGACACTTTCCAGGGCTAAAGCCCGGGGTTTTACGGCGGTTGTGATAAAATAGTGGTGGGCCAGGTTGGAGTCGAACCAACTGAGGGTTTCCCCGGCAGATTTACAGTCTGCGCCGCCCCCAGATACGGTATACTGACCCATGCTTTATAAAATGCGCCCTGGGCTGGACTCGAACCAGCGACATACCTCCTGGCGCGGCGCTCTATACCAACTGAGCTACCAGGGCATCTATTTATTGCCTACCTGCGCGGTGCTCCGCTAGACCGTAGGCTAATGCCAGTCTCTGTTTGAAACAACAGAGAGGTTCTGTTTGGGGCGGGGGGATTCCCGCCGCCCGGTGGGCCAGGGCCATGCGGCCAGCCCGCATGCCGGCAGAGAGGATACCGGCGTTGGTACCTTGAGCTGGAGTCGAACCAGCGACCTGCGCCGTATGAAGACGCTGCTCTCCCTACTGAGCTATCAAGGTATGTGGCGGAGTAGGCAGGACTTGAACCTGCAGCTGGATTTCTCCGAGCACTCGCTTTCCAAGCGAGCCGACTACCAATTATCACACTACTCCGTGTCGCGGGGCCCTGGCTGGAGCCCCGCATGCTGTCAACAAAGAAAGAAGGATTAGCCCAAATTTGGGCTGGAGCTGGTGAACGGATTCGAACCCCCGACCTACTGATTACAAATCAGCCGCTCTGCCAACTGAGCTACACCAGCATATTTGCGGGAGGGATGCCTCCCGCTATGGAAAAATCAGGAGGATCGTTGCCCCATACAGGGCTTGCCAGAGATGGAAAACTGGCAATGGAAGAAAGGAGAATGTCTGTCCGGAACTCCGGTGCCGGCCAGCTGGTGGAGATAGCCGGACTCGAACCGGCGACCCTCTGCTTGCAAGGCAGATGCGCTCCCAACTGCGCTATACCCCCAAATGACCCAGAGTGCAGTGTGCTGTTACACCAAGGGAATATTGGTCATTTATGTCCTGCCCTGCCCGTGCGACTGTTTCTGTACTGGCTCCAACACTTCACAATACAACTAACCCGCTTCTAAGCCTGTATCCAACACTCTGGTTTTTCTGTTTCCGCTCTATTATATGCGGTTGGCTGAATCAGTATTCCAAAGACCGACTTGTGTTTGTCCCACGACCCAGTCCAATCATATATTATGCGGTCAAAGAGGAAGGTATTCCATGGCGGCAAGGGTGGGCGTCGAACCCACAGGCCTGAATGGACCACTGGTTTTCGGGACCAGACTGCGCAGCCACTCGCAATCCTTGCCATATGGCGAAGAGGGAGGGACTTGAACCCTCACGTCCGATGAGTCGGATTACTGGCAGATTAGCAATCTGCTGCCTTACCATTTAGGCTTACCTCTCCACATTTGATTACAAATAGTATAGCTCCGCTGAGCCCATTGAAGATACCTCAATGCACTGGAAATGTAATGTCGTATTGGAAAATGAAAAGCGCCAACGGTGGTATGAAACCACTGCTGGCGCGAAATGAGTCAAAAACAAGATGTGCATGGGGGGATGGATGCACTACCCTGTGAAATGACAGCCAATAATCGGCTTGGCACCAGCAAAAATGCGCATGCAATCAGAGGACTCACTAAAATAGTGTTCCTGCTTCATGCTTATTGTATTTTTGCTCAAATACCAAGTCATGGCTGTTCCTTTCCGTTTGGCGCACAAAGGGCGCGAAACTCATTTACTAATTGTAATATACTCATAGGGGTGTGGTTTGTCAACCCCTTTTTGAAAATTTCTCAATTTTTTTTCAGAATATCTCATGTGTTCCCTGTATCACAGGTGTTGTCACCAGGGGTTGAACACAAATGCTCTATATACCGAGCCGCAGCATATGTAGGTTCATCGAAGTATTTTAGCTGTTCATCGCTGATATATCCGTCATTCCCAAATTGCATAGGAGCACGCCAAATCCATCTCCCCCAGAGATATGCGGGGGTATACCATCTATCATATTCCTTTAGGCTCATTGTATTGCCGTGGACGATTACAGCGGGAACTCCATAAAGAGAAAGCTGAAGGTATGTCATGTGGACACAGCGGGAATCAATGTCTGCTGCTTGAATTACCAGCTGTGCTGATGGATTATACCCGAAAGTTGAGAAACGCTGTACCCCTTCCAGGAGAAGAACCCCGCTCCCGCACGTGTGGTCGCATAGCGTAAAGAAACCTTCTTCCGGGAGCGATGGATGGTCAGGGATGGAAATCAAACTAATCAGTCTGCTTACATCGGAAGGGGTAAAATCTTGTTTGTTGGTTTTGCTGGAGGCCCCAATCAGGGAGAAAAAATTCTTAAAGATATCTTCATATCGGTTTATTTGTGTGTTTTGGTCAAATCTGCGGCACAAATCTGTCAACCCTTGATGAAAGGCATCCCACTCGCTATCTTTATAATTAGTTTTGAGCTGCTCAAAGGCCTTTACTCGCTGTTCTCTATGGACAGGGTCGGTGCGGATGCTCAAGAGAAGAGCGCTGTATTGGAGAAAGTCAGAAAATGTTTGAGGTTCAGATATTCGCCCATGAGTTATTTTCGCAATTGTCAACAGCAAATTGTTAAGCTTGGGTTTCATAAGATCCGCCTCCTCCCATATACAACACGCTTTCTATATTCTTAGCATATTGTGCCAGGAATGGCAGTGTCAGATCATAGTCGAAATAGATGGCCCCAAGAATCTTTGTCATGTTCCTATTCAACCATTTATCACCAAGTTTCCTCATTATCTGCCCGAACTTGGAAATGAATTCAGCTTCCATCATCATAAATTCTTGATCTTCCTTCTTGAAGTTCTGAAACATCCAGTCCTTGACTAGAACCTTTCCATCAGAGAAGTGCCCTGCATAGCTGTCGAAACATTGGAACATCTCCCATTCCCGCCCCCGCTTCCCAGGGACCACAAAGAAGGGATATATGCGGCAGGTAGTAGGCCTGGCATCATATATACTGCATCGGCCATCTTGGAGGAAGACGCAGGAATTGTTGGGCCCATCGGTGTTCATCACAAAAAGGGGTAAAAGTTCTTCAACTATATGCAGATGCGTGTATTTGTTATATATATCCCGTACGCTCATATCAGTTCCCTGCTTGCAGAGAAACGAAGCGATCCGATAGGCTTCCAGTGGGCTGAGATTTAGTTGGTCCTCAATATTACGGCAGCAGGCAGAGCACCTATTACATTGAAATGATACCCAATCTTTGGGTCGAACGGGGATATTTGTTGATGTATTCATGTTTATATCTCCTCTTTGCCCGAACTACTTATTGTCTCCTCCGTTGCAATTTGTTCAACAAAAGTCATCACCCGCTCCTGGTTTTGGGGAGACATCCTATCATATCGCATCAGCAGATAGGGATTAGAAATTGAAACGAAATAAGGAGAAGTTTCGCCTAGAAGATCACTTACCGTTGTGCCCAAAAAGCAAGCTATGGCTTCTAATTTGTCGACCGTTGGAGGGATACCGCGCTTGATTTCGATTAGGATTTGAGTCCCAATTCCGCATTTTTTGAACATATTGCACATGCTGAATCCCTGCGAATCACAGAGGTATTTGATTTTCTCAACAACGTATTCCCCATTCATTATGAAAACTCCTTTCTCACTGTTAGCCTATCAATTTACAAAATCGGAGATGTCCCAGTCCAGAACTTTTACAACCTGATCCTCCAACAGGCATCCGGCAATAAGGGGCAGCCTTTTGGCATACGAGGTACGGAGCATACGGTAGTCAAGGCCATTGAAGCGAACACGGTCCAGCCCATCCATGTCCTTACAGATGTGGTAGAGATGAGTTGCCCGGGATCTGTCCTTTTGAGAAAATCCAGAGACGTTTTGGATGGCCTCCTCCCCTACCCCATCGTCATGACAATTGATGTTGGCATTATCGCAGACCATCAGTGACAACTCCAGCACCCGGCGGACACCCTGAAGGTGTTTCAGCTGTCGGTCAATCGACCATACTGGGACGGGGCTCCATCAACCCGATTACAATGCTGTGCAAGAAGTTCCGCACCTTTACCTCCTCCTCCCTCGGAATGAGGAAGCTTTTTTCTACTGCTGGTGGCTTGGAAAGTGATGCGCCTGCCCTGTAGTATTCGATGTGCAAATAGATGTTCTTCCCATCCACCCAATCAAAGGCACGGACCTTGTAGCCGGCCACCCATTTATCAATGTTTATCACACTGCAATCCTTTCTACCTTCGTAACCTCTGGGGCGTGTTGCCGATTACCCAAGTAAGCCGGTCGAGGAACTTGCGGTAATCGTGAAGGGCCTCAATCTCATTTGCAAAGTTTGGTAGTCCATCCCCTTTGTGGAGTGGGAACAGTCAAACAGGCTGCCAAAGAATACGGCTGGAGCTTTCGTGCCAATCAAATATCAAACATGGCTTTTCATCATCTATTTTTATAGCATATAGGGACATCCCGCCCTTAGACATATCTTCGTTTTGAAAAATATAATTGTGAGCAAAAGCGGATACAGTTATTTCCCAAGGACCACATTTGGGGGGTTTTACTATATGTGCATATTTTGAATCTGGAGAACATCTGCTGATTCCAAATATTGAATGATTGTGTTCAGCAATTAGCAGATTAACCGCAGTCGGGAAACCTAGTGTTTCTATTGCGGCTTGACTAAACTGGATTTTTCGATGTCCTATTTGTATTGCTATCCTTTGTGAGAGAGTGATGGGATCTGGTGGGAAGCAATTATTAGCGGGATTCATACTATTCCTCCTCTTTTTACTAATACCAAGATTATGGCAATATTTGTTGCGTACAGCACTGTCCCTACCTCCCAGGACTGTTTAACCATACGCCGCAGAGCAACAGATTCGGGTGAACATCCACCGGTGACTATTTAGGATTATTCTCATTCTTGGGTAACATAGTGGTATCCCAGTAGCATCTGTAGACTTGCCGGGGCCACTTAGGGTAGTCAATCAGGGCTTGCAGAGTTGTCTCCACAAGCCCTACCTTTAGGCGTAGGGCTATTGACCGATTGTTCTCTCAACGTGTCGGCTTCATGGTAAAGCTTCTGGTAGCGCTTGTCGGTAATCATACCCAGTCGTTGAGCCATATTTAAAGCACCGATATAGGACCAGTATTGAGCCATCCTGCTGTTTTGTGTTGTGTCTGGTGTGTCCGACTGGATTGCTTGCGTTGCTTCCTCACGCATAATGGCAATCAGCTTTTCAATATCCAGGGATATATCTTTCCAGGCCGTCCCACAATTAGGACAGTATTCGAACGGAGGTGTGTAATTGCCGCACACGGGGCAAAACTCGCCCTCCTCTATTTTATACAGATCTACTACATCACCCTTCTGCCCCTCATAGAGATATAGGTCGTCTCCGTTGATGGTAACCTCGCTACAGTTCAGGAGGATGGCGTAGTGGCCGCAAAACATCTGATTATTTTCATACCGAATCAGGTCCGAGATCTCTTCCAAGGTCAGCTTACCACGTTTCTTTGTAATACGCAGAACTGTTTGATCTCGGTAGTCATAAGTCCAAAATATTTCAATGCCACGTTTCATATGTACTCCTTTCGTACATCTTTGCACCTTTGTCAATCATCTATCTCTACCGCGTCAAGAGCTTCTGTAAGCAATTTGTCAACTAACGACTCAACTGTCATATTTACTTCGTTGGCAAGTTCATAGATTCGGACATATGTGTTTGGGCTAACTACAACAGAAGACCTTTTAGCCCTTTTTGTAACAGGATTTCGCTTTAATATGATTTTCTCCATAACGTCCCCCTTAAAAATTACTATCAAAAGCAACATGGAATCCCGAGCTCTTTCGCAACATGAATAGCATACTGCCTTGCTCGTTCATAATCCCAAAACCAAGAAGTAAAACCATATTTCGTATCCCAGTCTGGTGGAAGTTCATTCACTCTCACTGTTCCTATTGCAATATCTCCAGAGTATTTCACTTCAACAACATAAGCCGTGTTCGGATACTCTATATCAATATAGTCCATCCTAAAATATTCTCCATCAAATGATTTGATAGGTTCTACCGCTATAAAACTTGTTTGTGGTGAATACAAGAAAATGTGGGGGATGGATTTTTACGACTAGGGCTGTAGGACCTATCCCACCTCATCGATCGATGTCATTAGGAAAACCATCTGGTTCTTGTTGTTAACAACACGGATTTTGCATGACGACACTGTGACGTTGGAGACTTGTCCAAATACCATCGATCAGTAGGGCATCCCGCCACATTTCTTCGTATCCACCAAAGTAAAGATTTCTACTTATCATGCGTGGCGTAATCCCCCTTCCTTTAGACATGGGGATATAAGCCACAAAAGCTTTTGTTTACATTGACAAATTTAGCACGCCTCAGATCTGGACAAATTCAGCGTCAATAACCTGCTCATTTATAACCTGCTTATTTGGCACCGAATAAAAATGTGGAACGAAGCCGGCTGCTATAATCTGTGCATTTGCCCCCGCTGTTGCAAGTGCGTAAGACCGGAGCATCTCCTCTGCCGACCGCATCACAGTCCTCTTTCCCGCTTCTGCCGGTTTGGAGAGATCAAACAGCAGTGCATTCTCCTCAGTCCACTTGGAACCGTACACACGTTTAGTAGCCTTGTCGTTTTCACAGCCCATTTTTGCCCGGAGGATAGTTGCAACAGCCCTGTTTTTAATGACGATCCATTGTTTCCGTCCACGAAGGTCATCTGCTGTTTTCCCCAACATGAAAGGACAGGCGAAGCGGTCGTTGATGTCGCAAGGGACAATGCCAAAGAGGGGTATCGGGTCTCCGATTATGATACGAACGTAGTTGGGATAATTGAGTTCCGCAGCAGCCAGGCTGCTCAGTTTTATACTTGTGCAGCTAATACGGGTCTCCGCTGCACTGAAGGCGGAGCAGTCAGGATCAACGACCCGAAAATCAGACATTGAAATATTCACGATTAGTACTCCTCCTTTATAATCAATGGATGGAAGTTTGCAAGCATCCCTGTTCCAGCAAGTTCATCCGAAACCAAAACCTTCCGATCCGGCAGTGATATCATATCTTTGGCCATTCTCCAATCATCTTTTGGAATGATTGCTTCATGTCGGCCTGATATCCTATACTGCTGCACCTGACCATAGTTCTTGACTCGGATGTGGTTGAAAATATCAACGCAAACTGTCTTTTGCATGACCACATCGCCAGCATAGCGATCATTGCCCAGGATATAGGTGACAGATGAAACAGTCCACCTCCCCTTCCCTTTCGGAGATGGGATACCATCTTCAGTTAGCGTTCTGGCAATCTCATAAGGAGAAAATCCTTGCAGATACATAGTATATATTCGCTTGACGACCGCAGCTTCTTGCGGGTTGACAATGAGCGTGTCTCCACTTTCCGGGTCTTTTACCCGATTATACCCATACGGTTTGATGATCTTCGGTATGCCACGGTCGAAACGCTGCCGGATACCCCAGGAAATACTGGTAGACTTTATCAAGCTCTCATCTTGGGCAAAGGCCGCCAGAACAGTAAGAAGAAGCTCCCCATTTTGAGTTAAAGTGTTGATGTTTTCCGTCTCAAAGAAAACACCAACCTGTTTAGGGAGGGCTTTGAGGATACGGATATATTCAAGACAATCAACCACATTTCTAGCAAAGCGGGAGACAGACTTTGTGATAATAAGGTCAATCTTCCCTGCCTTACAATCTTCAATCATCTGGGTAAACTCTTTTCTGTTCTTTACGGAAGTGGCAGAGATTCCCTCATCCGCATAGACCCGAACCAGGGTCCAGTTGGGGTGTTTGGACACATAGTCCATGTAATACTGCCGCTGCAGCTCATAGCTCTCTGCCTGCATCTCTGACAGAGTACTCACTCGACAGTATGGAGCAACGCGAACCTCAGTAGCTGCCAATTGCTCTGGAGAGAAATCTTCCCTGGCTGGGAGCTTTTCAACATTGCTGCCGCCATCTTGAAATGCGTTTTGAATTCGCTGTTTGCGGGCTTCATTGTCGGCACCCATAATCTCCACCTCCTCAGAAATATAACTGTGAGCTACGAGAACAACATCTTATACAGAACCATCTTTTCATCAGGAAGAGAACTGAAGTTTTCCCCGCTTACCCCCACAACCAAAAATGTTCCCACAATAATATCGCATCCGACTTGTCTATTTGGAGGTAACCCCATCAACTTCCCTTCCTCATTACAAATGAGTTCTACGTCAGCTTCCAGAGGCACGGCTTGAATATGTCCTCCAACTATGGCTTGGAGAGCGTCTAAAGTGTTTGGAATAGTTACGGTTCTAGGGGCTGTCCACGGATCAACCCTCAATACACAAATTCTTTCACTCATTTGATATCCACCTCTGTATCTACATAATTTATGCCTGATTTTCCTCCCGACGTATGATATCTACCAATTCCTGCTCCAACTGCTCGTTGGGGGTATAGCGGTGGAGATTCTGGCTGATATGCTGATTGGCATAGTAGGTCAGCGTACCGCACAACTCTCCCATGATTTGAAGGGCCTCCAGATTATGCCGCAGCGTTTTCAGCGTACCCACATGGAGGACAGACCGACCGGACTCATCAAACTTACCGCGCAGATGGCAGTCAATGTAAACACCCTCAGAGCCGCCGTAGTTAACGATGGCCTCAAAGTTGAACTCATAGGCGGTCAACTCTACCTTTTCTCGGATACCGGGCTCATGCTCACAGGGCAGCACATAGTCCAGAATTGCTTCGGCTTTCTCAAAGTGTCCATTCTCTTTCGCCAAGCGAACAGCGGCACTGAACAGGCTGCCGCCGGTATCCCGTAAAACTTCCGTGTGCTTCTGCGGCGGGAAACTCTTTTCCAGCCAGACCCTGGCCTGTTCCCGGTCGTAGTCGTTGAACAGCTTCAGAAACTCTTTGCTGCGCCGGAATTGTGATGCATTGTCTCGTGCGGTGTAAAACAGGCTGCGCTCCTTACATTTGCCGTAGTAGCCGATATGCTGGGACACTTCGTCGTAGGGGTGGGCGGTCCGTACCGTATCATAGATGGCTTTCAGCAGATTGTCGCCGGTCAGCCCCTTCGGAATGGGGATCACCTCCTCCAACTCGCCGTAGCAGTCCATGCAGCGGCCGGCCAGGGTGACACCCATGCACTCACTGAGTTTGAAATAGTCCAATTTCCACTTTTCGGGGATAAAATGGCTCCGGAAAAAGTTGACGGCCGCGTCCGGGCTGCCCGCCATGTGGGAGCAGCAGTCGCAATAACGATATACCATAGTTAATCTCCTTTCTTGAATCCGGCCAGGCTAAAGTCAAATATCGGCACCAGCTTTGACCAGCTCATGTAGTAAAAGTAGTAGGGTTTCATACCGTCGTCGATCTCAACGACCTCGCCTAACTCCAACTCCGTATCGCCCGAAAAAATGGTATCTATATCTCCAGCCCTGACAGCTTCATAAAAAGTCTGGGCCTTCATACCCAGCGGCAGCTCAAGCCGCAGCTTATACCGATGGGGCGGCGGTGAAACGTAGTCGGAGTCCTTCAAAATGCCCTCGCTTCTCTCATACATATCAATAAGTTCGCTCATCTCATCGGCAAAACCATAGATCCGACAGATTGGCTTGGGAAGCCGCCTGGGACACCACTTGGGCGCCTTGATTTTGGGATCAGAGGTCCGAAACCGTTTTGGCTTCCTTCGTTTCGGGAAACCGTCGCAATAGCGAGTTTCGCACAGAGTGCTTCCCATACGTTGGAGAAACTGACATTCATAGCATTTTAGTTCTGGGAACGAATATTTTCTTGCCATATACTTTCCCTTCTCATTTACAGAACCTGCCGCAAAGCCCCTGCCTTTAGGTGTGGGGTTATTGCCCCTCTTTTGGGTATACATATACCGATTGATAGTGCCCACGATACTCCCATTTCAAGCCAAGGAGCTTGATGTATGACATAGGAGCTAACTTTGCATCAATAAATATCCCATCCGGGTGGTTTCCCTTAAAAATCAAGCTCCACTCTTCGATTGGCCGCCATGGGGTTCCTTTTCGGTCCAAATACTTCTTAAGACGTTGCATAATCATCACATTTCTCCATAAACTTTACCTGTTCAAAGCCAAGCCTGCTTTGCCATATAGATGTGAAAAACATAGGGGTATACCAGACCTCCAGCCCGTATTTCTCTGCTCGAAGGAATGAAACTGGACCGGTGAGGGGATGAGCAAGAGCGTTGCCAACAACGACATACCCTGCGCATCCAAGCAGAGATAGCTGAATAAAGCACATCATCGCTGCAAGTCTGTCAATATCCTGTGCTGCAAACAGCACATCAGTTTGGTAATTTATCTTCTGGGAAGAGCACTCATTTGCAAAGGCAATGAGCAATGCGCCAGCGCCGCAAGCAGGGTCGCAAACAGAAATCCATGGTTGACTGTTTGGTTCCATTAATTTTTCCCTAATTATAAGAGCCGACATCGACCGGCCAATATGGTAAGGAGTAAAAACCTGTCCTATTCGAATATTATTCAAGTCTAAGGCTATAAACAAATTACCCAGGAAATCTTGCTCTGGATTTTCTGTCAAGGCTGCCATTGTGAGGCTTGCCATCTCTGCCATTTGTTTTAATTCTTCTACCTTATATCGAGAGGCAATCGATTTATATTCCTCGTTTCGCTTGTCTCGATTGGATAGGCACAAGCTGCAAGCTGTGAGAATAATAAAATCAGACCATACTTTGAAATATCCATGGTGAGTGGCCAGAGGGTGAAAAATTTTATAGACATCATATTGTTCTAGGGTGATGGCTGTTTTCATCGTTTTTGCCATGACTCAAATTCCCCTTCGTCAACAAGCTAATTAGCAAGGCCCGCCTTTAGCCCCGTGAAATGCTCCTGCTGGTATAGTCCATGTTGACATTTCAATATCCTCAACAGAAAAAATGCCAGTAGTCCAGTGGGAGGAGGTGGTCCAGGTAGATAGACTCCATGTGCGGTGTATTACGCCGGCCAGGAGTGGCGGGAAACTGTTTTGTCCCGCTGCCATAGATGGCACGATTTTGAGCTTGCATCATGTGCTGTTCAGCTTATGAAACTGAATCAGGGGGCAGTTTTTACAGTGAAGGGTATGTAAAGATTCTTCATCAAGGGTTGCCTTG
>ERZ808040.1784-NODE-1784-length-13595-cov-5.028998_pt1 | contig 13595 bp, 11 predicted proteins | sample MGYA00380191_ERZ808040 | MGnify/ENA primary metagenome ERZ808040 (study PRJEB31490, sample SAMN06133395) | mouse gut metagenome | isolation source: J6 | host: mice | place: China: Chengdu | collected 2015-05 ... | reverse complement strand
CGGCAGGCTGCGAAACCGTTCCAGATAGTCCAGGTAAGCAACATTCTTTATGATCTGATTCCAAGCGGCCGAAATGCTTTTTACCGCTCCCATAAAAATTCCAATGGATGAAACGGCCAGAGAAAAGTAGCCGATCTCTATTCCGCCCTGTAGAAAACGATAAATCAATACCGCATACAATACAAAAGTCTGCAGCATCTGCAAGGCCGCCTGCAGCGACAGCACCCGTTTGCAGTAATCCTCCTGGGACTTTTCCTTATCAATTCTTTGTTTCTGATGCAGCCCAAGCCTGTTCAGGAAAAAGGAGCCTGGATAATAGAGACGGATATCCTTTGCACAGGATATATCCCCCATACACTGGCGCGTATAATCGATGGTTCTATTCAGCGGCACAACTTCCAACTCGTATTTTCTCCTCCGGATGCCCATCCGGTAATCCAAAAAACAGTACAGCGCTATAAACAATGCCACAAAGCCCAGCAAAACAGAGCCAAGATGTAAAATAATCCCTGCGCAGCCCAGAATCTGTACTGCATTGCCAAACACGGAAAAAGTTTGCTCCAGAATTGCGCCCGGCGACATATTTGCTTTCCAGGCATTGACATATAAATCTGCCACCTCCGAGCTTTCTGTTGCCGGATATTCCATCTTCATGGCCTTCATGCTGTTTTTTACGGTAAAAACATCCTGCATGCGCATGTACCGGTAGGAGCACTGCCACGCAAGCCACGCATCCAATGCCTTGAACAGCAAAATTCCGGACAACAACATAAAAAGAATAAGTATAATGGAATCAATCTGCCCCTCCCCCGCCAGCCCGCTTATCAGGCGGCTGACACAGACGGAGAAGTACAGGGGGGCGGCTGACGCGGCCAAAGCCCGCAGCAGCAAAAGACAAGGATATTTTTTGTCCGCATCCCACACAATCCCAAAAGCTTTTCGGATACCTGTTAATTGCTTTCTCATACCGCCTCACCTCCCCTGTACATTTCAGCCTGTGCCTGATACATCTGATAATATAGCTGTCTGTTCTCCATCAGCCTGTCATGTGTCCCCTGCTCCTCTATCCGGCCGCCCTCCATCACCAGGATAAGGTCGGAAAAATGGCAGCTTGACATCCGATGTGATATGTACAAAATCGTCTTTTCCTTTGCCATTCTGTGAACCTGTTCATAGATTTCCAGCTCCGAGCGCGGGTCAAGCGCTGCGGTAGGCTCATCCAGTATCATAACGGCAGAATCCTTGTGCAGCATCCGGGCAATGGCCAGCTTTTGCTTTTCCCCTCCTGACAGATCTGCCCCATCCGCATGATAATTGCGGAACAATGGGGTATCCAGCTTTTTGGGAAGCTTTTGGACGGTGTTCTCCACACCTGCCTTTCTAAGTGCTTCCCATATCGTTTCGTCATCCTGCCCTGTAACCGTAATATTTTCCCTGATGTCCAAAGCAAAAATATAATAATCCTGAAACACTGCCGTCACCTGCTGCCTGTACTTTTCCAGCGGGATTGTCCAGATATCCACGCCGTCCAGAAATATCCTGCCCTCATCCGGCTGATACAGCCTCAAAAGCAGTTTAATCAGCGTCGACTTACCGGAACCGTTCCGGCCCACTATGGAAATGCTGCGCTTTAAGGGAACTTCCACCGATACCCTGTCCAGAGCCTTTGTTTTCATCCCGGGATAGGTAAAGGAAACCTCCTTAAAACAGATGGTATGATCCGGTATATCCTCCGCTGTCCCAGTGTTTTCCAGAACTTGCGCTTCCTCCTCCATCTCCATGGCCTTCATAAAATCAATGAAATATTCTCCATACAAGTTAAAATTCAGGTAAGACCGAACCATGGAAACCAATGTCCGGGAAAGATCATTTAATACCGCCGCATATCTGGTAAACCCTCCCAGAGTCAAACGTCCCTGATACACCCGCAGCACCAGATACCCATAAGTCGCCGCCATCTGCACCAGCTCTCCCAGAATCCCAAGTATATGTGAAAAATAGAATGCCGGCTTGGCCTCGTTTCTGGCAGCGTAAAAATGCTCTTTGTTCCGCCGGAACTGACCGAGCAGAAATTCCTGCAGCCCGTAGAGACGAACCTCCTTTGCAAACCCGAAATCTATCATAACATTTGTAACATACTGGTTCTTGTTCCGATAAGGGGTGGTTTTTACACGTTCTTCATAATTTGCGCGTTTTTCCCTGCTTCCTCCAAACACATGAAAAACCAAAGCGGTCATGATGAGCAGCGCCGGTACAATGCCAAGCCACAGCAGGGCAGCCGCAAGCACTACGGCCTTTCCTGCGCCGGAAACCAAGTTGACCGCTTCCGTCCCCACGGCATCCACGCCCCTGTCTCCCCCTAAAGATCTGGCGGCATAGCTGATGTTCCCACTCACCGCATTATCCGCCCTGATAAAAAGTTCTTTCACCTCAACACTCTCCATTTTTTCCAGGGAAATATGCTGCTGCTTTTCGGATATTTTGTAATTCAAAAAATCCTTGAAACCGCTCTGCAATAAAGTCTGTTTCTTCCGAACCCATGTACTCAGCATATCCAGAATAAAGATGCTGACAGCCAGCCACAAAACCGACTGAAGGGCTTCCCGAAAAGTTCCACCCTCTAACAGGCAATCCACGATCCGCGCCGGGAAAATAATTGCCGGAAAAGGCTGCAGAATTTTTACAATGACACTGCACAGCAGGAGCATGAGATATGCCGGCCTCCATGACCAGGAAAGCCGGAACAAATAGAAAATCGAATTTAATACTTGCTTTTGCTTCTTCACTGTTTTTCACTCCCTGTATAATAAGTTTATAGCCAGCCGGAACGGACTATAAACCTATTTTTTTGATATAGATGCGGGATGATCTCCAAGAGGCTCCCCCTATCGCTCCCCCACCTATAGAGTTCATAGGCACATGTCTCCGTTCTTTGTACATAGCTGGTAACTTGTCTATCAACATTATACCATGTCGTTCCGACATGTTGCCTCCGGCGGATGCACACGGTTCGCCAGGGAAGATGTCCTCCCTCTGGTCGGACGGCGAACCGGCGCTGGTATAACGTCTATCAACATTATACCATGTCCTCTGGACATGCTTCCCTCCGGGGGATGTACATGATTCGCTGCAGAAATTTTTCTCCCTTCGGTCGAAAGCGAATCAGCACTGGTATAATATCTGACGATATTATACCATATTTTAAAACATATGCAATTATCTGCTGACATTTTGTATAATCACACAATCAAAATACCTTGCAGTCCGCAAACTACTTTAACCCTCTTTCACCACAAAAAATGTATCCGATAATCCAACCTCTTTTTCACCGTCTTCACGCTATTTCTGTTTGAACGAAATCAGCAGATGCAATATTTCATACAAACCGGCAAACTATCCTTCACACACAGCGTCCCCCATCCATCGTATGCCAAGTTAATGTTGAGCATTTTTTTATCCTAACATCCTTAGCATCATGAAAAGTTTAATAATACAAAATAAAGCGGCCAAGGGACTGGCCGCTTCATTTTGTATTGTACCGGATAATTTTGAGGATATGTCCTGCCCCTATACCGGTGATAATTCAGGAAAACCCCAAGATGAAAAGAGGGTTCCGTATCCTTGTATCATTTACGTAAAGGAAGTATAATAGTCCTTGCAGAGATATTTCACAGGCGACAATTACTACACAATAAATCATATATGAGGATGGCAATAACTCTGATTGATACGAAATGACATAAAAACTATTTGATAGCCAAGGGTTCTAACAGATAAAAATTGACGGAATTTTGACTTTTTCCCTATATAGTAAAATAGATTGGAGGTGTCTGCATGGCATATAGAATTTTAATCGTTGATGACGAAACGCTCCTGACCGAATTGCTTTCATCCCATTTGCAGGATCATGGCTATATGGTTTCTGTTGCCAACAGTAGCGATGAAGCCCTGGCAAAGCTGAATACAAAGCCGAATCTTATTCTTCTGGACATCAATATGCCGGGAATGGACGGCTTGGAGCTGTGCAAGGTCATTCGGAATCATATTGTCTGCCCCATCCTGTTTTTGACGGCGCGGATCACCGAACAGGATAAGGTCAACGGCCTGCGGGCTGGAGGGGACGACTATATCACCAAGCCATTCGGCTTGCAGGAATTGACCGCCCGCATTGAGGCACATCTGCGCCGGGACGAGCGGAACATGCGCCCGCCGGAAGTCGTGACCTCCCAGGGGCTGATTATTAACCTCTCAAACAGAAAAGTGTTTTGGAATGAACAGGAGCTTACCTTTTCAAAGAGGGAATTTGACATCATTGAATTTCTGTCCTCTAACCCGAATCAGGTTTTTGACAAAGAGCGTATCTATGAGGCGGTATGGGGCTATGACGCGGAGGGCGAGAACAACGTGATTAAAGAGCACATCCGAAAAATCCGCGCAAAGCTCATGCAGGCCAGCGGGAGCGAGTACATCGAAACAGTTTGGGGGATGGGCTACCGATGGAAAAAGTAAAAAAGCAGTCACTGAAACGCTCCTTCATGGAAGCTGTTGCGATGACAATGCTGATCGTGTCCCTGTGCAGCGTCCTTACGGTTTTTTGCTGTTACCGATTCCAAAAACATGTTCTCCCTGATTCCAATGAGGTCTGGCTGACGCAGCAGACCACCGCCCCGGATGGTACGGTCACAGAGGCAAAGCTTAGATATGTCCTTGATAGCCCGCCAAGACCATTTGGTCAACTGGTAGCGGATGTTCAGGAACACAACGAGAATCAGGGGCAGACGAGCTACATGATAGAGCGCATTGAATCCAGCTACTCCATGCTTTCCTCAAAAGCAAAAACAGCCTACCGCGCTTCGCAGATTTGTATGGTGCTGCTGCCGCTCTTGTTTGCTGTGATTGGAATTACTTTGTGCGCATGGTGGTTTTATCACAAGGTACTGAAGCCGCCGGTTACTGCACTGATGGACGCAACCGCACACATTCAAGGTCTGGATTTGAACTTCCGGATCAACTTTGATGGGCAGGATGAATTAAGCCAGCTCTGTACCGCGTTTGAGAAGATGCGGCAGACCCTATATGAGAATAACCGTCAGATGTGGAGTATGTTGGAGGAACGCCGCGCATTACAGGCATCCGTAGCCCACGATCTGCGTAACCCCATCGCTATCATGTCCGGCTATGTGGAATATTTGCAGGAGAATAACCGGGGCCAAACCCTGACGGAGGAAAAATTGGAAAAGGCGCTTTCCAATCTCGGCATTACCGCAGAGCGCATGAGCCGCTATACCGATACCATGCGTGATTTGGGCGCGATTGAAGAAACAGAAGTCCATCGCAGAGAGGTTAACCTTCCTGATTTTTTACAGCACATGGCGGATTCTTTATCTATCCTGTTGCAGAATACCAAAGTGCGTTTTTCCTGTGACTTCCATGTGCCGAAGGGCAGAGCCGTCTTTGACGGGGAGCTATTGTACCGTGTTCTGGAAAATCTGATCTCCAATGCGCTCCGTTTTGCGGAACATCAAATTGAGCTTGCCTTTTACCTGGAACACGGAACCCTGTCGGCCACCGTGACCGATGACGGGCCGGGGTTCTCGGACAAGCTGCTGAAAAAGAAAACCGCCCTGTTTTATACCGAGGATACCTCCGGCAAACACTTAGGCCTGGGGCTTGCGGTAAGCCGGGTGCTGTGCCAGAAGCATGGGGGAAGCATAGAACTTTCAAACCATCCGCCCCACGGAGCCTGCGTAAAAGCCACCATCGCCATCAAGCGATATCCGTTCTAAGAACCATCCCCGTATGCCGCCCCATAAATTGGGGCGGCGTTTTGATATCTTGACCGAATTTTGACCTTTGCCCGTTATGCTTATTCCATCAAAGCAAAGGAGGTTATTTATGCGAAAACAATGGATCGTTGTTTCCCTTATGTGCGGTGCTCTTTTATCCCTCGCCGCCTGCGGGGACTATGCCATTCCAGACAGTACGCCCACGCCGTCACAGACTGTCACCGCAAATCCATTTGAGGCTGCAAAGGAGGATGCCGGATTCCTGGGGATGCTTACCCATGGGGCTGCTTCACCGGATTTCTCCGAGAGCGGGGAGCGTCTGCCATTTTCCTATGAAGGCGGCGAATTTCAGTTGGAGTACCAATTTTCCCTTACCGGCAAGATGGATACCGTTGGATTTCTCCTGTTTTTAGACGGCACACCGCAGCCCTACAAGGTGAATGATACCACGGCAAAGTACGAGTATTGCCATAGCTTTCCTGCGGGGGAAGGTCAGAGTTTTTCTTTCCTCTTTGAGCCTGTGACCGGAAACACCGGCGATACACTGACCCTGACCGTGGTGAGCATCACAAACCCGGATTTCCAGCCGGATATGGAATCCACCTCCAGCTATGGCTGGTATCATAAAACGCTGGATTCCAGTATCAAATTGCAGTTCCACGCGGACGCGCCCGCCGCCCATTCAAACTTTCCGCTTATCCGGGAAATTTTCACGCAGAGTGACGTGCAGGAAGAAAAGGTCACAGCGCAGTATGTGGAAAACGAGCTGCCAAAACACGGCTGGGACGGTGTGAGCATGGAGACGCTGGACAAAGGAATTTATTATACTTTCTCCTATGACGGCGGCATTACCTATGACAACCTGTGTGTTTCCGCTCCCGTTACCCTGCAATTTACCATGTGCGGCACAGCCGGAACAAGGTACAGCCTCGCTTTTTTCCTGGATCATCAGCCGGTGAAACTTGACGAAAGCACCACCCGCTCCATTACATTGAGCAAGGGTGGCATCACGGAGCTTGAGGCCGTGATCGACCCGGACAAGCTGGGACAATTTAATACCTTTTATTGTGTGGCCGTCCCCCAGGACGCAGCCTCCGCCCCATTCTTTAAGACCAATTCTATTTTATTATATAAGGAGAACGGAACATGAGAAAGACATTCTGCATCACATTGGCACTGCTTTTTACCTTGGCATTATCCGCCTGCGGCAAAACGGATTCCCCTGACCCTGCGGTTTCGGGAAGCACCCCATCCGACGCACCCGTGGTTTCTGCTCCGGCTTCTGGCAGGAAGAAAGGACAGTCCCCTTCTTCCTGCACCTTCGACCCCGCGCTGTTTGGCGGAAAGCTTTTGAGCTGCGCCTATGCCGGGAACGGAACACTTTTTGTGCTGGCGGACAAACTGTACCTCTATGATACCGGCGCTGCCTCAGTGCTGGCCACCGCAGAAGCGCCCCTGCGCGACTTTGAAGCCCAGGCTATTGACGGGGGTTACCTCCTGTCCGGCATAGGCGATAACGGCATGATGGCGTACCTCTACGACAGTTCGCTCTCTCTGAACAGGGAAATCGCGGTGAATGAGCTTTTGCAGGGAGATTTTGTTGTCAGTGAAACCGGGGGCGTAGCGGCCTCCACAGACGGAAAGAAGCTGGCGTTCGCCGCCATGGGCGGACTGTATCTGTATGACCTGGAAAGCGGGAGCCTGACAACTCTTTTCGATGTGACCCAAAATGCCGGGACGGGCAGCATTGGAATTTCCATGCTGAACGGTGCCGCGTTTGCCCAGGACAACAGCCAGATCATATTCTATGGCAATGGCAATACAATTCCCGCAGTAGACGGCGAGAACGGTTTTTCCATCTACGGGAGCATCGCCTTAGATGGCAGTGGTTTAAAACTCACGAAACCGTCTGCCTATGAAATAGAAGAAATGCAGAGCAGCGCCAGCCGGTTATTTTTCCCGCAAACCTTTACCCAGGCCGACGGAACACTGCTTTGGATCGACCGGGCAACCGGCAGCACCAGTACGCTTTCCTTCTCTTTGGGCAGCGAGGGTAAAAACGGCGTATACTGCTCGGAGCAGGGCAACTATGTTGCGACCGCCGTTTTAGATGGCAATCTGACCGTTCGCGTCTATGACGTGGCTTCCGGCGAACGGATTGCCACCGAAGTGATCGAGAACTCCGACCCCACATATTTCAACCGCATTCCCAGGATTTATCTTCTGGATGAAGCCAAAACCGCTATAGTCGTTCTTGGAGGCAGCATCAACGACCTTGATACGCTGGTATCTACATTTGAATTTGGAGCATAGTATGGAAATCACATTTGAAAGTGTATCAAAACAATACAAGAGCAAGTATGCGCTAAAAAACTTTACCGCCACGCTGGGGGAAGGCGTGTACGGTCTGCTGGGTGAAAACGGAGCCGGGAAAACAACGCTTATCAATATCTTTGTGGGCATTTTGCGCGGCGACAGCGGCACAATCCGTGTGGACGGCCAGGACGTAAGAGCGCTTGGCAAAGCGTTGTTGTCCCAAATCGGTTATATGCCGCAGTATCCTATTTTTTACCGGGATTTTACCGTCAAAGATTTTCTGCTCTATATGTGCGCTTTAAAAGACATTTCTGCCAATCAAGCCTTGAACCGGGTTTTGGGGCTGCTTGCCACAGTGAACCTGACGGATGCGCAGGACAAGAAAATCGGCGCGCTCTCCGGCGGTATGCGCCAGCGTGTCGGTATTGTGCAGGCCATGCTGTCCGACCCGAAAATCCTGATTCTGGACGAACCTACTGCCGGCCTTGACCCCAGCGAGAGGATAAGGTTTCGGAACCTGATCTCCCAGTTTGCCCAGGGTCGGACGATCCTGCTGGCGACCCACATCGTTTCGGATATTGAGTGCATCGCGCAGGAAATCCTGCTGCTGAAACGGGGGACGCTTCTGATGCAGGGAACGCCCACCTCGCTGGAGCAAAACATTGAGGGCAAGGTATGGAATGTAACCGCTACAGCCGAGGACACCGCTGTGCTGACCGACATGTACTGCGTCAGCAACATGAAGCAGGATGGCGGACATTTTACACTCCGCATTGTCACGGATGGATGCCCAAACAGGAACGCACAGCCTGTTCCGCCTAACCTGGAAGATGTGTTCCTGTACTATTGCGGAGGAGAGAAGCATGATACGTCTAATACGGTATGAATTGATCAAGCAGTTCTGCAAACGCTCCATCCTTGCGCTCTTTGCGGTGTTCAGCCTCGCCAACCTGTGCAAAATCTATGGCGAATACAGATCCTACTCCTATCTGGCAGATGGGGACGGGGCGCGGAGCTGGCACACGGTTTATTGGCAGCTCTATGAGGAATATCGGGGCGGGATCACCCCGGAGAAAATCGAACGTCTGCTTGCGGTCTATCAGCCTTTGGCGCAGGCCACATCGGATATGACTGCAAGCACAGCCACCGATGACCCCAACACCATGACCGGGAATCTATACAGCGACCGGAATCTGCTTTATAAGTATTTTGTGACACCTATGCAGTATTTCTATGAATACAGCGGGATGGCAGAACAAGCGGCAACTAGGGCGCGGCAAAATGCCGCGCTCTATGGGGAACAGGGAGCCGTCTACCGGCAGAGGGAGAGCGCCGCCATCTACAACCTTTACGCCGGACGCTCCATACCCGCCTTTGCCTACCAGGAAATGTGCAATTACTATCTGAACTATGATTTTTCCACCGTTCTGGCTCTCATGCTCTGCCTTTACGGGATTATCGGCACCTTTGTGAGCGAGAAGGAAACGCAGATGGATATGCTGCTACTGGTAAGTCCTTGTGGCGGCAGAAAAACCGCCCTGGCAAAAATCCTTGCGGCCACTTTGTTTCTGTTTTTCACATCGCTGTGGTTTTCCCTGCTTGACCTGATTGGCTTTGCGGTTTCATTCCAGACCTTTGAAGGGATGACCCTGCCAATATTTGCAATTCCAAACTTTGCTAAAGCGTCGGTCAATATCAGCATTTTCCAGTATGTCCTCTTGTCTGCGGCGCTCAAGTGCGCTGGCACATGGGAGATTGGGATGCTCTGGCTGCTGGTTTCGATGTTCTGGAAAAATGCCCTGCTCCCGTTTGTCATCAACTTTGCCCTCTGCATGACGCTGATCTTAAACGGAGCCGCCTGCGCCTACTCCAATTTCTTCTGGACAAAGGTGCTGAACCCTTATTCTCTACTGACAAACCGTGTTCTTCTGGGCAATACGGAGTTTGTAAACCTGGGCGGATTCCCCGTCCTGACTTGGCAGGCCGCAGTTTGGATTTCTTTGACAGCGGGTCTTGTATTTGCCGCCATGATCTATTTTCTGTCAGCGGAAAACTGCCACCGCTGTGTTCGGAGGAAAAAATGATTTTCTTTTATGAATGGAAAAAATTGATGATTTTACAGCGGAGCCTGTTTTATATTCTGGCCGCGCTCCTGGTCAGTGCAGTTTGGCTGGCTGCAACCGACAGGCCGCAGAACAGTGCATTGGAAGAATACCGCGAGGAATACGAGTGGTATCTCAAACGGCTGGACGGGGTATACACAGAGGAAAAGGCCGCCTGGCTGGAACAGGAAGCCCAGACCATCACAGAGGCCCGCAGCACCCGCGCCCGGTTGCAGGAATGCTATTACAGCGGCCAGATCACAGCAAAACAGTATGAGCGGCAGATTACAGAGATCAACGCCATGTTGGCTCATGAGCATGGTTTTGAAGCTGTGTATCAGCAATATTTATATGTCTGCGAAAACAAAGACAATCGTTACTTTCTGGACACAAACGGCTGGGCGGGGCTGTTTGCCGCAAGAACGCTGGACTTCCCGCTGTTCCTTGTCATTCTGATTTTGGCAACCACCGTTTTTTGTTCGGAATATAGCTGTCATATGGATGCACTTTTGCGGACTGCACCGCAGAGCCGAAAAAGCGCCGGATGCAAAGTCGTGATGACCCTCTGCGCCGCATTTGTCCTCTGTGGGGGGCTGTCCCTGATCCGCTTTCTATTCTTTGCGGTAAAATACGGCCTGCCGCACGGGGAGTACCCTTTTCAGAGCATCGCGTGCTTTGGGAGCAGTACTAAGCATATCTCCCTGTTTGCCGCGTATGTGACCATGACTCTCCTGCGCTGCTTCGGCTCGGCGTACCTTGCTGCCCTGCTTCTCTTTGCCTCTGTTTTGGTAAAAAAATATGCTTTGACGGTGGCGATTGGAGCAGTCTCCACCATGATTCCGTATATCGGCCTGTCCAGACAGATATGTTATCATTTGCCATTGCCGCTGCCGTTTCTGCTGCCCGCCGGTTTTCTGGAGGGAACTTCTTCCACCCAGGATTCGTTAACGGGAGAAGCCATCGTTACATTTTCAGAGCGTTCCGTCCAAGAACTGTTGGTTCTGCTCGGCCTGTCCGCCGTATGCTGCGCTCTTATGGTATGGTGGGTGCTGCGGCAAAACACAAATTGCTGGCAGTCCAAAAGAAAACCTGTCAGACGGCGTGAGGCCGCTGCACTCAGCCTGCTGCTCCTGATCTCACTATCTGGCTGCTCTTTCAGAACTTCCGCAAACGGGATATTTAATTCATCTTCGCAAAGTGTATCAGAAACTTACAACGTGATCTTCGACCACCGGACGCGGACATATTCTCTGGAAAACCGGGCAACCGGCACTTTGACGGATTTGCCCCTCTCTCCACTGTTTGGAGCCTTTTCGGACAGGGAATCCGTCCAAGCTGTCTATATGGATGCCACCTACATTTACTATATGACCTCGCGCACCGAACAGCATGTTGACCGGGTCGGCAGTTACAACAGCACATTTACCCAGGTGTCCATCGTACAGCTCCATACGGAAACCTTCGAGGAACAAGTCGTTTTTGAGAAGATAACTGACAGTGGACGGTCTGTGCTTGGAATTGATTATACTGTGGGAGATACCTGGATGTTTCTGCAATACTGCCATGGCTTTTTTCTGAACGATGACAGTCTCTTTTTTATCACGAATGATGGGATCATGGAAGTGGGCAGAACACTACAGCGCACGAAAATGCTGGACATCCCCACCAATGGGAACATTGCTTTTGACGGGCAAACGATCTATTACATTAACAGGGATTCTTTGCTGACAGCGTATGATACCACAACCCACAAGGCAAGGCCGCTTCGGAATATGGTTGCCCATGACTTCTGCCTGACCGATAAAGGGCTGTATTTCATCAATCGCATGGATTCCGACTGTGTTTATCTGTGTGGCAAGGATGGCGTTGGCAGTCTGAAGATTTCAAATGATCCGGCCCTGTCTGTCAATTATGACGGTGAGGAAGTTACTGTGATTCTAAAATCAGATGGGAGGGAGGTGGTTTTTAAACCGTGACAGTACGGGAGCGCCAAACATCCGTCAGAGCAAGGCGAAAAAAACGCATCAGGAGGTTGGTGATCGCCTACGCTCTGCGGAGTGTGATCTTCCTCCTGCTCGTGCCATGTTCATGATATCCCCTTTCCTGGGGACAACATTCCGTTCCGGCTTCCCCGGAGCCAGCCGATGCCATCCGCACTATGGGTTGTATCCCATCGTTTCCATTAACGTCTACCTCTTAAAAGAGATTTCTTTTTTTATGCTGTTTTTCCTACCAGATAATGACGGATAGACTGTAATACACTGTCCGTATCCAGTCCATGCACCTGGCAGGCTTCTTCCAATGACTCATGGATTGAGGACGGGCAGCCGACACAATGCATCCCGGATTCCACTAAGACATTGGCAATGCCCATGTCATAATCCAACATCTGTCCCATTGTTGTTGCTTTTGTAATTTCCACCATTTCCACCTCCCTATCGTTCTTCCACTGTTTCACTTAACGGACGGAAACTACTATGCCATTCCTCATAAGGAACCGAATCCGCAGACGGATATCCTAAAGGCAATAAGCAAATCGGTTTTATGTGGCTTGGCAGTTCAAATACTTCTGCCACCTGCCTGGAATCAAAGCCCCTTACCCATACGGAACCAATCCCCAACTCCCATGCCTCCATCATCATTTTTCTGCGGCTGGAAATTGACCGCTGTCGGTGCGAGCTGCCCGGCTTTCAAAATCTTTTCCATCTTTTCCGTTTCAATCGGACGATCTGAATACGAACGAACCGAATATCTTGCAGCCGCCAGTTCTAAAAACCCCATGTTCCGCCCCTCCCTACTTCGCCGGGCGCACCTGGGAATATCCATTCCATGCAAACAGCGCTTCCTCCGCTTCATTGCCATAGACCTGCTCTACATCACAAATATAAAGATAATGGTCGCCAACCTCGTGATATTCTTTCATACTACATACAATTGCCACACGACTATGGACAGGGATCTTAATGTCACTGCTCTCTACTTCTGTAAGCTCAATTCCAAACTTGGCAACTTTATCCGTATCACGGCCTGTAGTGCTGCCGCAGCTCATCACTGCTTCGGCCATTTCTGCACCAGGGATTGTAAGAATGACTTTTCTATTGTTCTGTACCATTTCCCCGCTGTAAGAAGTCTTTGCCATCGCATAGGCAATCATGTTTGGATTGAAAGAAAGATATGTCCACCAGGACACCGTGGCAAGGTTCGTGGAGCCATCCGGCTTTTGTGTACAGACAACAGTAACAGGATTCGGAGAAGTCAGCTTTGCTGCCTGTGGTAAATTAATTTTATTCATAGTGTTTATTTCCTTTCATTGATTTATTGAATTGATTTTCCAAGCTCGTAGGCTTTTTGAAGTTCTGGTTTCCCTTCAATATCACCCACATACCCATTC
>ERZ808040.1778-NODE-1778-length-13630-cov-3.220984_pt1 | contig 13630 bp, 12 predicted proteins | sample MGYA00380191_ERZ808040 | MGnify/ENA primary metagenome ERZ808040 (study PRJEB31490, sample SAMN06133395) | mouse gut metagenome | isolation source: J6 | host: mice | place: China: Chengdu | collected 2015-05 ... | reverse complement strand
GGACGGCTGGAATCCATCCACATAATGCAGATAAGGCAAGAAAAGAGGATTTTGATTTTATAGAAAAGATTGCTGCAGAAAATAAGAGAATGGTAGCAATTGGGGAATGTGGGCTGGATTTTGATCGGATGTTTTCAACAAAAGAAAACCAGATAAGATGTTTGGAAAAGCAGATTGTACTTGCTAAAAAGCTTGGTATGCCATTATTCCTCCATGAGAGAAATGCTTCTACAGAGTTTATCCGTAGGTTTAAGAACCATTTAGATATTTGCAAAAAATCGGTAGTCCATTGTTTTACAGGCGGGAAAGAAGTTTTAGAAAAATATCTTTCTATGGGTTTTTTTATTGGGATAACAGGCTGGATTTGTGATGACCGCCGTGCGAAAGAATTGCGGGAGGCGGTTTCCATTATTCCTTTGGATAAGATTTTAATAGAAACAGATGCACCATATTTAACGCCAAAGAATATACAAGGGCTTAATAGGACTAACGTACCGCAAAATATTAAATATGTGGTTAGGGAATTAGCGAAGTATAAAAAAGTTCCAGAAGAAGAATTAATAGAATATGCTAAGAAAAATACGGAACAGTTATTTCAGATAGAAGCAAAGTAAACGATAGGCAGCTCACCAAAAAATAGTAATGGTAAGCTGCCATTTAACTTTATTAGAAAAGTCCCATTCTTTGGTTTTTTGGTAAGTAAATTAAATTTTTTCTCCATGCGTATCCAGTATTTTTTTTAAGTCTTGAATTTCTTCCTTTGTAATTTTTTGATCCCTATAAAAAGAGATTAAAAATTGGGAAGCAGAACCACGGTTCCAAAAATGTACAAATTCATAGGCCTGTTGTGCAATATAATTCTCTTCTGGAATTAAAATTTCATATAAAATCCGGTGCCCCTCCCTTCGGGGAGAAATAAAACCTTTTTGGACTAATTTTATAAGAAAAGTAGATACAGTCTGGTATTTCCAGTCTTTATGGAATCGTTCATTGCACATTATAAAAATATCACCTAATGATATTTCTTCATTTGCATCCCAGATACATTTCATAACAATGGATTCTGATGCTGTTAATGATGTAATTTTTTCCATTAGAGCCTCCTTGCATTTTTTTTATTACATATATCATTAGAATTAGTATAAAACTATATCACACTAATTTCTTAAGATATAATTAATTATAACATAAATGAGAAGGAAAAACAAGAATTTATTGCGTTATATTTACTCATCTTTTACAAAGAGGATGAGTAAAAACTAGAAAAAAATAAAGATGATATTTAAAAAATACCATCTTTTCTCTTTAGAATAAAACAGCTCGTAGGGGAATCGAACCCCTGTTTTCGCCGTGAGAGGGCGACGTCTTAACCGCTTGACCAACGAGCCATAACTGACGCTTCTTTATAATACACTATTATGTTTAATTTGGCAAGTACTTTTTTGAAATTTTTGTAAAATAATATTTAATACTCTTATCTGGAAATAAGTTGAATAAGATGTTAAATTCTAGTATAATAAATAAGAATAGCGTAGATGCAAGGAAAAATAAGGAAGGGCTGGAAACATGCAGGAAGGGAGTAAATAGGCATGGGGATTCGAAAAGAGGATTTTGGCATAACAAAACAAGGTTTTCAAGCAAGCCTTTATATATTGGAAAACCAGGATGGGGTAAAGGTAAAGGTTTCCGATTTTGGGGCAGTGATTGTTGCAATAGAGACAAAGGACAAGTTAGGCGTGGTATCAGATATTGTGCTAGGCTATCCAGATGTGGCAGGGTATGAGAAAAATATTCCTAATTTTGGGGCATGTATTGGCAGGCATGCAAACCGGATTGGAAATGCCGAGTTTACTTTAAACGGGATAACCTACCAATTAGAGAAAAATGACGGAAAAAACCATCTTCATGGAGGGACAAATGGGTATCACAGGCGCCCATGGGCAGCAGAAGAAATAGACAGCCCGCTTGGGGATGCAGTTAGTTTTTCTTTATATAGCCCAGACGGGGACCAAGGGTATCCTGGAAACCTTGATATTACAGTTACATATACATTGACAGAGGATAATTCTTTGATTCTTTCCTATAGGGCTGTATGTGATAAAGATACGATTCTTAATATAACCAATCATTCTTATTTTAATCTTTCAGGCCATGGGTCTGGCGATATCCTGAAACAAAAGGTATGGATTGATGCAGATTATTATACAGACGCAGATAAAGAATCTATCCCAACAGGGGAAATCCTGCCAGTAGAAGGGACTCCTATGGATTTTCGGCAAATAAAACCAATTGGGCAAGATATTGATAGTACATATCAAGCAATTGTATATGGGCAAGGCTATGATCATAACTGGGTGCTTAAGACACAAGGAGAATCAAAATTGGTGGCATGTATGGAAGATGTGGATTCTGGGCGTGGGCTTGAGATTTATACTGATTTGCCAGGGCTTCAATTTTATACATCTAATTTTTTGGATGGTACAGAAGTAGGAAAGGAAGGGGCAATATATGGAAGAAGGAGTGGTGCATGTTTTGAAAGCCAGTATTTCCCAGATAGTATCCATTATAAGAATTTTCCAAGCCCTATCCTTAAGGCAGGGGAGGAATTTGAGAGCCAGACAGTATTTCATTTTTATATAGTGGAGTAAAAGAAATGAAGGAAAAAAATTTTTATGCAATGCTTTCCCGTATGAGGTATATCAACCGATGGGGATTAATGAGGAATACATTAATAGAAAATATTAGTGAGCATAGTTTAGATGTAGCCATTTTAGCACATGCGCTGGCAGTAATCCGTAATGTTTGTTTCCAAGGAGGCATTAATGCAGAAAGGGTGGCTGTTTTGGCGTTGTTCCATGATTGTACGGAAATTATTACAGGGGATATGCCAACACCAGTAAAATATTATGCGCCAGAAATAAGAGAAGCCTATCATGAGGTGGAAACAGCAGCAAAAAACAGTTTATTAAAGGGGCTTCCAGCTTTATTCCAAGAGATATATGAACCTCTTTTGTTGGAGACAGAAGAAGAAAAGGAACTTTGGAAGCTAGTAAAAGCGGCGGATAAACTGTCTGCACTTATAAAGTGCATGGAAGAGCGTAAAATGGGAAATGATGATTTTAGGCAGGCTGAGGAGACTACATTAATGGCAATAAAGGAAATGGGGATTCCAGAAGTGGATTATTTTATAGAAGAATTCTTGCCAGCTTATTTTTTGACTTTGGATGAACAGACATAATAAGGGGAAAATAGATATGATAGAAAAAGAAATAAAACGAGAGCTGACAGAAAAGATTGCGGATCAGTCCTTTAACGCGTGTATTTGTTTAAAAATACAGCAAAATGGGGATTATTTGCCTGTTTATATTAACCGGGCATTTGAAAGGATGTTTGCTATTTCACAGGAAGAGTTATGTTCTATGCCAATACAAGAAGCATTAAAACTAAAATATGGGCAGCAAGGAATAGAAGGGTTTTATGAATTATTACATACACTAAAAGTTGCTGGTGAGCCGCGGATGGAAGTGTATTATGATAGCCAAAGGGAGATGTATTTCCGGGTGATTGGGTTTGTCCCTATAAATGGCTATATTTGCTTGATTCTTATGGATATAACTGTATTTGAACGTTCTAGGGAAAAAGTAGAAAGAATGTACGAGGAACTTTCTTCTTCTGAGGAAGAGCTCCGTTATCAGGTAGATTTATTAAATGTTACACAAAATAGCCTAGAAGAAACAAAACGGGTTTATAAATTAGTTTCTGAAAATGCAACAGATGGGTTTGTCTATTATAATTTCCAGACAGGGGCTGTATTCGCTTCTAATAAATGGTATAGTATTTTTCCCGTATCAGAAGATAATGTAGGGAAAATGGAAGTAGTGGTGTCTTATTTAGATGAAGAATATAGGGAAGTCTATGAAAAACAGTGGAAAAATGCAATAAAGAAAAAGAAGGAATCAGAAAAGTTTTTATACCAGATGAAAGAGGATGCAGCGTGGATTTCCCAAGTTAGCTGGTTTTGGTATGATGGGGATGGGGCTGCTAAGGAAGTAGTATCTTTTTATCAGGATATTACATATGAGATGCTGCAAAGAAGAGAGTTAGAGAAACTTGCTTATTATGATAGTTTTACAGAGGTCCATAACCGGAACTTTTTTACTAATTGGCTGCATGAACAGATTGTGGAAGCTGGAAAAGATATTAGTATGATGCAGATGCTGTATATTGATATTGATCATTTTAAATGGGTAAATGACAGGCTTGGAATTCAGATTGCAGATGAGCTGTTGTTGAAATTTGCAGCGATAGTGCAAAGCTATGAGTCAGAAACAACAAAAGTAGCCCGTTTTAGCAATGATGAGTTTGTAATTGGGATAAAACAGGCGTATGCAAATGATTCGGCAAAAGAAATTGCAAGAGAAATCCGGGAAAAGTTAAAAACGCCGATTTTATTAAGTAATGGAATGAAATATTATGTTACAGTAAGTATTGGCATAGCAGAATGTGATAATGAGATTCGTAGCGCGGCAGATTTAATCCGGGCATCAGACCTTGCTATGATAGAGTCTAAAAAGTCAGGCAGGAATATGATTACTTATTATGAGCCTTATATGGGGACAGGCTTTGTAGGGGAAGCAGATTTAGAGCAGAAATTACAGTCTGTTGTGGAAAAAGACGGGTTTTATTTGCTGTATCAGCCACAATATGAGGCAAAAACAGAGAAATTGCGTGGCGTGGAGGCATTAATCCGCTGGCATGATATGGAACTTGGGAATATTAGTCCCGCTTTATTTATCCCTATTGCAGAAGAAAATGGGACAATTAATAAAATTGGGGATTTTGTAATCCGGGAGTCTTTAAAAGCTCTTCATAAATGGACGCAAGAATATGCGTATGAAGGGATGATGTCAATTAATATTTCAGCAATCCAGTTTAAAGATGGAAGGTTTTTGGATACACTTCAATATTATACAGGATTATATGGGTTAAACGCGCATAAAATTGAAATCGAGCTAACAGAAAGTGTATTTATTGAAGACTTAGATGAAACAGTGAAGTTAATTAATAAAATCCGGGAATTTGGATACCGGATTTCATTAGATGATTTTGGGACAGGTTATTCTTCTTTATCTTACCTTCGTATTGTGCCAATTGACACATTAAAAATAGACCGTTCTTTTATAACAGAGCTTTCTAGGGAGAAAAATACAACAATTATTACTACTAGTATTATTGAGATGGCAGAGAAGTTAGGGCTAGAAGTAATTGCAGAGGGCGTGGAAGAACAAGAACAGTTAGAATGTTTACGGGAAAACCAATGTGGCATTATCCAAGGGTATTTGCTTGGGCGGCCTTTAAGGCAGGAGGCAATAGAGGCACTTTTGCGTTCATAAAATTCTGTTTTACAAATAAGTTATCTGTGGTATGATAGGTATAAATGTTCAGGAGGAGAAATAGATGGATAATGTCACAGAAAAAGAAGTAGTTTCTAAAAATTTTATTGAGCAAATTATTGAAAAGGACTTAGAAGAAGGATATTGCAGCCAAGTAAAGACTAGGTTTCCACCAGAACCAAATGGATATCTCCATATTGGCCATGCAAAGTCGATTCTTTTAAATTATGGTTTGGCAAAGAAATATCAGGGGCAGTTTAACTTGCGGTTTGATGATACAAACCCTACAAAAGAAAAAACAGAGTTTGTAGAGTCTATTATGGAAGATATAAAATGGCTTGGTGCAGACTGGGAAGATAGGCTTTTTTTTGCATCTGATTATTTTGAGGAAATGTATGAGGCAGCAGTTAAATTAATTAAAAAAGGAAAAGCATTTGTCTGCGATTTAAGTGCTGAGGAAATTAGGGAGTATAGAGGGACTTTAACAGAACCAGGGAAGAATAGCCCCTATAGGGATAGAAGTGTAGAAGAAAATTTACAATTATTTGAAAATATGAAAAATGGGGCATACCAGGATGGCGAGAAAGTATTAAGGGCAAAAATAGATATGTCTTCTCCTAATATTAATATGAGGGATCCTGTTATTTACCGAGTAGCCCATATGTTCCACCATAATACAAAAGATACATGGTGTATTTATCCAATGTATGATTTTGCCCATCCAATTGAAGATGCAATAGAACATATTACACATTCGATCTGTACATTGGAATTTGAGGATCATAGGCCGCTTTATGACTGGGTAGTAAGAGAATTGGAATATCCAAACCCACCAAAACAGATTGAGTTTGCCAAATTATTCCTTACAAATGTGGTAACAGGGAAACGTTATATTAAAAAATTGGTAGAGGATGGTATTGTGGATGGCTGGGATGATCCACGATTAGTATCTATTTCTGCATTAAGGAGAAGAGGATTTACCAAGGAGGCCATACAAAACTTTGTAGAACTGGTAGGTGTGTCCAAAGCAAATAGTTCTGTAGATTATGCTATGCTAGAATACTGCATTAGGGAGGATTTAAAGTTAAAGGCACCACGCATGATGGCAGTATTAGATCCCATTAAGTTAGTAATAGATAATTATCCAGAAAACCAATCAGAATTGGTAGAGGCAGCTAATAACCAAGAGAATGAAGAAATGGGCCGCCGTATGGTGCCGTTTGGCAGGGAATTATATATGGAAAGGGAAGATTTTATGGAAGAACCGCCTAAAAAATATTTCCGTTTATTCCCAGGGAATGAAGTACGGCTTATGCACGCTTATTTTGTTACTTGTACAGGCTGTGAGAAAGATGAAAATGGAAATGTAACGGTAGTACATTGTACGTATGATCCAGAGACAAAATGTGGAAGCGGGTTTACTGGGCGGAAAGTAAAGGGGACGATCCACTGGGTACCTGCTTTAGAGGCGGTAGAGGCAGAAGTGCGCCTGTATGAAAATATTGTGGATGAGGAAAAAGGAAAATTAAATGAAGATGGGACCTTAAACCTAAATCCAAATTCCTTAACAGTTTTAAAGAAATGTTATTTGGAGCCAGCTTTGGCTAAGGCAGAAAAATTAGATAAATTCCAATTTGTTAGGAATGGATATTTTTGCGTAGATTCCAAAGATTCAATGGAAGGAAGGTTGGTGTTTAACCGTATTGTTTCTTTAAAGAGTTCCTTTAAACTGTAAAATGAGGTATATATGGGAAAAATATTTACTGAGTTAAAGCCGATGGGGCTATCAGGCCTGGATGAAGACGATAAAACATTGTTTGATAATGGGAGGACATCACACTTAAATATGATTAGTGAATCAGAAAAAAAAGAACAAGAGAAACAAGCAGGAAAAGAATTTGAAAAGGACAGCCTTTTTGATAAAAAGTATGAATGTCCTATTTGTGATTATAAGTTTACGCAAAGGACAGTACGTACAGGAAGGACAAGGCTGCTTTCTACAGACACAGACTTACGGCATAAATTCAGATACTTTGACCCAATAAAATATGATATAATTGCTTGCCCAAAATGCGGCTATGCGGCTTTGGGGCAGAAGAGTTTTATGGGGATTTCTTCTTTGCAAAGAAAATTTTTAAAAGAGGAAGTACAAGCAAATTTTAAGGGCCTTCCACCAATGGGGGAAATTTATACTTATGATGATGCTATTTTACTATATAAGCTTGCATTGTATAGTTCAGTGGTAAAAAAAAGCAGGGTAAGTGAAAGGGCATATATTTGTTTAAAAATAGCATGGCTGTTCCGTGGAAAACGAGAAGATATGAACCCTTTAGAAGAAGGCTTTGAAGAAAAACAGGCAAATTGTTTACAAGAAGAAAATGATTATTTAGCAAAAGCGTATAGTGGCTTTGATGCCGCTGTGCAATCAGAAATGTTCCCAATTTGTGGAATGGATGAGATGACGTTTAATTATTTATATGCCGATCTTTCTAGAAGGCTTGGTAATATTGATATGGCGAAGAAAATGATAGGGACTATATTAGTATCAAAAACAGCCACATCTACTTTAAAAGATAGGGCAAGGACGTTAAAGGAATTGTTGATGGAGGGAAGTAAAGAAGGCGGAAAGGATGAATGATTTAATTATTCCTCTAAATATAAATTCAAAAGAACCATTGTATGAACAGATTTATCAGTATATTAAAGAAGAAATTAAAAGTGGAAGCCTGCCTTTTCATGGCAGGCTTCCTTCTACTAGGGCGCTGGCAAAGCATATGCAGGTAAGTAGGAGCACGATAGATATGGCATATGCGCAGCTTACTGCAGAAGGGTATTTAGAAGCAGTCCCATATAAGGGATATTTTGTGGCACAGATAGATGAATTATTTCTTTCTAAGAAACAGCAAGGAAAAATAGAAAAAAAACCAGAAACAGAACAAGAGGCCTGCCTTTATGATTTTTCTCCAAGGGGAATTGATTTACAGAGTTTTCCTTATAATATTTGGAGGAAATTAACGAAAAATACTTTAATTGATAATAATAAGGAGTTATTTGAATTGGGGGATCCTAGGGGAGACAATACCTTAAGGGAGATTATCTGCCAGTATTTGCATCAGGCAAGGGGTGTAAATTGTTCTCCAGAACAAATTATTATTGGGGCAGGGAATGAATATTTATTAATGCGCCTAAGCCAGCTTTTGCCAAATAACTGCCAAATTGCAATGGAAAACCCGACATATCGGCAAGCGTACCGTATTTTAAAGGGATTGGGACATAAAATTGTGCCTATTTCTATGGATGAATATGGGATGGATATAAACCAGCTAAAAGAAAGTAACGCTTTGGTTAGTTATGTGATGCCATCCCACCAGTTCCCACTTGGCATTGTAATGCCTATTAAAAGGCGGATGGAGTTATTGGCTTGGGCTGGGGAAGAGGAACGATATATTATTGAAGATGACTATGACAGCGAGTTTCGTTATAGAGGCAAGCCAATCCCATCTTTGCAGGGGGTAGATACAAAGGATAGGGTTATTTATATTGGCACCTTTTCAAAATCAATTGCCCCTGCTATCCGTTTAAGCTATATGGTATTGCCCAATTCCCTTTTAAAACAATATAAGCAATTTAATTATTATTCATCAACAGTATCGAGGATTGATCAAAATATTATGGAATGTTTTATCCGTGATGGCCATTTTGAACGGCATTTAAACCGGATGCGTGCGATTTATAAAGCGAAACATGACACAATATTAGGAGAATTAAAGGAATGGAAGAAATTTTCTATTTTAGGGGAAAATGCAGGGTTACATTTATTATTACAAGAAAAAGGGGGAAGAAGTGAAAGAGAATTAATCGAGTTAGCAAAAAAGAAGGAAGTTAGGGTATATGGATTGTCAGAGTATTATATTACAAATATAGAAAAAGAACATAAAACAATAATATTGGGATATGCCAATATGGCAGAAGCAGAAATTAAAGAGGGTGTAAGGCGGCTTAAGGAGGCGTGGAAATGAAAGAAGAATTATATACCATACCTGTGAATGATGCGTTCCAGACGGAATGTGAGTGCCCAATTTGTGCTATGAAAGATGTACTGGAACAAAATGCAGTAGAGTACACAATGGGGCCAAGTTATATGGAAGATGATGTACGGATGGAAACGGATCGGCTGGGTTTTTGCCAAAAGCATATGAGGCAGGTTGCAGGGCAAAATAATAAACTGGGGCTTGCATTGGTGGTGAAAACCCATATGGATAAAGTAATTAAAGATGTAGAGAAATTAAGTAAAAAAAGAGAAAAGCCAAAAGGGATTTTAAAGAAAGCCCCGCAAGATCCTGTTTTAGAATATTTAAGAAATTTGGAATCTTCTTGTTTTGTATGCAACCGGATAGAAAATAGTTTTGGCCGTTATATAGCGACAATTTTTTATTTATGGAAAAATGATGATAATTTCCGAAAAACATATGAAAATTGTAAAGGATTTTGTAATGAACACTATCGTATTTTAATAGAAGAAGCACCAAAACAGCTTTCAGGCAATAATATAGAAGAATTTTTAAAGATAACCGATCGGGTTTATTTGTCAAATATGGATAGGGTACGAGAAGATGTAGAATGGTTTATTAATAAATTTGATTACCGTTATTATGATGAACCATGGAAAAATGCAAAAGATTCTCTCCCTAGGGCATTGACAAAATTAAATGGGATTGTAGAAAAAGAAGAATAGATAGTACTGGCAGCTATAGGCAGTAAAGCCCATTTAGTAGCTGCCAGCCGTTGTATTTTGGCAAAGTACGTAGCCTATTATTCTTCTGCAGTGTTCTCATTAGCAGTACTTTCAGGGGTTTCGAGGGGGATCGAAACATATTCCCGCTTGACTGTCTCGTCTTTGTGGCTTGCCGTTTCTTCCTGATTAGGAAAAGAAGGTTCTGGGTCTTCTTCAAAATCGTTGAAATCATCATCAAGTGATTTCTGAAAGTCCTTATATTTTGTAAGATAAACAACACAGCCAACAACAGCAGCGCTAATAAGGGCTGTTGTGGCGAGAAACTTTCCAAATTGTTTTTTTGACATGGAAGCAACTCCTTTCTTAGTAGGGAATATTACCCATATATCTTATTGTAATACGCTTTTCTTAAAAAGAAAAGAGTTTTTTGATTTTTATAGAAGGAATTGAAAGGAAAATACTCATATGGAAAGAAAAAATCCGATTTGCCTTTGCCAGATACCAGTAGATCTGCAAAAATCTGAAATGTTTGAGGCCATTGCAAATTATGTGAACCAAATCCCCAAGGAACTAAGAACAGAGGATAGGATATATGAAAGGCGCTTAGCGATATGTAGCCAATGTAATGCGTTAATAGGAGGGCTTACCTGCAAATATTGCGGGTGTTTTGTATTGGCACGGGCAAGGAAAAAAAGCCAGTCCTGCCCTATGCCAGGGGAAAATTGTTGGGAAAATATGGATAACTATTAAAAAAGTATAAAATCTTAAAAATGCAAGAAAACGAGATAACTGGAGAAAATAAAAGATATTAAAAGAAAAACAAAGATTTTATACAAATTAGATAAAAATGGAAACTTGCATATTGGGGCATAAATCACTAATATATAACTATCGGTTAGCACTCAATGCTAATGAGTGCTAATAAAGTATGAAGGAGGAATTTGAAGATGAAATTAGTACCATTAGGTGACAGAGTTGTATTAAAGCAGTTAGTAGCAGAAGAAACCACAAAATCTGGCATTGTACTGCCAGGCCAGGCAAAGGAAAAACCACAGCAGGCTGAGGTAATTGCTGTTGGCCCAGGAGGAGTAGTGGATGGGAAAGAAGTTACGATGCAGGTAAAAGTTGGAGATCAAGTAATTTTTTCTAAATACTCTGGGACAGAAGTAAAGATTGAAGAGGAAGAATTTATTGTTGTAAAGCAGAATGATATTTTAGCTATTGTAGAATAATTAAGGAAGAGAAAGGGTAAGGAGGAAGACCAATTATGGCAAAGGAAATTAAGTATGGCGTAGATGCCAGGACAGCATTAGAGGCTGGTGTAGATAAATTAGCAAATACAGTTAGGGTGACACTTGGGCCAAAAGGAAGAAATGTAGTTTTAGACAAGTCTTTTGGCGCACCACTGATTACAAATGATGGTGTTACTATAGCAAAAGAAATTGAGTTGGAAGATGCTTTCGAAAATATGGGCGCGCAGCTTGTAAAAGAAGTAGCTACTAAGACCAATGATGTAGCAGGTGATGGTACAACTACAGCGACTGTTTTAGCCCAAGCGATGATCCATGAGGGAATTAAGAACTTAGCAGCAGGTGCTAACCCAATTATTTTAAGAAGGGGCATGAAGAAAGCAACAGATGCAGCAGTAGAAGCAATTGCAGCAATGAGCAGCAAGGTAAATGGAAAGAACCAGATAGCAAGGGTTGCTGCTGTTTCCTCTGGAGATGAAGAAGTAGGGAACTTAGTTGCAGATGCAATGGAAAAGGTATCTAATGATGGTGTTATTACTATTGAAGAATCCAAGACAATGAAGACAGAATTGGATTTAGTAGAAGGTATGCAGTTTGACAGAGGATATATTTCTGCATATATGGCTACAGATATGGACAAGATGGTAGCAAACTTAGAAGATCCATATATTTTAATTACTGATAAGAAGATTTCTAATATCCAAGAGATTCTTCCAGTATTAGAGCAGATTGTACAGTCTGGATCTAGGCTGTTAATTATTGCTGAAGACGTAGAAGGCGAAGCATTAACGACTTTAATTGTAAATAAATTAAGGGGAACTTTCTCTGTTGTGGCTGTTAAAGCCCCTGGATATGGTGACAGAAGGAAGGAAATGTTAAAGGATATAGCAATTTTAACAGGCGGCCAGGTAATTTCTGAAGAATTAGGGTTGGACTTAAAAGAAACTACTATGGATATGTTAGGCCGTGCAAAATCTGTAAGGGTAGAAAAAGAGAATACCATTATTGTAGATGGAGAAGGAAATAAAGAAGAGATTGCTGCAAGAGTATCCCAGATCCGTGCCCAGATTGAAGAAACAACATCTGATTTTGATAAAGAGAAACTTCAGGAAAGACTGGCTAAATTGGCAGGCGGAGTTGCTGTTATCCGCGTAGGTGCGGCAACAGAAACAGAAATGAAGGAAAATAAACTTCGTATGGAAGATGCGTTAGCAGCTACTAGGGCAGCAGTAGAAGAAGGCATTATTGCAGGTGGCGGTTCTGCATATATCCATGCGGCAAAAGAAGTAGCAAAAAAGACTGCTGATTTAGAAGGGGACGAAAAGACAGGTGCCAATATTATCTTAAAGGCATTGGAGTCACCACTTGCTACAATAGCTGAAAATGCTGGTTTAGAAGGTGCTGTGATTATTAGTAAAGTCCGTGAGCAGAAACCAGGCATTGGGTTTGACGCATTAAAAGAAGAATATGTAGATATGGTAGAAGCAGGTATCCTTGACCCAGCAAAGGTGACAAGAAGCGCATTACAAAATGCAACCAGCGTAGCATCTACATTGTTGACAACAGAATCTGTAGTAGCAAATATTAAAGAAGAAACACCAGCTATGCCACAAGGCGGCGGAATGGGAATGATGTAATTTATTAAAAAGAAGAGAACGGGACAGGTTGATAACGGCTGTCCCGTTTTTTGATCCGCCATATTTTGCTTGAGCCTTTTCTTAAAGTATGTTAAGATAGACTAAAATATAAAATACAGGAGGCAATCATCAGTTATGAGTGATTTATATTCAGAATGGATTGTAAAACGAAAAAAACCAGTATGGGCTCTTCCAGCTAAAATTATATTAATACTTTTTACGGCAATTATGGCATTTTTTGCTATGGCAGGATTTATTATTTTAGCTATTCCAGCATTAATTTTAGGTTATGTAACATACCGCCTGTCCTTAAACTGGGATTTGGAATATGAGTATACCTTTGTTAAAGGTGAATTGGATATTGATAAAATTATGGCAAAAGCAAAAAGGAAGCGTTGTGCTGTATTTAATATGGAACAGACAGAAGTGGTTGCGCCAGAAGGGGCACATCAGTTGGATAATTTTAAAAATACTCCATGTAAAGTGATGGATTTCTCTTCTGGGATACCAGAAAATAAGAAGTATATTATGTATACTTCTTACCATAATGAAATAGTAAAAGTAATTTTCGAGCCAAATGACAGAATGTTGGATGATATGTGGAATACAGCACCA
>ERZ808040.1776-NODE-1776-length-13637-cov-6.382227_pt1 | contig 13637 bp, 12 predicted proteins | sample MGYA00380191_ERZ808040 | MGnify/ENA primary metagenome ERZ808040 (study PRJEB31490, sample SAMN06133395) | mouse gut metagenome | isolation source: J6 | host: mice | place: China: Chengdu | collected 2015-05 ... | reverse complement strand
ATGTTTGTTTTTCTTTGGGTGTTGCGGTTTTTTGCCGCTAAACGAAATGCTTTTTCCATTGCAGGGGTAAGTTCGGGGGAATCTTCATCAAATACAATTTCCTTTTTTGCCGCTTCTTCTATTTGCCTGATTTGTTCTTTTGTGGGTTTTTGGTTTCTATCCAAAGTAACTGTCCGTATCATAATAAATACTCCTTTCTGTTTTGGTGGCAAGTCTTGCCGATATTAGACGTATGTTTTCCTTTCGTTCTGTATAAACGACGAATAGAATATCATTTACCATGCCGATAGTATTGTAACGGTCTTCGTGAATACTATGTTCCATATCATAGATTTCAATGCGTTGTATATCATTAAAAACAAGTATTGCCGTCTCAAAATCTATACCATGCTTCGCAAGATTTTGCTTGTTTTTATCTTCATCCCATTCAAATTTCAATGTAATTCCTCCTGTTTGTGTTGAAATGATACATATATTATACAATATTATGGAGAGAAATAAAAGGACTATCATATATTTCTTCAATTAGTCTTTTGGGCAAAGCAGCCAAAATCTGATATACTTTTTGTGATTTTTTATTCAAATGGGAAGTGTCAAGTAGTATGATACAACATCAAAATCTTAAAGATGGGTATATGGACATCATTTGTAAATTATGCTATACTGTTAAAAATGCAAACGTAAGTAACACAGCAAGGAACAATGCATGGATTTTTACTTGGCCGTGATACGTTTTTCGTACGGGATGAGTTGGGAAAGGTATGGTGATTTCATGAAACAAAAATTATTTAAAAAGCTGGCGTGTCTGGCGTTGTCGGGTATTTTATCCGTATCCGGTGTGGAAATTCCGGCGTATGCATCTGAGCGTTTAATAATGGAAGAAAAAACGGAAATACAAACAGAAACGACGGCAGAAGGGACAACAGAAACGTCAGGCGAATCGACAGAAACGGAAATTATTTCGACGGAAACATCGAACGAAACAGCGGAAACATCGGACGAATCGAGGGAAACAGAAGTTGTTCCGACGGAAACATCGGACGAATCGGCAGAATCCGAAACGCTGGAAGAAGAAACCACGGAAACCGCAACAGAAGAAAAAACCACGGAAACCGCAACAGAAGAAGAAACCACGGAAACCGAAACAGACGAAGAAACCACGGAAACCGAAACAGAAATGGCGGAGAAGATGACTGCACGCGCCGCCGATGAAGGTGGGGACGTCCCAACTCCACAGGAAGTCTATGATGCCATGATTGCCTTACAGGAGAAATTTCCGGAGGGAATGCATTGGACGGATGCCAGCAGCGGTACATATACGTGGAAGGGGGGAAGAGGAGAAAATGGTGAGATTGCGACCATGGGCACGGGCTGTGTAAACTTTGCTTTCCAATTAAGCGACGCGGCATTCGGAACACTGCCCGCGCGGATGCTGAAAGAAAACGAATTTGAATTTGCAGATATCCATGTCGGAGATATATTAAGAATATCCCTCGGGCACAGTGTGATTGTACTTCAGGTCAATGATGATTCGATGGTCATTGCCGAGGGAAACTACAATCAATCCATCCACTGGGGACGCGTAGTGACAAAAAGCGAAGTGGAACAATCCGTACATGTCCTCACCCGTTATCCAAAAGGATATATCCCTCCCAATAATCCAGACGCGGATACTGTCATTAAAGAAGACTCGATTCAAGACGATGAAGGGAATCCGTCCGGACTTCAATGGAAACTTACCAAGTCGGGCACTCTCACAATATCCGGAAACGGAGACATGCCAGATTTTAATTTTGGAAATCCTTCCGTTTCAAACCGTCCATGGAATGATAATATAAGCAGCGTTCAGAAAATCATTATCGAAGATGGCGTGACAAGTATAGGCAGAAACGCTTTTCGCAAATGTGACGTTTACAGTGTATCCATACCGAAAAGCGTGAAAAAAATCGGTGATGATGCTTTCCGTGAATGCAGGAAGATTAGCTATGTATATCTTGAGGGAGTGGTCACGATTGGAGAACGCGCTTTCCAGAGCTGCGATAATATCAGGGGCGTAACACTGCCCGCCTGCATAAAAGAAATTGGCTCCGCAGCATTTTTTCAGTGCCAAGAGCTAGTAAGCGTGGGATTTGATCCCAACACACAAAGTGTGACTGTAGGAGATGATATTTTTAACAGCTGTTGGCGGTTGATGGATGTGACTCTGCCGAAAACAATGAACCAAATAGGCAAAAATATGTTTTACAGTTGTATGGCTCTTCCCGGACTGGTCATCCCGGAAGGGGTAACCAGTATTGGGGAGGGAGCTTTTACAAACTGCTCTTATATGACGACTGTTTTTATTCCGAAGAGCGTGAAGCAAATAGGGATAGCCGCATTTGCTAAAAGTGGTCTAACAACGGTGTATTACGGCGGCAGTGAGGCGGAATGGAAGAACATACAAAAAATAGGCGACACGGCAGCGACACTATCAAATGTTACACTCTTTTACAACATCGATCCAGAACCTCGACTGACACCCGATACAAAAACTGTTTATAAAGTGGGCGAAGCGTTTGACAAGGATGGATCGTGTGTCAATATAGCAACGAAGACCATTTCCCTAAGCGATAAAGATGTGACGGGTTTTGATTCCAAACAAGAGGGCGTCACAACGATAGCCGTAACTTTAGGCAAGGATATTTATGAGTTTGACCTGCTGGTTGTCGAAGAACCAAGCCTGACAGCAAAACAAGGGCAAAAACTGGAAGAATTAACACTGCCTTCCAATAACTATGGAACATGGAGCTGGCCGGAAGACAGCAGACAAACGGCATTGACAGAAACAGGCAGCTACGATTATCCGGTTATCTTTACGCCGAAGGACACGGAGAAGTTCAGCGTGCGGGAAGACCTGCAGGCGCACATCCAAGTGCGAAGTGAAACAGATCCAGATCCATCGGTCGAGATACATTTAAAAAGACCATCAAAGACGACCTATAAACTTAAAGAAGAGCTTGACGTCAGCGGCGGAGAAATTACTTATGGGGAAACCGGAGAAACACCGATTCCTTTAACCAAAGAAATGACAAGCGGATTTGATTCAGACAAACAGGGAATCTCAACTGTAACCGTAACACATAATGAAAATACTGCAACATTTGATACGCTGGTTGTGGAAGAACCAAGCCTGACAGCAAAACAAGGGCAAAAACTGGAAGAATTAACACTGCCTTCCAATGACTATGGAACATGGAGCTGGCTGGAAGACAACAAACAAACGGAACTGACAGAAACAGGCAGCAAGGATTATCCGGTTATCTTTACGCCGAAGGACATGGAGAAGTTCAGCGTGCGGGAAGACCTGCAGGCACACATCAAGGTGCAGACGACCGATCAAGTTCCAGACAATCCTGAAGGGGGACTCTGGATCGAGCCTATTGCAGCGTGTACCTATACAGGAATAGCTGTTACTCCTTCCGTGAATGTATTTTACAATAATAAGAAACTCACGACAGGTATCGATTATACCATTTCGTACCAGAACAATATAAAAGCCGCCACGTCAGATGCCCAAAAGGCGCCGACAGTCATTGTAAAAGGCAAAGGCACTTATTCTGGTACCAAAAAAGAAACTTTTACCATTGATAAGCTTACACTGACGAAAGATCATTTAAAAATTGCGACAAACTACCCCAAGAAAATAAAATATACCCCGATAGTGACAAACGACAGCAACAATATACTCAAAGCAGGAAGGGACTATACGCTGACTTATCAAGATTCCAGCGGCAAACCATTAAATAAACAACCCACGACAGAGGGAAATTACCAGATACAGATTCAAGGAACAGGGAGCTGTGCGGGTGATTTCAGATGCAGCTATTCTATTTCTGAAAGCGGCGGCGCAACAGCAATCAATAAAGGAAGAGCTGAAATCGGCAGCTTTACATATGGCAATGGCGAGCCAAAAGTATCACTGGCTGTGAACGGTAACAATCTGATTAGCGGAACAGACTATATTGTCAACTTTGTTAATGTTGGCAAAAAGGGCACGGCAACGGTGACCTTTATAGGAATAGGAAACTATACTGGTACACTGAAAAAGAACTTTAAAGTTCAGGCAGCTCCTATCCAGGAAAACGACATAAGAGTACCCAAAACTGCAGCATATGCAAAAGGTGGCGCGAAACCAAATGTCACGGTTACTGTAAATGGCCGCAGCCTTGTAATGAATACAGATTATACCGTTTCATACAAAAACAACACAAAAGTCGGAAATATAGCCAAGGTTGTTATAAAAGGGAAAGGCAATTACAGCGGAAGTGTGACAAAAATGTTCAGTATTGAACAACAGTCACTTCGCGCAGAAAACATTAAGATTTATGTATCCGATGCACAGACTGGCAAAAATCCGGCAGTTACAGTGTATGACGCCAACGGAAAGAAGCTTACTGCAAACAGTGATTACCGTACGGAAATTGACAAAAAAGAACACAAGGTAACCATAACCCCTGGAAAGAATGGCCTGTACAAAGATTCTGTTGACAAGGACTACAGGGAACTGCCAAAGAAACAACTGGTTACGTCCGTCACTCTGAAAAAAACGCAGCCTAAATCCTTTGCGTATACGGGAGAAGAAATAAAACTAGAACAAGACTGGCTGACAGTTAAAGCGGGAAAGACCGAGCTGAAAAAAAATGAGTTTGAGATCATCGGTTATGTGAACAATATCCAGAAAGGAACCGCGACAGTGATTATAAAAGGCTGCGGAGAGTACGGCGGAATCAAGATGTATAACTATAAAATAACAGCGAAAAACCTTTCTCAAAAATAGCCTGAACTTATTTGCAGCCAAAATGAACAGATATGATGAAAGCAGCCCCGGTTCTTATCAAACCGGAGCTGCGGGATAGACGCGCTGCCTCTCTTGGAGTAATTGCTCTCAACTGCTATCAAGGGCAAAATACCTGCCCGCTTAAATCCTGTACACAGTCCTCCTGGTCCAGAAAAAAGGTCAATACTTACTACTTAACCAAAATATCTCTTCAACAGCCCCTCAAACGCTTTTCCGTGTCTTGCCTCATCCCTTGCCATCTCATGAACTGTATCATGAATCGCATCCAGATTAGCCGCCTTAGCGCGCTTTGCAAGGTCAAACTTGCCAGCTGTAGCGCCGTTTTCTGCCTCGACGCGCATTTCGAGATTCTTCTTGGTGGAGTCTGTCACAACTTCACCTAACAGCTCTGCGAATTTTGCAGCGTGCTCTGCCTCTTCCCATGCAGCCTTCTCCCAGTAGAGACCAATCTCAGGATAGCCCTCTCTGTGAGCGACTCTTGCCATTGCAAGATACATACCAACCTCGGTGCACTCACCGTTAAAGTTTGCTCTCAAATCTGCCATGATGTCCTCGCTCGAACCCTGTGCCACGCCGACTACATGCTCCGCAGCCCAAGTTCTGTCGCCAGCCTGCACTGAGAATTTCTCAGCAGGTGCATTACACTGAGGGCATTTCTCTGGTGCGCTGTCTCCCTCGTAAACATAACCACATACATTACATACAAATTTCATTTTAAAATCCTCCTTTATATTATCACTCAGGAAAACAGTTGCAGTGCACAAAAGCCTGCCTGTTCTCCACATAGCCATTTTAGGTCTGCCCTGAAGTCTTGTCAAGACAGTTTTTGCAGATACCGCAGAAGTATAGCCGGTGTTCCTCGATCAAGCCGTCAAAGCCCTCCGATGCCGCCTCGTCAATAGAGGCAAAACCGCTGTGTTCCATCGGCAGATCAATGACCGCATTGCAGCACTTACACACAAAATGATAATGTGGGCTGGTATTGTAATCAAAATGGTCAATACTCAATACCCCAAAGCTGTGCTTGGCGATCATGCCAGCTTCCGCAAGCTGGTTTAAGTTTCGGTACACAGTGCCCAGACTGATATTGGGAAACGCCTCCTTCATACTGGTATAGACAGTCTCTGCTGTCGGGTGATCCCTGCGGGATTGTAGGAAGGAGAGGATTGCAGCACGCTGGCGGCTGTACTTCATATTCATATGACCCCTGCCTTTCTAGTGTATCATTCAGTTTGCTCATCACTAAATCAGTAATGATTACTGTTATTATATTTGTTTTCCTCTGTTCTGTCAATATAAAAATAAATATTTCTAAATTAAAAAAAAATTAAGAAATATCAAAACCACTATATTTTAAAATCTTATATGCTATACTAAACCTATATTGAGTTAAATTTTACGGGCAGGAGACGGTATTTATGATGAAAAGCAAGACACGCATCAACCTCAAGACAAAAATGATGATTCTTTTTTTGGCAATCATACTGGTTCCGATGATGTGCGTCGTCATGGTATTTCTGGGCTATGGATATTCTGTGAATATTGATATGATTCAGGAGCTGAGCAAGAAGGATATCATGATCGGGGCGATGGTCAACAGAAGCCTGCTGAAATATATGCTGATTGCGATGGTCATGATTCTGATCGTGACAAGTGCGATCATCACCGCGTGGCTGAATAAGGATGTGTACAGACCGCTCAAGGAGCTGAGTGTGGCAATGCAGCATATCTCTGTGGGAGATTTTGACTATCATATGAATGGCGGGCGTGAGGATGAGATCGGGCTTCTTTTTGACAATTATGAGCAGATGCGTCTCCAGTTAAAGGAGAGTGAGGAGGAGAAAGCCCAGAATGAGAAAAAGTCCAAGGAGCTTGTGAGCAATATCTCCCATGACCTCAAGACGCCGATCACGTCCATTAAGGGCTATGTGGAAGGCATTATGGACGGTGTGGCGGATACGCCGGAGAAAATGGATAAGTATATCAAGACGATCTACAACAAGGCAAATGATATGGACCGGCTGATTAATGAGCTGACGACCTACTCAGGGATTGACTCCAACAAAATTCCATACCATTTCCATATTCTGAATGTCTCGGATTATTTTACGGACTGTGTGGAGGAAGTGGGGCTTGACCTTGAGTCGAAAAACATACACCTTGATTTTACCAATCTCGTGCCGGCAAATACCTGCGTCGTGGCAGACCCGGAGCAGCTCAAAAAGGTGATCAACAACATTATCAGCAACAGCGTGAAGTATATGGGACATCCAGACGGCGTGATTGATATCCGTCTGCTAGACGAAGGGGAGTCCGTGAAGATTGAGATTGAGGATGATGGGAAGGGCATCGCGTCGAAGGATATCGGCAATATCTTTGAGCGGTTTTACCGGACAGATTCCTCGAGAAATTCCCTGCAGGGCGGCAGCGGCATTGGGCTGAGCATCGTGAAGAAGATTATAGAAGATCATGGCGGATATGTCTGGGCGACCAGCAAGGAGGGCGAGGGAACCTGTATGCATTTCGTGCTGAGAAAGTACACGGAAAAGACGGATGAAGTAGTCATTTAATAAGTATATATTGTAATAGGAAAGGAAAGTGTGTATGAGCAAAATTTTAATTGTGGAGGACGAGGAGGCAATCGCTGAGCTTGAGAAGGATTATCTGGAACTCAATGACTTTGAGGTCAAGATAGAGAACAGCGGGGACACCGGTCTTGCAACGGCGCTGGCAGAGGAGTTTGATCTGATTATTCTGGACTTGATGCTTCCGGGGATTGACGGGTTTGAGATCTGCAAGCGCATCCGCGAGGACAAGGATGTGCCGATTCTGATGGTGTCTGCCAAGAAGGACGACATCGACAAAATTCGCGGTCTGGGACTGGGCGCAGATGATTATCTGACCAAACCGTTCAGCCCAAGTGAGCTGGTGGCACGCGTGAAGGCGCATATGGCACGCTACAACCGTCTGGTGGGCAGCCATATGAAGGAGAATGATGTGGTGGAGATCAGAGGTATCCGCATCGACAAGACCGCGCGGCGCGTTTTTGTGGACGGCGAGGAGCGCAATTTTACGACAAAAGAGTTTGATCTTTTGACCTTCCTTGCGGAAAATCCAAACCATGTGTTCACAAAAGAGGAAATTTTCAGGGAAATCTGGGATATGGATTCGATCGGAGATATCGCTACTGTGACAGTGCATATCAAGAAAATCCGCGAAAAAATCGAGACGGATACTTCCAAACCGCAGTATATTGAGACGATCTGGGGCGTGGGTTACCGGTTTAAATTATAATCAAACGCGGCAGATGGCAAAATTTTCATCCAATAGGAATGATAAAGATGGACAAAATGATAGTGTATGAGGACGAGGTTCTGCTGGTGGTGCACAAGCCTGCAGGTATCGCGACAGAGACCGCGCGGGTTGGGCAGGCAGACCTTGTCTCCGAATTAAAGAATTACCGCAGGAGAAAGGGCGAGGATGCCTATATCGGCGTGGTGCACAGGCTGGACCAGCCGGTTGAGGGACTTTTGGTCTTTGCAAAGGATGCCCCCACAGCGCGCACGCTTAGCGGCAGCTTGCAGAAGGGGAGACTCACCAAGAAATATGCTGCGCTCGTGGCAGGGGTTTTGGATGCGCAGGAGGGCACACTCACGGACATGCTGCGAAAGGACGGCAGGTCTAATCTGTCGGCGGTCGTGCCAAGTGGTACCGAGGGCGCCAAGGAGGCAGCCCTCCACTGGAAGCTGATGAGGCACAACGAGGTGTGTTCTCTTGTGGAGATTGAGCTGTACACAGGCAGGCATCACCAGATCCGGGTGCAGATGGCACATGCGGGGTTTCCGCTTTTGGGTGATTTCAAATATGGCTCTGCATCGTCAAAGCAGTTGTCTAATCAACTGTCTGTCAATAGTACGGCATTGATGGCATATGAAATCCATCTGAGGCATCCAGCCACAGGAGAAACGATGGAATTTTCGTTAAATTTAGATAAATTTCATAAAATTTTCTGACAAAAAGAACACACATTAGGAGTTGACACATTTTTACAGAATAAGTATAATAAATTTATAGACAAAGGCCTTGTATTTTGCGGGAACTCGGTTCAAGGGGAATCATACAAAGGAGGCCAGAATATGGATGGAATGCAGAACTGGACAAACTATTTAGAGGTTATGCGCAATCGTCTGCTTCTGGTCCATGACGCTGACAGTCTGATTTCGGTATTAATGGATGTCAGGAACATACCGATTGCGCTATCAACGGTCGAGGACGTGACAGACGGAACTGGGCTGAATATGTCATTATCGGTAATCTGCTCGGAGGCAAAGGTTGTGGGCAGGGTGATGTGCTTGGTAAGTGATGATATGTTTACGACAGTTCAGCTTAATCTTGACACTGTAAAGAGAGTAGACTCAAAAATATCAGTGGACGGTAAGGGTGTGGTCATGAAGCTCACAATCAGGAACGGAGCAGAGTTTTTACTGATGTTCCACACAGATTTTGTGGAGGAAGAGGACGCAGAACCCTTGTTGTGACAGGAAAAGGATGCTGTATAGACGCAGCATCTTTTTTCCATACAGTGGAAACCATTGGAGGGAAGCACAAATGGAATATCGCAAAAAGGCAGCGCTGAAGGTAGAATGTATCGCCTCGAAGGAGGATTTTGAGTTCTTTGGCATGACGTTAGAGGATGTGCTGGACAGGACAGAGGCCGGGATATATTTTCTAAAAAAGGCAAAGGAGCTCTGTGCCATGACCCAGAAGGTCACATGGACGAATGTGGCGTACACGCTCAATATCACGATGCTGTCGGACGGAAAAGTTTCCTTTGAATTCAGCGAGTGCATAGAGGATTATATTGTCAGCCTGAGGCATTCTCTGGTGATGGCGGACGAGGAGACAAAAGGGCCCTTGGAGGAGTTTATACAGGCGCTTGAGGATGCCAGCGAGGACGAGGCGCGCAGGCTTGTGGCTCATTTTGAGCAGAATATTCAAAAAAATTCCTAAAATAATTCACATTTGCAGAAACATATGTTAAACTATTCTATAAGAGCGCCCGGCGCGTTCAGAAAAAAGTGGAGAAGGTGGAAATGATGACAAAACCAAATAAGTTCGTACAATGGATGCTCGCTGTTGTAGTTGGTGTATTTTTGGCTGCATTTTCGTATGGTGCGTGCACAGCACAGGCAGCGGAGACGACAGTGGAAGCACAGGAACAGGCACCAGCAGACAGCAATGCAGAGAATGGCGGAGGAGCGATGATTCTTCTGATGGGTGGTATGCTGATTATCATTCTTGCGGTGGTGCTCTCTGTTGTCGGTACATTTGTATCATCGGCGGCGATTGTGGACGAGCTGTAGATTTGTAATCAGGTATTGAAATGGGTGGTAATGCCACATGCAGGGACAGTGTGTGTCATTGCCATCTTTTTATGCACACGGGCACCCAGCTGAAATTTGTCAGCAGAAGCTGACTGGAAAGGAAGAGTGGAAAATGGCGAATGAAAATAAGAAATTAGTGGAGGCGATCACCTCGATGGAGGAGGATTTCGCGCAGTGGTACACAGATGTCGTGAAGAAGGCGGAGCTGTGCGACTACTCGAGCGTGAAGGGCTGTATGATTATCAAACCCGCAGGCTATGCCATCTGGGAGCAGATTCAGCAGCAGCTTGACGCGGCATTTAAAAAGACCGGGGTGGAGAATGTATACATGCCAATGTTCATACCGGAGAGTCTGCTTGAGAAGGAGAAAGACCATGTGGAGGGCTTTGCGCCGGAGGTTGCGTGGGTGACACACGGCGGGCTTGAACCTTTGCAGGAGCGGCTCTGCGTGCGTCCTACCTCGGAGACGCTGTTCTGTGATTTTTACAAAAATGAAATCCAGTCCTACAGGGATTTGCCAAAGGTATATAACCAGTGGTGTTCGGTGGTCCGCTGGGAGAAGACGACGCGCCCGTTCCTTCGGAGCAGGGAATTTTTGTGGCAGGAGGGGCATACAGCCCATGCGACTGCTGAGGAGGCACAGGAGAGAACCATCCAGATGCTGAATGTGTATGCTGATTTTCTGCGCGACGTGCTTGCAATCCCTGTCGTGAAGGGACAAAAGACAGACAAGGAGAAATTTGCAGGGGCGGAGGCGACCTATACGATCGAAGCGCTGATGCATGACGGCAAGGCACTGCAATCCGGCACTAGCCATAATTTCGGAGACGGGTTCGCCAAAGCGTTTGGCATTCAGTTTACAGATAAAGACAACACACTGAAATACTGCCATCAGACCTCATGGGGGCTCACGACGCGTCTCATCGGCGCGGTGATCATGGTACACGGAGATGATTCCGGCCTGAAACTTCCGCCCAAGGTGGCGCCGGTACAGATCATGATCGTACCAATCCAGCAGAAGAAGGAGGGGGTGCTTGATGCGGCATACGCACTGAGAGATCGTCTGGTTCAAAAGGGCATGCGCGTGAAGGTGGACGATTCGGACAAGAGCCCGGGCTGGAAATTCAGCGAGTGCGAGATGCGCGGCGTGCCGTTTCGCATCGAGATTGGCCCCAAGGATATCGAGAACAACAAGTGTGTCTTTGTGCGCCGTGATACGAGAGAAAAAACAGACGTGTGTCTGGGTGAAGCTGAGACGAAGGCCGCAGCGCTTCTTGATACCATTCAGACTGAGATGTACGAGACGGCAAAGAAACATCTTGAGACGCATATTTACAGCGCAGTGACATGGGAGGCGTTCTGCGACACCATCAACAACAAGCCGGGATTTGTCAAGGCGATGTGGTGCGGAGACAGCGCGTGCGAGGATAAGGTGAAAGAGGAGCTGGCAGCGACCAGCCGCTGTATGCCGTTTGAGCAGGAGCAGCTCAGCGATACCTGCGTGTGCTGCGGAAGGCCTGCAAAGAAGATGGTTTACTGGGGCAGGGCTTATTGATAGATGGAATAATATTATAAGGAAATAAAATTTTCAGGAGGGAAGTACTATGAATATTTTAGTCATCAACTGTGGGAGCTCCTCGCTCAAATACCAGCTGATCAACAGTGACACGGAGGCAGTACTCGCAAAGGGACTGTGCGAGCGCATTGGCATTGATGGGAGTCTGCTCACACACACGCCCGCAGGAAAAGACAAGGTAACGGTCGAGACGCCGATGCCAAATCACACAGTGGCTGTAAAACTTGTGATTGATGCGCTCACCGATGCGGGGCACGGTGTAGTCCAGTCGCTCGATGAGATCAATGCAGTCGGACACCGCGTTGTGCATGGCGGGGAAAAATTTGCGTCCTCAGTCATCATCAATGAGGAGGTCATGGCTGCGATCGAGGAGTGCAGCGACCTTGCGCCGCTCCACAATCCGGCGAATCTGATCGGCATTCGCTCCTGCCAGGAAATCATGCCCAAGGTGCCGATGGTGGCGGTATTTGACACGGCATTTCACCAGACAATGCCAGAAAAAGCATACCTGTACGGACTGCCCTACGAGTATTATGAGAAGTACAAGGTGCGCCGTTATGGATTTCATGGGACAAGCCATGACTATGTGTCAGCGAGGGCAGCACAGCTTCTTGGCAAGTCAAGGGATGCGCTGAAAATCATTGTGTGTCATCTGGGCAACGGCGGTTCTGTGTCGGCAGTAGACCACGGGAAATGTGTGGATACCTCGATGGGGCTTACCCCGCTTGAGGGCATTATCATGGGTACGCGCTCAGGCAGCATTGATCCTGCAATCTGTGATTTTATCTGCCAGAAGGAGAACCTGACGCCGGCGCAGATGAACAATGTGCTGAATAAAAAGTCCGGTGTGCTCGGCATGTCGCGGGTGTCCTCTGATTTCAGGGATATCGAGGCAGCGGCGGCTCAGGGAAACAGCCTTGCACAGACGGCGCTGGATGCGTTTTACTACAGTGTGGCGAAGTACATCGGCGCGTATGCGGCGGCGATGAACGGTGTGGATGCGGTCGCATTCACTGCGGGCGTGGGCGAGAACAACATCGCGGGGCGCGCAGAGATTGCAAAGTACTTAAGGTATCTCGGGGCGCAGATTGACCCGGAGAAGAACAATGTCCGCGGCGAGGAGCGCGTGATCTCGACCTCGGACAGCAAGGTTGCACTGCTGTGCGTACCGACCAATGAGGAGCTTGCCATCGCGAGACAGACGGCAGCGCTTGTATAAAATAAGATCAGATGAAAAAAACCTCTTCAGACAGGAAAATCTGGGGAGGTTTTTTTGATGCAGATCTCTTTTCGGGAAAAAACGGTACTTTAGTACTATTGTGTAATCTGCTCTGTTCGTATAAACTGGTAAGGCGCACCTTGAAGCGCGATAGGATAAATACACAAGAGAGAGGAACCGAGGAGAAATGAGAAAATTAAAACAATTGCTGGCAGCAGTGCTTGCCGCCAGTGTCGTACTGAACATGCCTGCGTGCATGGAGACTGTGGAGGCGGGGCAGATGCGCAGGCGGATGCCAATCCCTGTAGACATTCCCGCAATCCAAGAGCCATCGGAGGAAGCGGCTTTGGAGAGCGAAACAGGGGACACGTCATCCGAAAGCAGTCTGTCCATGAGCGCGGCAGAGGAAACACAAAGCGGGGCAGAATCCCAGCCAGAAGAGTCCGCAGAGGAAGCACAAAGCAGGATAGAAACCGAACCAGAAGAGTCCACAGAAACACAAAGCGGGATAGAATCTGAGCCAGAAGAGTCCGCAAAAGAATCCCAAAGCGGGATAGAATCTGAGCCAGAAGAGTCCGCAAAAGAATCCCAAAGCGGGATAGAATCTGAGCCAGAAGAGTC
>ERZ808040.1775-NODE-1775-length-13638-cov-5.941523_pt1 | contig 13638 bp, 12 predicted proteins | sample MGYA00380191_ERZ808040 | MGnify/ENA primary metagenome ERZ808040 (study PRJEB31490, sample SAMN06133395) | mouse gut metagenome | isolation source: J6 | host: mice | place: China: Chengdu | collected 2015-05 ... | reverse complement strand
GAGTTTGGGCCGTGTCTCAGTCCCAATGTGGCCGGTCACTCTCTCAAGCCGGCTACTGATCGTCGCTTTGGTAGGCCGTTACCCTGCCAACTGGCTAATCAGACGCGGGCCCATCCTGTACCTATAAATATTTGATGTGGATATCATGCGGTATCCACATGTCATGCGGTTTTAGCAGCCGTTTCCGGCTGTTATCCCCCTGTACAGGGCAGGTTACCCACGCGTTACTCACCCGTCCGCCACTAGGCCATGGCGCTTCCGTCCGAAGACTTCCGCCCCAGGGCCCCGTTCGACTTGCATGTGTTAGGCACGCCGCCAGCGTTCATCCTGAGCCAGGATCAAACTCTCAAATTAAGTTCTTACCTTCTGGATAAACTTTGGCTTTTCCGTTAAGAATCGCGCTGCAGACTCCCGTCTGCTTCCTGTTTATTCCGTCCTGCATCAAGCAGGTTACTGTTTTTAAGGGTGTGGATCTCTCCACACGTTCTTTGAAACTTTTTGGAAATTTCAAGGTTGTCTCATTGTTCAGTTATCAAGGTTCGGTGCCCGGAAATCCATTCCCTACAAGGCTTCCCGGCTTTTCTCCAACGCGGTGATTTGTTTCCTTACCGCGTCAGCAAAAATGATTATATCACTGGTTTTTCACGATGTCAACACTTTTTTAAAACTTTTTTCAAGATTTTTGAATATTTTTTCCTGCCGCTACATCTGGTATCTGTCTTTCCTTATTGACACCAGATGTAGCCCCACGTTACTATTTTCTCTTAAAATCCATATTTTACCATGTTATTCAGGACACTCTCACTGCATTCTCTGCCCTTTAATACCCGCACCTCTTGCGCAAGTTCTGCGGACAGGCAATCAAGGGAACATCCCTTCTCTTTGCACCATGCATTTAATGCCCTGAGTGCCGCATTCCGGTTTGAGACCACGGGCGATTGCAGTGCCAGCACAATAAAATCTTCGCCGCACATCGGATAATCGACCAAATTTTGTACGAGACAGCCGAGCTTCGAATAGTCCGCATACTTTTCGCCAAGCCCAAGATTATCTTCTGGCTCCGACGGCATCCGCCCCATCGGCAGTTTTCGGCGGAACAGTGCCAACACTTCCCGCCGGTATGATTCATCTCCCATCAACTCACCGCACTGATAATAGTGGTGGTCGAAATCCATTTCCATACATCGCAACAGCGGTTCGCTATAATCAATGCCAACGAATTTTGCCAGCCGGATCCCCTTCCCCTCCAGGATCCACTTCCGGACGGCATCCCCCACTTCCCTGCAGCGCAGAAATTCCTGTGCCACCGCGGTAAGCTCCGGTGTGCGCTTTGCCTTTGCCAGGTCATACACTGCCCCGCAGACAGCAAGGGTCGGAGCCGCATGATGGCACTCCGCCTGCTTTACAAACTCCAAGAGCATCCTGTCCGCATCTTCGACCGCATGGATTCCCACGACCGGTGCCTCGCTTAAAAGCGCCTGGATGATATTCGCGATGGCATCAAGCGCTTCTCCTGTCAGTTCCCCGGAAAGGAGCTTTTTAACTTCTGCCTTTTCATATACTGCCAGCGCGGAATAATCCGGGACTATCCTGTTGTGAATCCCCTCCATCAGCAGCCATTCCCGTATCTCGCCGCTCGCCGGCTGCAATTTTTCCACCGCATGGATGCGTCCCCAGCCATGAACTTTTTGTGCCAGGGCAAAAATCTCATCGTTTGCATTTTCCCAGGAAAGCATATGGAAGATAGCAAACAAGGTAAATTCATCACACAGCCCAAGAGTACGGATAATCTCTTTTTGCTCTTCACCCGGCTGTGTAAACACCTCCAATATCTCCATCCCATACTTGACCAGATCCGTAAGCGGGCTTTTCAAACAGTCCATCGCAAACACATAAAGCCTGTCCTCATCAAGCTCCCCCGCATGCTCAATAATATACTGCTGGAAATCGTCTATCGCATTAAGCGCGGTATTATCCGCTGCAAACTTCATGAGCTTTTCCCGCCCAGCGCAGAAATCCCCATTTGAAACATCGCACATCAGCTCGGCCAAAAGCTTCATCGACTCCTCCGTCACGGCGGCACCCGCCATATGGTAGGCCGCAATCCCATCCTGCGCCCCGTCCGCAAAAGTGATCCTGCCCTCCCCACCGTCATGCGGCAATGAAAAACTGCCCGGCAACTCACCGTCCACCAGACTTCTTTTAATCAATTCATATAGCGGCTCATCTCTCAACGGCATCCTGATAACCTCCCCCTGCTCTTATTGTTTTATGATCCGGATATCCCCCGTTTTCTTTATCTGCTTTTTGATTCTTCCAAGCCTTCCAAATATTGTTTCACTTTCTCCAGATCATCAAAAATTCCCGCCGCCAGAAGCCGTACCTCCTCGTCCGGCTGCCACAGATCCGGCACCATGAGCGCCACACAGCCGGCCTGGTGCGCGGAGAGCAGCCCGTTTTTGGAATCCTCGAGCGCATAACATGCTTCCGGAGCGGTTCCAAGCTTTCTGCACGCTGCGAGATAAATATCCGGCGCGGGCTTGGACCTCTCGACCGTATCCCCACAGACTACCACACCAAAATATCCAAAAACCCCGGCATCCTTTAAATGCCGCTCCACCTCCCAACGCGGCGACGACGAAGCCACCGCCAGCCGGAACCCTTTTTGCCGCAAATATTCCAACAGGACATACAGACCCTTTTTCACCGGAACCTTGTTGTTCGCATAATAATCCGAAAGAAATTCTTTTGTGTACGCGCGCAGTGCCTCCGGATCATAAGCCTCCCCAAAATCCCGTTTCCAGACCGCCTCCGATTCTTTTTTGTTCAGTCCGAGCGTCTTTAACGTCATATAACCCGCTTTTCCGATGCCAATCTTTTCCCCCGCATAGTCCCATGCTTGCACAAAAACCCGCTCGGTATCAAACATCAGCCCGTCCATATCAAAAATCACTGCCTCCACCGTGCTCCCCCTTCCGTTTTTTACATTTAAGGCAATAATTTATCCCAGTTCGTCACTTTTCCAACCAGCGGATTGCTATTGTAAAGAAAGCTCAAAATCCGGCTGTCATTCACCATCTCCATCAGGCTGCTGCCCGCCGCGGTTCCGCTAAATGCAGTCAGCACGACCCCGCCGACCCAGACAAGCAGAAGCGCGTACAAAATACCCACCGCCATGCCAAGCAGATGATTCACCTGGTTGAGAAGAGGCAGTTTGCTGATGAGATCTAAACTAAAGCAAAGCACCTTCAACAGCACGATCATCACAAAAAAAGTAGCGACAAACGAAACTGCACTGATAATCATACAGGCTATATAATTGCACAGATAAGCCTGAAAACTGTCCACACCCAGCGTTTGGTAATAATTTTTGGTATTGCCTGCCATGAGCTGTTTGCGGATACTCTCCGGCAACGGCAGGGAATCAAGGAATGCCTGCTGCTCTGTCTGCTTATTTTCAAGGTTTAACATCGACTCAACCTCATCAAAGGGAAGCACTTCCGCGGTTTTTTCCGTAAAATACCCCATCACCTTCTCATTGCCCTGTAGTTTTTCCGTCACGGCCGGACTGACGAACGCCGTGGCGACCAGCGCAATGATTACGGAAAACATGGAGAACACCGTCTTGATAAACCCCCGCTTCATCCCGACAACCGCCTCCACCACAAAGAACACGGCAATAACAACCAGTAAAATATTCATATGATCCCCTTTCCCTTATACCACAAGCCGGTCAGCCCCGGCTCCCACGATCCTACTCCGACTGCTGCAACCGTATGATATCCGCAGTTTCATCCCCGATCAATATGTACTTTGTACCATCATCCACCCGGAAAACTGCCCTGACATTTTTCGCAATCCCCGCCTCAAACTTCTTTTTCCCTTTGATGTTATATATCGTCAACTGCCCGCTGTCATAACAGACAATGTCCTCACCCGATGTATATATGCCCTCATAGCTTGCTCCCAATTCCATGCCAAGTACCTTTTTTCCCTTTGTATTCCGGTACATGACGAGTTTGTTCTCAGCGGAACCCGCCGCTTTCTCCAGCACCACACCCGTGTAATCGCCACTGAAAAATACACTCCGGATTTTCTCCGTGAAATCTTCTTTTGCCAGAACCTTCGGCACCTCCGTCACACGGTAAAACACGATCCCGCCCTCCCGGCAAATCATCGCCGTATCATTAGTGACAAAATCGACCTCTGGCACAAGTTCCTCGAAAGAGTAGGAACCGACCATGTTATCGACATAGTTTTGTCCCACCTCACCGAAATTGTAAAAAGTGATCCAGCTGACACAGCCACCATACTCGATGGATACATAGGAAGTGACAAGCTTCCTTCCGTCCTGTGACAGGGAGAGCGTCAGCGGAAAACCGTTGTTCTTCGTCACTGTCTTAATATCGACCAGAACGTCCGTGCTGCCCGGTTCATACAGATAGATATGGTCTTCTTCCCCTCCCACTGCCATGACCGCGACAACCCCCTGCGATGCAACCTTTGCTACCGCAATCTTTTCCGTCAGCTCAAAGCGGCTGACCGTTCCTTTTCCGTCAACAATGCAAAACTGTGTCCCTCCCTTATCCGCCAGCACCACATATTCAGCACATACCGAAATCATGGGGGCTTTCATCACATATGCTATATTCCAGCGCTGTTCCCCCTTACTGTCAAAAGCCGCCGCGCCATCCCTCCCATAGCTGATAAAACCGCCGCCATAGGCACAACTGCGGACGGAGCTATCCGCACTGAGCTCTACACTGTAAAGGGTCTCATAGTCATTGTAAACCTTCTCCCGTTTACGCCCGAAGAAAACAACCACCGCAATCACGATCAATCCTGCTGCCACCAAGACAGGGAGCAAAATCCCCCTCTTTCGTGGTTTTTTGGCCTCCTGTGCGGAGCGCAGCCTCCGATCAAACTGTTTCATATCCCAAACTCCATTCCAAAGCGTCATACCAACAGCAAGCGCACATTCTCATCCCATTTTAAAAAGCCATACTACTTTATTATAGCATGACTTTTTAAAAAAGGCACTATTTTTTTCTTTGCGGTACAAGCAATTCCTGGTCAATATAGATCAGATTCTCATTGTTGAGCTGGTTCAGGCCTTTGATATACTCAAGATTATCCAGATTACCGTACAGCCTTCTGCAAATTCCCACGAGCGTATCCCCCGGCTTGACAATGTAAAACTCCATATCCGAGGTATCAACCGACGGGCCAGGACCCCCAATCTCTGCGGTCTGCACACTGCCGTTCCCGTCCGGGCCATCTTCCGGCTGCTTTTCACCGTCCGTGCCATCCTCTCCGCTCTTCCCTTCCTCACCGTTTTTGTCCGTTTCCATACCGTCCGTCTTTTCCGAATCGTCCCCGTCTTTTTCTCCCGGTTCCCCGGCAGAAGTATCTTTATCTCCCGCCGGGTTCGGAGCCTGTGTCACTGTGGGCGGCTCTGCCATTACCGTAGGAGCCGGAACAGTAGGGGTTTGTAGATTCCCGCCCTCCCCGTCCATGCCCGGTGTCGGTTTCAGGCTGTCCCCGTCCTCTTTTTTTGAATCACCTTTTCCCGGGATTTCCCACGACATTGATCCATCCCCGTCCCCTTGCCCTGTCTTCTGCCCATCTACCTTCCCGGATGTCTCCTGTGCATCCGGTTCCGTATCCTCATCCGCATTTCCGATGAGCCGGTTCAATGTCTGCTCAAATCCTTTCAGTCTTTCCTGATTGTAAAGCATGGATGCGGCAGCAATGATCGCGACTGCCGACATTACGATACCGACCGTGTAAAAGAAACGGCTGCCTCCATCCCCGGATGCATTGCTCCCACGGTCTCCCGGAACGTCGCCTTCCTGCTCCTTTTTATCCGTACCCCCCCAGCGCGCGCGCACTTCTTGTACCGCACGGTCATTGACCTGTTCCTCACTTCCCTTCCCCTGCTTCTGCTCAATCATATAATCCTGCATTTCCGTATTTCTTTCGTAATAAATATAGTAGCCGTCCTGGCGCACCATACCCTCTTCCTCATAGCGGAAGAACTCCTCTTCCCTGTCAAGGAAATCATACAGCATCAAAATCCGGTCGGTTCCGGCAAAATGATCAAGATGTACCTGCTTGATCTCCTCCCTCTCCTCCTCCGTGAAGCTTGTCCCTCCACAGAACCATCCCACAATCTCACCGTCAGGAAAAAATTGTTTTATTGTCTCATAGATTTTTGTCCACACCTGCGCCGTCATTTCAATTTTTTCATTGTCGCAGGCATGCTCCGCCACTACTGCACCATATGCATAAACCTCCCGCGCGTGCTCGGATTTTGCAAACTCCCCGACAAAGACCGCGACACAGCGTTTTGTATGATCCTGTTCCGCCAGCCAATGCGTAAAAGTATGTACGTAATCCTCCAGATAAATCCTGAAATCTCCGGAAAAAAAACCAATCTGCCTGACATTTTTGGGTGGTTTCCTTCCGCTGACCGGATATTCCCCTTCCTTTCCGCCCATATTGCTGTAAACATTCTCTATCATTTCAGCACTTCCTGCCTTTCCTTATTTACCGCAATCGTATCACGAAGTTCACAGTTATTTTGTCAAAAGAACAACGCACCACCTGAAAATTCACCGCAGAATACGCCTGTCAGCTCTGTTTTCACACATTTTTCTGTATTATGTGGGATAATCTTCCCCCGTTTTTGCTTTTTTGTGGCGGGGCTTTCAAATATCTTATGATTGCATGTCTATCTTTTACATCCTTGGAAATACTTAGAATACAATAAATCAGAGAAAGGCAGTGCAGTAGTCAGTTATGCAGAAAGAAAAGAAAATATTATATTTTAACACAAACGACCGGTATTCTTCCCTTGAGTTTGGCGACAGCCTCTACCAACTGCTCCAAAACGAATTGGGCAGCCGTCCGCTCGTCTTCTTATGTATCGGCTCTGACCGCGCGACCGGGGACTGCTTAGGCCCACTGCTCGGCCACAGACTCCACGCGATCTTCCGCAATTCCCCCTATTATGTTTACGGCACGCTGAAGGAACCGGTGCATGCCAAAAACCTGCAGGAAACAATCGACAAAATATATCAGGTTCACGCAAATCCCCTTATCATCGCGATCGATGCTTCCCTTGGCCGCTCCTCCCACGTCGGTTATTACACTTTGGCGGAAGGTCCCCTTCGTCCGGGCGCGGGGGTTGACAAGCAGCTCCCCTTTGTCGGTGACTACTATATTACGGGGATTGTCAACATTTCCGGCCTGCTTGACCAGATGCTCCTCCAGACGACAAGGCTGCACACCGTCATGTCACTTTCCGACCAGATCTTTGACGGAATCCGCCACTTTATCTATAAGATGGATCACAAAAAAGTACTGTTAGGCGCATATGTCCCATAAAACAAACCGGCCGGGATGCCGTGACACTCTCATATCCACGGCATCCCAACCGGTTTTCATCATCCGACACACCCTCTGCATCGGATCATATCTTAAAATTTTGATTTGGTTCCATTTGTCCAGGCTGTATCTAAATATGGTTTTCCGGATCATCCCCCGTGGCCTGTGTTTCCGGCACGTCCTCCACGGCAGGGACTTCGGCTTTTTCCACCACCGTTTCTTCCGCCCTGCTATGGTACAGGGAAAGCGCATCCTTGACCGTCATTGCCTCCCCGGCCTCCATAATGCCAATCAGCCCGTCCACTGTTGAAATATCAAGATTCTCTTTCCCGAGATAGCTGCTATATTCATTCGTAAGCTTCATGGAAAGCGTCTTTACACTCTCTTCCGTCCTGCGCTGCTGTTCGTAGACCGCGTCATGCTCCGTGCGCAGCGGGACAAGCTTCCCGGCAAACTCCGCCGTCAGTTCCGCCGCAATCACAGCCTTTGTTTCGCCCTCGAATTTTTTGAGCGCTTTCTTCTTTTCTTCTGCGATGCGCCCGGATTCCTCCTCCAGTTCCCGGAGTTCACTGTTGAACTTGCCAAGGTCATAGCGGCTCTCGTCCTTGTCCTTGCGAATCGCCTTTTCCATCCTGCGGATATTCTTCCGGTTTCCGTCTAATTCGCGGCGCAGCGCTTTTATCTTTTCAAAGGTCTGCGGACTGCGCTCTTTCGAGATGCGGTTCAGCGCCACATAAATCCCGCCAAACACAACAACTGTCACGATGTAAAGCACAATCAAAAATACGGTTTGCGGGCGGAACGCAGCATAATAGATCCCGCATGGCACGAGGAACAAAACGACTGCGAGTGTCAACAATATGATCAGGACATCCCTTATGTTTTGCGGGACATAAATCGCATGCATAAAACGGTTGTTTAAAAAACGCGGGATTTTGTTTTCTTTATAGAGCTGCGCGATCTGCTCATACAGCTGTCTTCGCTCCTCGCGCACCTGCGCGGTCTCCGAGGCGATCCGCTCCGTGACCTGATGGCTCTTTTGTTTGTCTTTTTTTGCCCGCACTTTCCGCAGCCTGTTCTTTGTTTTGTCAAGCTGCTCGTCATATGTCGCGCTCAGTTCTGCCCCCCTTGCCTTTGCCACGGATGCGATCCTGTCCGACAACTGTTTTTCCAGCGCCTGTATCTGCTTTTCCAGCTGTTCTTCCTTTTCCGTCAACTCAGTGTTTTTTGCCTTATCTTCCTGCAGGCATACGAGCATTTGTTTCAATTCCCGCAGCCCGTCGATCCCCGCAGAAAGTATATTGTCTTCACCCATGATGTACCTCCTAATAAGTTCCACATGCCCTTATCTAAAGCTCCACTCTGCCATCCAGTGCGCGCAGCAGCGTAACCTCGTCAATATACTCCAGATCCCCGCCCACCGGGACACCGCTCGCAATCCTTGTTACCCGTATCCCTGTCGGCTTTACCAGCTTACTGATGTACATCGCGGTCGCTTCCCCCTCAAGGCTCGAGTTTGTCGCAATGATGACCTCATCCACATCTTTCTGCAGGCGCAGGAGCAGTTCCTTCAAACGGATATCCGAAGGTCCGATGCCGAGCATGGGCGAGATCGCCCCGTGCAGTACATGGTACACACCTTCATATTTCCCCGTCTTTTCATACGCCGCCAGATCCCTTGCGTTCTCCACGACCATGATTGTTTTGTGTTCTCTTTTTGCACTCGCGCAGATCGGGCAGATTTCCCCGTCCGTAAGAGTGCAGCACACCTTACAATAATGTATGTTATTCCTTGCCGAAACCATCGACTGCGAAAGTTTCTCCACCTGTTCCTGCGGCATATTGATAATATGGAATGCCAGACGCTGCGCGGTTTTCGCACCGATTCCCGGAAGGCGCGCCAGCTCCGCGATCAGGTTACTGATTTGACTGCTATAATAATCCACGTCTCCCTCACTTTAGAACAATCCGCCAAAATTCCCCAGACCATTCGTGATTGAATTCATCATCTGTGCCGACTCTTCCTCCATCTTGCGCAGCGCCTCATTTGCCGCCGCTATGATCAGGTCTTGCAGCATCTCGATATCATCGGGGTCAACCACCTCCGGCGCAAGCCTGACCTCCGCGATTTCCTTCCTCCCGGATACTTTCACCGTGACGGCTCCGCCGCCGGCACTTGCTTCCCAAACCTTCTCTTCCATCTCCTTTGTTTTCTCTTCCATCTGCTTCTGCATTCTCTGTGCCTGCTTCATCAGGTTATTCATGTTACCCGGCATTGCACCTCCCGGAAATCCTCCACGTTTTGCCATTTTCTTTCTCCTTCCTTCTATTCATCCACATATTCTACGGGAATTTTTTTTGATAACTTCGTCAGATCCAGATAAGCCCTCCCGCCCGGATCTTCCGTCCGGCTGCACACCGTCCGGATTTCAACCGCTTTCCCAATCACAGACTCTACAACTTTTTTTATTTCCGCAAGATGCTCCCCCGAATCGACCAAATGCCTATCGACCTCATGGTCAAACACAAGCAGGAGCTGATTTCCGGCACCTGGGGACGGTTTCGCGGAAATCAGTACGACACGGAGCATCTGCGGGAGTTTTTGCAGGATCTCGCCCCATTTCGCCGCAATCATACGCATATCTTCCGTCATTGCCGCCGCCAGCACCTCCGGTTCCGGTTCTTTTGGCGGTTTCTCCTCCCCCCGCTTTGCCTCCGGAGGTTTTCTCCCCGTAAAATCACCGTCCTCCAACCGCTTTTCAAGCTGCCTCACCCGCTCCACCAAAGAACCGTAATCCGTTTCCATCGCGGGACGGCAGAGCTTGATCAGCGCTACCTCGATCAACACCCGCTTCTGTGTTGCATATTTGACGCGGTTGGAGAGTTCGGAGAAAATGCGGATATAGCGCATCAGTGTCTCCGCCCCTGCCGCCTCCGCCTCATGCTTTAAAAGTGCCATCTGGTCGGCGGAAACCTCAAGAATATCCTCCATCTCCCCAGATACCTGCAACAACAGCAGGTTCCGCAGATACCATGTAAAATCAACCGTAAACTGTACGAGTTCCCTGCCTGCAAGGATGATCTCATCCAGAAGCCCGATGCAGGAGGAGACATCCCCTCCGCATATATAGCGCAATAATCTGGCAAAGACTTCCACATCGACACTGCCGAGCACCTCCAGCACTTCCTCATACCCAAGTGTCCCCTCCGGATAGAATGCAATACACTGGTCAAGCAGGCTCAGCGCGTCACGCATCGCCCCGTCTGCCATCCGCGCGATATAGCGCAGTGCTTTCTCCTGCGCCAAAAGCCCTTCCCGCCCGACCAGTTCTTTCAGGCGGTCGGTGATGCAATCCACGGTGATCCGCTTAAAGTCATATCGCTGGCATCGGGAAAGGATCGTGACCGGTATCTTCTGTACCTCTGTGGTCGCCAGAATGAACACGACATACGAGGGCGGTTCTTCCAGTGTCTTTAAAAGCGCATTGAACGCCCCGGTCGAAAGCATGTGCACCTCATCAATAATATAGACCTTATATCTGCCCTCCGTCGGCGAATATTTCACCTCATCCACAATTTCACGGATATTGTCCACACCATTATTGGAAGCCGCATCAATCTCGATCACATTCATTGAGTTGCCCGCATTGATCGCGCGGCATACCGCACATTCATTGCATGGGTTTCCGTCCTTTTGCCGCTCACAGTTGACAGCCTTGGCAAGAATCTTTGACATCGTCGTTTTCCCGGTTCCGCGCGTTCCACAAAAAAGGTATGCATGCCCCGTCCGCCCTGTTCTCACTTGGTTGCGCAGTGTAGTGACAATCGCATCCTGCCCTTTCACCTCATCAAAATTATCCGGGCGGAACTTCCGGTATAATGCTGTATACGACATAAAGGTATGTTTCCTTTCTGTATTTCGGTTCCATAGCGGTTTTCCCGCATACCGTCTATTCCACCGTTTTAGAAAAATGCTGATAGTCCTTTCCTGCCGTCCAGTCACCGCCCCATGTAAAGCCGCGGCTGACAAATGCCTCATAACAGACATCCCCATGCCGGATATAATACTCACAATCCGCCTCGCGGTCGGCATAAATGGCGGCATCGGGCGGGAGCACGTCCTGCTCGCCCTCCCGTATCGGAATATATGGATTATACAACGGATTTATGTCAACCGCAAGCCCGTAAGCATGCTTTGATAGTGATGCCATACCCTCCGCCCTCCGGAAATTGAACGATGAGGTATTATTATCTATCATGGACGCGTTATCATCTCCGCCGTATGCATCAACCAGCAGCATTTTCTCAATCGGATATTCCGCCTCGAACAACTCCATAAATATTTCCTTGATATCCTGCGCAACTGCCCGGTTCACAACCAGTTCCCCGATATGCACCTCCCCGTCAAAGCCGTAGTGAAGTACCCTGACATAGCAAAGTTCCGACAATCCAACCGCACAATTCTCTCCGTAGGAATTTCCGTCCATGCGCTCGAACACCACATCTGAAATGTCCTCGAAATAGAAGCATGCTGCAAGCTCATCTTCCGAAAACGCTGCAATATCAACGACCGTCCCTGCCGGCAGGAGACTCATACCGTCCACTGACATGACATTCACCCGCTCCGCTTTATCGGTATTCACCGGCGGTGTTCCATCCAAAGAAGCCTGCCCGGTATCGGTATCCCCGTCTTCATCCCCCGTATGGTCCGGCCCTGCCTGGCTCAAATCAGCATCCTCCGTATCGGCAGTCTCATCCGGCAGTGCCTGCCCCTCACCGGTATCCTTGCTTGTCTTTTTATCGGTATCCGACCCGTCCGGTTCGCTTTCCTCATCGACCGTACGGTGCTCGGACTCCGCCCCAAATCCTTCCGCAACTTCTTCCCGGACAATGCTCGAATTCCCCAAAGAAGCCTGCCCGGTATCTTCGTCCTGCGGCGGTTGGGTCACTCCCTGCGAACCCTGTACCGTCGTTCCGGTGTGTACCTCCCTGACCACATAATTGGGCGGGCTCTCCTCATCCTTGCTGCCACAGCCCGCGGCAAAAAATAAAATACCAAGCAATGCCGCTTTCGAAACCCTGCCTTTCGCAAGTCCCTTCATACCGCATCCATCCTTCCGCAAAAAAATGGCTCCCCCCGGTCAATCTTCCTCGATCACATGAATCTCAAGGAAATCAAACTCTATTTTATCAATAAAATTATCCTGTGTAAACCTGGTTCTGTCATGCTTTTTAAAATCCGCCACCGTAGCATCCAGCCAGAGAGGCTTAGACAGATCAAATGCCATGCACACCTCATCCAGTGCCGCGAAAATCTTGTGCGTACGCGTCATCTGCGCATCGTCATTGCACACTACCATATCCCGCAGCATCCTATTGTCCTTCCATATCTTTGCCCAAATCCGAAACACGCCGACAACCCCTTTTCCGAACACGGTTCTTCACCCGCCCGCGCGCGAATACATACCACAAAAGCACACGAACTACGAGAGGATATTGAACGTAAAAAAGTTATCAAAATTCCGCAGCGTCTTAAAATTCCCTTTGCAGGTCAATTCCCCCGACATAAACGCCCCTTGGAAAGTGGTTCTGCCATTCACGATCTTGTTCATGACTTCCCTGGTCGTCTTCGCCGCCATATCCACCTCGTCCTCGTTCTTCTCCCCATAGTAACAGCGCAGGCTTTCCCCGGAAATCTCAATAATAAGTGTTTTCTCTACATCCGTAAAATATACCGAATAAAGTGCATGGAAATCCTTTCCCTGCGGCTTGAAATTTTCCTTAAAATTTTTCTCGAACTCGTAGCGCTCCTCCGCTCCCCCTTCACTCCCAAGCATTCCCTTAAACAGTTCCGCCAATTCCTCAATATCTTTTTTCTGTTTCTGCACCCTTGCGTCATCCGAGACATATTTGGACAGCTGTTCACTCTCCTGCGGTGTCAGGTCAAGCGGAAGGGTGACAGGTATGCTCTTCTTTACCACATAATTGCTGCTCGGCAGTATCCGGCCTTTCTGGTTCATAATGCGGTAAAAAGCTTCTGCTTTCTTCTCGATGATTGCGCGGTACGGCATACTCGTCTCAAATTCCGCCTGATTTTCCACAAATACCCCGATGCTTTCCGCCGAAAGACCGCCCATCAGCTCCCACGCCTTGACAAGCATATTTTCAGCATCCCGCTCGCCGTAAGTCGTGGCAACCACTATTGGCATCATATACATAGTCCGAATTTTTTCCTTGTTCCCGTACAGC
>ERZ808040.1774-NODE-1774-length-13639-cov-9.133977_pt1 | contig 13639 bp, 14 predicted proteins | sample MGYA00380191_ERZ808040 | MGnify/ENA primary metagenome ERZ808040 (study PRJEB31490, sample SAMN06133395) | mouse gut metagenome | isolation source: J6 | host: mice | place: China: Chengdu | collected 2015-05 ... | reverse complement strand
TGGGCGGCATGAACGCACAAAACCTCTACGCCATGGGTCAGCAGCAGCAGGCCCAGCAGCCCGCCCCCGCGGCTCCCGCTGGCTGGACCTGCTCCTGCGGCCAGGGCGGCAACACGGGCAAGTTCTGCCAGATCTGTGGTAAGCCCCAGCCCGCCCCCGCCGGAAGCTGGCAGTGCAGCTGCGGCGCCACAGCCACCGGGAAGTTCTGCCCGGAGTGCGGCAAGCCTAAGCCTGCGGACAACATTGGCTGGACCTGCTCCTGCGGAGCGGTGAACAAAGGAAAGTTCTGTGCCGAGTGCGGCAAGCCTAAGCCTGCCGGCGTACCGCAGTACAAGTGCGACAAGTGCGGCTGGGAGCCGGACGACCCCGCCCATCCGCCCAAGTTCTGCCCGGAGTGCGGAGATCCCTTTGATGACGGAGACATCCAGGGATGAAACGAGGCCGAAAAGCCATAGTCTGACCCTACGATTGCTGGACGAACAGACATAACACCTAAAACGATTAACAAAACATAAAACAGGAGGATTATACACATGAAAGGTCAAAAATTTTTGAAGGTCACTTCCATTCTCATGATTATCGGCGGCGTCATCGGTGTCATCGCGGGCATCATCGCCATTCTCGGCATCAGCGCCTTGGCGGCGCTCGTGGAGACTGGCGAAGGTACCGGCCTGCTCTATGCCAGTTCCATTATTGTAACGCTGGCATCTGTCATTCAGTTTATCGCGGGCATTAAGGGCATCGGTGTCTGCAATGCGCCGCAGAAAGCGGCAGCCTGCATCAAGTGGGGCATCATCATTGCCGTTTTGAGCATCATCTCTATGATCATCGGTCTTGTCGCAGGGGGAGAGTTCAGCTTTACCAGCCTGATCCTGAATTTGCTTGTGCCCGGTCTGTATATCTATGGCGCTATTCAGATGAAGAATGGTTCCCAGGAATGATCGCCACAAAGGCAAGGCAAAGGAGGTAGATTATTATGGCACTGTTCGGAAAATTGTTTGAAAAAAAGGAATGTGCCATCTGCGGCGGCGAGATCGGGCTGTTGGGCAACCGGAAGCTGGAGGATGGGAACTGCTGTAAGAACTGCGCGGCAAAGCTCTCCCCCTGGTTCAGTGACCGGAGGCAGAGCACCGTAGAGGAGATCAAAGAGCAGCTGGCTTACCGGGAAGCCAACCAGGAGAAAGTGGCGGCGTTCCGGGTGACCCGCACATTGGGAGAGGGCATGAAAGTCCTGCTGGACGAGGATGACGGGAGATTCATGGTCACATCCGCCCGGAACTGGCAGGAGGCCAACCCGGATGTGCTGTCCTTCTCCGATGTGACTGGCTGCCAGCTGGACATTGACGAGAGCAAGACAGAGATCCAGTATAAGGATGCGGAGGGGAAACGGCAGAGCTTTTCCCCCAGACGCTACGCCTTTTCTTATGATTTCTACATTGTAATTAATGTCAACAACCCATACTTTAATGAAATCCGCTTCAAGCTGAACGGTTCTTCTGTTGACAATGATGAGGAAACCCTTTTGGACGGGCCGGATGCACAGCCCTGTGTCAAGGGCAGCGGTCTCCGCACCGGAGGTGCGGGGCCAATCCGCCCCGGTATTCCTGGAGGCTCCCGCCCTGGCGCACGGCCCTTCATGGGCGGTTCCCGGACATCCAATGCGGATGAGGTCCGTTCCAGTATGGAGTACCGGCAGTATGAGGAAATGGGACGCGAGATCCGGGATGCATTGCTCCAGGTTCGGGAGCAGGTAAGGAATGAAGCGGTCGTAGCCGCAGCTCCTAAGACGGCGCTGACCTGTCCGTTCTGTGGAGCCACCACCACACCAGATGCCAGCGGCTGCTGTGAATTTTGCGGCGGCGCTGTCAATGGATAGAACAAATACACAACACAAAGGAGCATGATGATGAAAAAATTAAGCAAGACTTTGGCGCTTCTTTTGGCGCTCACGATGGTTCTGTGTTTGGCCGCCTGTGGAGGCAGCAAGGACGCCCTCTCCGGCACATGGTCGGCCGACCTGGGTGATGACGGCGTTATCACATGGACGTTCGATGGGAAAGGCAAATGCACCATGGAGAATTCCTACATGAAACAAAAGGGCACCTATACCATTGACGGCGACCAGCTTACGGTAACGCTGGAGAGCTGGAGCGATCCGTCTACCTACACGTTCTCTGTGGATGGCAGCAGCCTCACCATGAACGAAAATTCCGGCTACGGTATCAGCGGAACCTTCGCAAAAAAATAGCAGCTTTGTGTTCCGCAAATTTTGGAGGGAAATATGAAACGAACAAAGACCAAACTTTTGTGCCTGCTTCTTGCGGCGCTGATGCTGCTCGGTCTCACCGCCTGTGGTAAAGATAAGGAATCGACAGATAAGGAGTTGGCAGACTCCAATTTGCTCAAGCTCGGCGATTATGAGCTGCTCTATAAGGGCGCGTGCATCATGGAGGATTCGGATGGAAACGACGCGGTCGTTCTGACGCTGGATTTTACGAACAACGGCGAGGACAGTCATTCTTATCTCTGGTCGATCTCCGAAACAGCCATGCAGAACGGTGTGGAGCTGGCGGTTGCCATCGTCTATTCCAATCCGGACTCCTATGATGCTACGGTGATCGAAGATCAATTTGTGGATGTCGCGCCGGGTGCGACCATTGAGATCCGCACAGCCTTTGTGCTGGCGGATACGACCAGCAAGGTCGAAGTGACATTTGAGGAGGCGTTCGGCGACAAAAACGGTAAAATCACCGTCGATCCGTCCACACTCAGCCGGGAATCAGCTGGGAGTGGTACGGCACAGTCTGCCGGGACCGGAGACGCGCTGCTCGACTGGTGGAATGGCGACTGGTACGGCTGGTGGATTATGACGGGCTGTTCGGGCTATTACGAAGCCATGGAGGGCGACTGGTGGGATATCTGCGGCAATATTGACATTGGCGCAGACAAGACCGGCGTCGTCCGCCTCTGGGATGAGGACTACTCGCGAGACAGCCTCATGGCCAAGGTGAATGTCACCCTGAGCAGCGCCGGTACCGGCGAGCACGGCACGATGACCTCCGAGGACGGCCAGTTCACGGATATCGCTATCGAGCACGCGGACTGGATCGTCGACCCCGGTCTGGCGGATTGCGATGATCTCATCTGCATCGACGGCTACTACGAAAACGGCGACGATGAGTTCTACTACGAGATCTATCTGCGCCCGTGGGGAGCCAAGTGGGACGATGTGGACGGAGATTCGCGTCCCAAGTCTTACGACGACTGGTATCTGCCGCTGATCAAGGCGGGCAAGTCCATGCCGGACGCCATCGGCGCGGACGCCCCGGCAAGCAGCGGCGATACGAAGTCCACAGCGCCGAGCGGCAATTCAAATGCCCCCAGCGGTACCGGCCTTGTGAGCGAGGAAGCGGTGCAGAAGGGCTACGTGTGGATGAACGAGGTCAATAACAATATTTTTGACAGCACCTACGAAGACCTCGTCGACTATTTCGGCGTGGAGGGCGAGTTCGTCAAGGAAGAGTACAGCGACCACATGAAGAGGAACCAGCGCTACTACAAGTGGGTCTCGAAGGACGATCCCAGCCACTACGTCTACGTCAACTTCGCCGAGGAGGAACCGGGCGTTTATAAGGTCAGCGCCTTCAACACCAGCGGCTTCTCCGGCAAGGAGGCGATTGAAAAGTATCTTGACACCGTGAAGGCTGAGGCGGCTGAGGTGAATAAGGCCGCCACCGCAAACGCCAAGATGAAGGACTTCTCCGTGACGATCACGCAGTTCGCGCACGATGATGTCGCGGTCAAGATCACGACGAAGATCCCCGAGTCCGGCTGGTCGTATGACGAGGGAAAGAAATGCCTTGTGGAAAACGACGATCCCACAGCCTTCGGCGCGGGCGCCATCAGATTCGAGGTAAGAGCAAATGTGGAGGACTTCGACTACTACAAGGACAAATTTGAAAACTATCAGGATATCGATGATCGCGTGATCGGCGGTATCACCTTCAAGGGCCGCACCTACAAGCGCATCGGCTACGACTGGATCGAGTACGTCGCGCAGATCGACGATGGGCGTGCGCTGTCCATCGGACTGACAGATATTGACTGCGTTCCGGGTACGATGCCCGACATCATTCTCACCAACATGAAGTTCCAGTAGCGCGGGTCTTCGGCGGACGGCGGTATGTGTCCTGCGTCACTCCAAAAAGCGGCGGGAAAAAGCGGGTAACAATCATATGGGATCGGCTCCCGTCCCAATTGGGGCGGGAGCCGTATGGCTATTTTAGATGAGGAGGTACTACCGTGAAATTAACCCCGGGTTTTGCCGCGATAAGTATTCTGATGGGTATGCTGGGGCTTGCTGCCTGCGGACAGAACAGCAATCAGGCCGTGTATCAATATCCGGAAACCGCAGTCCTGTTTGATAATTTTCATATCCTGAAAACTGTATACATCTCGGGCGAAATGAAACTCTTGCGGGAAAAAACTGTACGGAGTGCGGGATCTCCAAACCACCGGACAACTTTAGCTGGACCTGCTCCTGCGGAGCGGAGAACAAGGGAAAGTTCTGCACCAAGTGCGGCAGACCGTTTTAATCTCTTTGGGGTTAATGAACTATGAAAAAGAAAAATGTGTGTAAAGTGATGATTATCGTGTCAGCCCTCTCGATGTTTTCCGGACTTTTCGGATGCAGCGGAAGCAAAAACTATACTGCCGATGAGGTTGTTTCGTTCTATACCTCTTATTCTGGCATGGAAAGATACCCCGTGTATTCTTTTGCACTGCGAAAGGAAGACGAGAACTGGCTCTTTTCTGCAAGCTGCTATGTGGGAAGCCGGAAGGAGCATTACGCATCGTTCAGTTCCGTCCAGATCCCGCCTGAAGATGCAGAAGGATTCCTTGAGATCATTCGTGAGGAAGGCGAGATAAAACGGCTCAGAAAATACCGTGAGCCGATACGCTTTTTTCACATATCCGATGCGCCGATGTGCATCTCTGGAATGACATTCACTGATGGAAGCAGTATAGATAAAGAAACCGCGTTCGGTGATAAGACGCTCGATTATCTCTATGCGCTTGCCGACAGGCACTATGAGGCAGCTGAGAAAATTGAGATCAGGGCTGTTTCCGTCCACAGCAGCTGTATGGATCATTCCTCTTCCTATTCGTTTACCATCGAAAAAGAAGGAGATGATTGGTTCTTTTCATTCGATGCTGCGCTCAACCTCGATGGCGCTCACATGGAAGTGGAAAACCAGCGGATCGGAGAGAGCGATGCGGAGGAGATACTCCGCATCATAAAGGAGAAGCAGCTCGTTACAAGAGTGAAAGAGTATGAAGAGCCGCCGGACAACGACATATTCGCCCTTGACGAAACCACATACCGGACGTCATTTGAGTTCACAGACGGCAGCTCCATATATGCCCCGATCGATGCTGGTAATGAACTGATTGATGCGTTCTATCGTCTTGCGGGAGTGGGAATCTATCAAAGATAAGCTGACACTGCCGCACGAAAGGAAAAACGGTCAGGGCTGACAGGCCGGCGGCAACCGTTGAATAGATAGGAGTGAATACGAAAATGAACGACTTTAACCAGCTTGCGGCGTTATGCCACGGCAAGCATATCTACATACAGACCCATAATTTCCCAGACCCGGACGCCATTGCCTCCGCCTTCGGCTTACAGCGCCTTCTGGCCCAGCATGAAATCCCCTCTACCCTCTGCTACGATGGAAGGATCGACAAGTTGAGCGCGTCCAAGATGCTGGAGGCGTTCCAGATCCAGATGTTCCCCTATGAGCAGCTGCGTCCGGACATGGCCGAGGAAGACTATGTGATCTGTGTGGACGCGCAGAAGCACAGTGGGAATATCACGGATTTTGTTGGGGATGAGGTGGCCTGCATCGACCACCACCCCATTTTTGTGCCAATTGAATACCGCTACCAGGACATCCGCCCCACTGGGGCCTGCGCCACGATCATCGCCCAGTATTATAAACAGCTTCCGTGCCTGCCGGACAGGCACACGGCGACTGCCCTGCTCTATGGCCTGAAAATGGACACGCTGCAGTTTACGCGGGGCGTGACGGAACTGGATATTGAAATGTTCGCATTCCTGTTCCCTCTGTGTGACCAGGAAATGCTGGCGCGGCTGGAGCGCAACAACATGGAGTTCAACGATCTGAAAGCATATGGCGCGGCCATCGAGAGCATTGAGGTCTACGACAAGGTAGGCATATCCAATGTCCCCTTTCCCTGCCCGGACGCTTTGATTGCGATCCTCTCCGATTTCATCCTGGCGCTGCAGGAGGTGGAGGTCGCCGTGGTATTCTCCAAACGGGAGGATGGGATCAAGTTTTCTGTCCGCTCGGAGGATCCGGCTGTCCATGCGGGGCATTTAGTCCGTGATGCGCTCCACGGTTATGGAGATGGCGGCGGCCATGCGGAGATGGCTGGCGGGATGATCCGGAAAGAAAAGGAGTGTCTGCTGGGGCGGTATCCAAAAGACACCATCCGGGACTCGTTTTTACGGGTCCTGTCGTGAACAGTTTGATTGAGGAGGTTTGATATGGAGCTTTACCTGACTGAAAAAGTTCGGCTGGGCTACAGGACGGGGGAACTGATCCGTATGGCGGCATTCGCACTTTTGGGCGTGATTATTGCGGCATCGGTTTTCGAGGTGGATCTGGAGTTTGACCTGGGCAGTGTGCTTGCGGAGCTGTTCATGCTTTCAATGGGTGTCCTATGTATCTGGAAGGGTACGCTTGGCCCGGTCCGCCGCCAGAGCGCCAGCCGGCTTGCCCATCGGCTTGCGGAATGCTTCTTCGCCAGCCCTGAGCCAGAGATTTCCTTTGACCAGCTTTCCAGAGCCATTGGCGGAAAGAACGTGGAACGTAAGGTACGCCATATGATCCAAAAAGGATACTTAGAAAACATCAGTCTTGATACGCCTAACAAGCGTATGATTAACTCCTATTAGGAAAACACACTGTCAAAAGGGTTTTTGCTTTTGGCGGGGGTCAGCCCGCCTCGGCGGTATCGGTGGTGTTGATTTCAATGTACTCGGCAATCTTGCGGAACTCGTCCGCGAACTTGAAATGAACGCTGATATTGCCGTTTTCGTAAACCTTGATATGGTCTACCAAGTCCGTGAGGATTTCACGGGTCAGCGTTTCGATGCTTTGATACTTTGCAAAGGCTACCAGCGCGGGGTGTTCCTTGTCAACGCCGTTTGCCAGCTCCGCCCGTTCCGCGTTCAGCCGGGCCAGCACATCCGCAAGCTCGGCGGCCTGCCGCTCATAATCGGCTTTCATATCCCGGTATTCCTGCTGGGTGATTTCCCCGTCTTTCCAATCTTGATACAGTGACTGCTTGTAGCGGGTTATCCGGGTCAATTCCTTTTCCTTTGCGGCTATCTGGTCGTTAAGGCGGTGGGATTGACTTTTTTTCAGCGGGGCCGAGTTGATACGGGCTATCAATTCCGAGTAGGAAACGGCGGTGTTCACTTGATACTGGATAGCGAACAGAACGGCGGCCTCCAGACGGTTGTGCTTGATAGAGTGCATGGAGCAGGCCGTCCGGGAGCGGTTCTTGTAAGTGGAGCAGGCGTAATAGATATTTTTCCCGCTCTGGCTGCGGGTGATGGATTTCCCGCAATCCGCACATTTCAGAAAACCGCTGAATAAGTGAACCTCCCGCCCTTTAGGGGATGTCCGGGTATCGCGTACCAGCAGGGCCTGCACCTTGTCAAAGGTTTCGTGGGTGATGATGGCCTCGTGAGTATCGGGAACGCGCACCCATTCTTCCTCCGGCACCGCCTCTATCTGGTGTACCTTGTAGCTTTTCACCCGGCGGCGGCCCTGTACCAAATCCCCGGTATAGATGGGGTTGGTGAGGATTTCATGTATCATGCGGGCCCCCCACATGGGGTCGTCCGCCACAGCCGAGGAAACGGGCAGGCCCTTTTTCCGGCGGTAGGCCGTGGGGCTGGGTATACCGTGTTCGTTCAGATACAAGGCGATGGCCCTTTTAGACGAGCCTTGCAGGAGCATGGAGTACACACGCTTGACGATTTCAGCCGCATCCGCATCCACAATAAGCTGGTGCTTGTCCTTTGGGTCTTTGATGTAGCCATAGGGGGCGAAAGAGCCGATATACTGGCCGTTGCGCCGTTTGTAATCAAAAACCTGCCGGATTTTCTTTGAGGTCTGGTAGCAATAGTTATCGTTCATCACGTTAGTTATCGGAACGATAATGTTTGAAACGCTGTCGGGGTTTAGGTAGCTGTCCACGTTCTCCGCAAGGGAGATAAAGCGGACGCCCATCTGCACAAACAGGTTATCAATCAGACTGCCCGCGTCACTGTAATTCCGGGCGAACCGGGAAAGGTCTTTCACAATCACGCAGTTGATTTTCCCGCTCATCACATCGGCCAAGAGCCGCTGGAAGTTTTCGCGGTTGGCATCCGTCCCGGTGTGCCCATCGTCCACATATTCAACGGCGCTTTCAAATTCGTCCATGTGCCGCCGGTAGAAGTCCCCCAGCAGGTCACGCTGGTTTTTCACGCTGTTGCTGTCGTCCGTAAGCGACACAAAACATACCGTAGTGAAAAAAGTGCATGTTAATGATATACTCTATCAAAACATGCACTTCTTATTTTCATCTATGTTCCCGGAGTCGGCAGCTTTCTGGCAGTGTCTCAGACCAGGGAAGATATGCTTCCAGTAATTCAGGATGGTTACGGTGATCGAGATCCGGCAGGCTTTCCAATAGATAACATAGATAGCCGAATACATCCAGATGATTCAGTTTTGCTGTTTCTACTAATGTATATACGATACCGCTGGCTCTTGCCCCTGCCTGTGAGTCTGCGAACAGCCATGCTTTGCGTCCGTTTGCAAATGGCCGGATACAGGTCTCACAATCATTATTCGAGATCGGGATTCGTCCGTCTTCCAGAAATGTTTCCAGATATTTTCTCTGGTTTGTTGTATAGGTAAGGGCTGTTTTCAGGGATTCATTGGTAGTATACTTTGCACTGGTCTCTTCCACCCACGCCCAAAATCCTTCCAGGACAGGCCTGCTCAGCTCCTGACGCTTTTGCAGACGATCCCCGGAAGGTAATGCTTTCAGTTTTTTTTCGATCTGGAAGAGGCGGTCACACCATTCCCGACCCTCAGCTCCCTTTGAACCGCTGATCTCTTTTCCGCGGGAATCCAGCGGTATGCTGTCAATGTAATACCTGCGTACATGCGACCAGCACAGTGCCCTGCATACCCCCTCCAGGGAATCATACCCTGTATAGGCATCTGTGACCAGGTATCCATGGAACCCGCTGTAGAGGTTCTCCGCCTCTTGTCTTGACCGGCTTCCTGCATAATGGAAGAGCACTGCCTGTACTGCCTCTTCCCGCCCGCTGCGCATCACCCACATGAAGGATTCGCTGCTGGCCTTTTTCCCCGGCTCCCTGTTGCACTGGATGCGGGTCTCATCCCCATGCAGTATCCCACAGCCAAGCAGCTCCTGGTGGATCCGTTCATAAATGGGCAGCAGATACTCTTCGCTGCACCGGATCACCCAGTTTGCCATCGTGGAGCGGTAGATGCACAGTCCCAGCCGGTACCAGTCCCGCTCCTGCCTTGCCAAAGGGATCCCCATATCATATTTTTTATACAGGATCCCTGCCACTAAAGATGCGCTCGCAAGAGAATGGGAGAGCAGGGATACCGGTACTTTCCCACCCACAAATACATCGGCAGGATGCTCACTTCCTTCTTTCCCGCACTGGCTGCATTTATAGACTTCCTGTACATACTGGCGTACTTTCAACTGTGCCGGCTGGAATACAACCTCTGTGCGGACGACCTTTTCCCCTACTTTTGTGAGCGGACCTTTACATACCGGACACTGTTCTTCAGGATCTACGATACACTTTTCCACTTCTATCGGAAGGCCGGCGGTCATTTCTGCACGGACTCCCGGCTGGCGGGCTTTCCTTTTATGCTCTGTTATGACGATCTCTTCCTGTCCCTGCCTGAGGGAATGCAGCAGTTCTTCCTGTCCGAACAGGCTCATCTGTCCCTCTATCTGGGTGACTTCCGTGGAAGGACCGAATATCTTCTTCCTTGCATGAAGGAGCGCCTGTGTCAGGTTCTCGATCTGGACCTGCTGCTGTCTGAGCTGATGGCTCTGTTGTTCGATTGTCTTCTCCTGCTCCTGTACAAGCCTGCGCAGTTTAAGCAGCTCCTGATATTCTGGTCCGGTAAGCATCAGTGGCCTCCTTCTTGATGGTTTCTGTTTTTATTATACCATTTTTTGTACGTAAAATCAGCATTTTTCTACCCTGTACAGGATTGAAAAATGCTGATTTTACAAGGAATCCGCACTGTTTTACCGGCATTTTCACGAATCTTAGAAGCACGTATCTTCCGGACGGATCCGTACTGTCTTATGGGCCTTCTTCTGTTCGATAGACAAGCCTTCCAGCAGCCATCTGGTCTGCTGCGGCGTGATATCCCGGATCTCTTCTTTAGACTTTGGCCACTGAAAAGTCATTTCCGGAAGCAGTTTTTTGGTTGCAAGAAGGAAACCATCCTTATCAAAACGCAGGGCTTTTATACAATTCTTTTTCCGGTTGCAGAACAGGAACACACAGACAGGGGAATAGGGATCCAGATGATATCTCAGGCTGACCACAGCGGCCAGTCCCTCGATCTGTTTGCGGAAATCTGTATTTTGAGGCCAAGTTTGATACGGAGGCCTTACTGACAATGATGGAGAAAAAAGTACTGGAGCCTGTGGGCTATGACTTTTCCGGGATCGTTATCCAGTATACAGAAAAGAAACCGGCGATATCAGAAAGCCTGAAGAGTGTGCAGGACGAAGGCAGGGAAGAAGCGCCGGAAGAGGAACAGAGCGGAGGGATGAGGCTGAGTTAGAAAAAAGGATATCTGTATATGAGGCAGAAGGAACTTCCATAATCGGAGGAATCCTTCTTTTTTACTGCCTGAACAAAAGCCATATATGAAGAGACAGTAGCAGGAGGGAGAAAATGTATGAAATCAAAGGATGAACAGATGATCCAACAGATCATGGACACCGACACCATGGGCTACGCCTGTGTGTACGACAGCGGCAGCGGTAAAAGAGAAGAATACCTGGTTGCGCTGACAGCAGAGAACCTTGCCAATCTCATCGGCAGAAAAGACGGGGAGGCCCGGCAGATCACCGTGACTGATGTTCTGGACCGCCTGGTGGCAGACAGCAGAATGGGGACGTTGAACAGTTGCCCGGATCAGAGACTGTGTAGGGAGATCAAGCACTTCCTGGAACCAATCCAGAGGGGAGAAAAAGAGGCAGGGGAGATTCTGGCCGTGAGCAGGGAGGCGGCGGACGAATACTTTGCAGCGGAAGAGAAGGCAGCCATTCTGGCAGAGTGCCGGATGCAGTAAAGGAATGGAAAAAACGAAAGGGGAAAGCGATATGGGATGGATACTGGGTATTACAGCAGCAGTAGGGATTCTTTTGGCCGGAATAGCCGGACTCGCATGCGTAGCGGTGTACAGAGTCAGTGAATGCCAGAACGATTGAAAAATTCCGTCCATCATGACAGACAGAAGCAGATCAGAAAGAAAAGGAGTGTAGCATAACATGATCAGACAGATCGAAAAAGAGGAACTCCGAACGATGCATGGCCGTGAGGGGTTGGTCCTCCAGGGCTGCGGCGGGGATCTGAAGGAGTGGACAGACGGGATCAACCAGATGCTGGAGCAGGAAGGGATCCTTCCCAAAGGGAAACGGCTGGATGATGTGGCGGTTTTCCGGAATGAGGGGATGACCAACCTGCTCTTTTTCTTTGGGGAAGAAAAGCCGGACATCGGAAAGCTGGCGGTCTGGAGGCTTAAAACACATTTGCAGTTCGGCGGCACATGGATGTCCGACTATGTAAATAACCGGCTGGGAGGATTTCTACATGAAGCCGTGGCAGAGAAGCCGAACTGTGCGCTGATCGGTGAGGACGGGAACATCTTCAACCTGATGGGAATCGCAGCCCGGACCCTGCGGGAAAACGGGATGGAGGATAAGGCGGAGGAAATGAAGAAGCGCATCACCGGAGGCGGATGCCAGGACTACTATGAAGCACTGAACATCATCGACCAGTACGTCACCATCACAGGAAAAGAAGAACCTGAGATGGGCGGGATGGAGATGAAGTGCCACTCTGGCAATAGGAGAAGGGGAGAGGAGGCAATCGTGGAAGAAAGAGAACCCGTCATAAAGATCCTGTATGAAAATACCACAAGGCCGGTCAATCGGGTCTTACTCACCTTTCCGCTTTCCGGCAGGGAGAAGCCGGAGCAGAAGATGCTCTCTCTGACCAGAGGGCATGAGGGAAAGAGCAGCATTCCCTTCCGGATCACTAAAGTGGAGTCCCCCATCCCCGGCCTTGAACAGTATCTGCCTGCGGATGGCTGGTTCCAGGAGATCAGCTGCCTGGCAGAAAAGATCGGGAGGATGGACAGGGAAGAGCAGATGAAGTTTTCCGGGATCCTGGACTGCCGATCCATCTCCACCATCGGGGATGTCCTGGAAGCGGCGGACAGCCTGCAGCTGTATGACTGTTTCCCAGGCGTGACCTGCAGCCGGGAGCTGGGAGGCTATGTGGTGGAGAACGGCATCATGGAGTTCCCCAGGAAGGTGTGGCCTTATCTGGATTATCGTGGCATCGGGGAAGAATACTATGCCTCCCACAGCTGCGCTTATACACAGACCGGTCTTGTGGTGCGGAAAGAGGAAGCGCCAGAGATGGAAGAAGGACATACTCAGGGGATCCAGCTACAGTAGGGAGGAGGGAATGCATTGCGGATATTTGTAAAAAGAGAAAACTGGGAGGATGGGATCTGGATACGGCTTCCGGCCACGAAAGAGGAAGCAGAGCAGGTCAGGCGGAGTCTGGAGGAGCAGCATCCATCAGTTATGCTGCCCTTTATCGGAGCGGTGGATTCAAAATTTCCGGAACTGGAGAATCGTCTGGTGGGGGAAATAGTCTTTCCGGCGAAAAACCTGGACCGTCTCAACCAGATGGCCGAAAGGCTGGGGAGCCTGAACGGGGAGGAAGAGATGCTGTTCCGGGCGGCATTCCGGCTGGAAGCTCCCTATACAGCGGAGCAGATCCTGGAGACACTGGGGCATCTGGACCGCTACCGGCTCCATCCGGAGATCAGAAGCTTAGAGGAACTGGGGAGATATCTGTCACAGGAGGAGACCTCACAGCTTCCGGAGGGGCTGGAGGTTTATGTAGACTATACAGGGATTGGCCGGCTCCAGCAGGAGGACCGGGGATATCTGACAGAGGGCGGATATGTGGAAAAACGCAAAGACCTCGTGGAACAGACGGAGGCAGGGGAAGAGCAGAACAGGGAAAAGGAACCAGAAACAGAAAAGAGGAAGGAAACAGAAAAAATGCAGGGCGTTTTTGCGGTCACCTTGCTCCGGGAATCCTTCACAGACCGTTATGTGCGGTTCACGCTCCCTCTGCCGGAGCAGGAACTGGCGGAGAAAAAACGGCAGGCGGGCCTTACAGAGGAGATTCCGGAACGGGTGGAGATCTCCGCATCCATTGACAGCCTGCTGGAAC
>ERZ808040.1773-NODE-1773-length-13652-cov-3.672928_pt1 | contig 13652 bp, 9 predicted proteins | sample MGYA00380191_ERZ808040 | MGnify/ENA primary metagenome ERZ808040 (study PRJEB31490, sample SAMN06133395) | mouse gut metagenome | isolation source: J6 | host: mice | place: China: Chengdu | collected 2015-05 ... | reverse complement strand
GAACAGATGACCGTCAACTGTTCAGTTAGGCCGGGCCGTTTTTGGCCGCAAAGAAATGCAGCTAAAAATTTTCTGTGAGGGGCAGATCATAAAACCCCTTGCAATCTTCGAAAAAATGCACTATCCTATTGTCATGTAGAGTCTTTATAAAACACACAATGGATGGTGGCCTATGAAAACAACTCCCGCCAGCAATATGGACGTGAAGCGCCGCAACCGCGCCAACACCCTGCGCTGTATTCTATCCTGCGAACGCATTTCCCAAATGGAGCTGTCCCAGCGGCTGGCACTGAGCTGGCCGACTATTTTGCAGAATGTCAAGGAACTGGTCGAACTGGGACTGGTGCAGGAGGTGGGACAGTACGAGTCTACGGGAGGCCGCAAGGCGAAGGCCTACGCGCCGGTTCGGGATGCCAGGCTGGCCATCGGGCTGGACCTGACCGGGAACCATGTGAGCGTTGTACTGGTGGACCTGAGCGGCCAGGTGGTGCGCTATCAGCGGAAATCACGGCCTTTCTCCCTGGACGATGCCTATTTACAGGGGCTGGGGGAGCTGGTCCAGAGCGTGATGGGGGACGCGCCCGCCGGTGAAGCCATATTAGGCGTAGGGATATCCCTGCCCGGCATTGTGGACAGCGAAGCCGGACTGCTGCGGTACTCCCACATCTTGGACCTGCGGGATGTGCCGCTGGACATGCTGAGCCGCCACATCCCCTATCCCTGCGGCTTTCTCAACGATGCCAACGCCGCGGGATTCGCCGAGATTTACGGGGCCTCCACCGCCGGAAATCTGGTCTACCTCTCGTTAAGCAACAGCGTGGGCGGGGCGATCCTGGCGGACGGCTCCCCGCATATGGGCAACCACCTCCGGGCCGGCGAGTTTGGCCACAATACGCTGGTCCCCGGCGGACGGCGCTGCTACTGCGGAAAGGAGGGCTGTCTGGACGCCTACTGCTCCGCGCGGGTGCTGTCAGACAAAGCGGAGGGAAACCTGGCCGCGTTCTTCGACGGTCTCCGGGAGGGCGACGGGGAAAAGCAGGCGGTCTGGCGGGCATATCTGGAGTATCTGGCTATCGCCGTCAATAACCTGCATATGAGCTTTGACTGTGACGTGATTGTGGGCGGCTATGTGGGGGCGTTTCTGGAGGAATTCGGCGGGCCGTTCCGGCCGTTGCTGGAGGAGCGTAACACATTTCAGCCGGAATCCTCCTACCTCAAATACTGCCGCTACCGGCTGGAGGCCTCCGCCGTGGGGGCGGCGCTGACGCAGGTGGAACGATTTTTACAGACGCTATAACAGGACGCCGCTCCGGAAACGGGGCGGCGTCCTCTCTTTTTGCACAAAAATCACATCCTAAAAATGTGTGAACTGCCGAAAATCATTTGCCCTCTTGACAGGTGCGCCGGGTCTGTGTTTTAAGGTAGACACTTACATAAACACTTTATGAAAGCTATAAAATGTTAAGGAGGACACAGCAATGGACGGAACAATGAAGGTAGCAGTGATGGAGGGCATCGGCAAGATGGGGTACACCCAGCGGCCCATTCCCGTGCCCAAGGCGGACGAGGTTCTGGTAAAGCTGGAGTATGTGGGCATCTGCGGCAGCGATATGCACTACTATGAGACAGGCGCCATCGGGGACTATGTGGTGAAGCCCCCCTTTGTCCTGGGCCACGAGCCCGGCGGCACTGTGGTGGAGGTGGGCAGCGGCGTAACCCATCTCAAGGTGGGGGATCGGGTGGCTCTGGAGCCGGGCAAGACCTGCGGCCACTGTGAGTTCTGCCGCCAGGGGAAATACAACCTCTGCCCCGACGTGGTGTTTTTCGCCACGCCCCCGGTGGACGGCGTGTTTCAGGAGTATGTGGCCCACGAGGCGGCGCTGTGCTTCAAGCTCCCGGAGAACGTCAGCACCCTGGAGGGGGCGCTGATTGAGCCGCTGGCGGTGGGGTTCCACGCGGCCAACCAGGGCGGCGCTCACGCGGGCCAGACCGCCGTTGTAATGGGCGCGGGGTGCATCGGACTGGTGTCCATGATGGCCCTGAAGGCCGAGGGGGTCAGCCGGGTGTATGTGGTGGACGTGATGGCCAAGCGCCTGGAAAAGGCGCTGGAGCTGGGCGCGGACGGGGTCATCAACGGCAGGGACGAGGACGCCGTCGAGGCCGTGGGGAAGCTGACTGGCGGCGCGGGCTGCGACCTGGTCATTGAGACTGCCGGCACGGAGGCCACCACCCGGCAGGCCATCCACATGGCGAAGAAGGGGGCAACCATCGTCCTGGTGGGCTACTCCAAAACCGGAGAGATCACCCTGCCCATGAGCCTGGCCCTGGACAAGGAGCTGGCCTTCAAGACCGTGTTCCGCTACCGCCACATCTACCCCATGGCCATTGATGCCGTGGCCGCCGGGAAGGTCAATCTGAAGGGCATCGTCACCGATATTTTCGACTTTGACGACATCCAGAACGCCATGGACCGGAGCGTGGCCGACAAGGCCAGCATTGTCAAGGCCGTGGTCCGCATCGCTGGGGAGGGCTGAGGATGGAAGCGAACAAGACCGCCCAGGACATGAACGTAAAGGTCCCCCTGATCAGCAAAATCGCCTATGGCTTCGGGGACGTGGGCTGTAATTTCAGCTGGATGTTCGTGGGCAATTTCCTGATGATCTTCTATACGGACGTGTGCGCCATTCCCATGACGGCGGTGTCCCTGCTGATGCTCATCTCCCGGTTTTGGGACGCCATCAACGCCCCCATCATCGGCAGTCTCAGCGACCGCACCAACACCCGCTGGGGCCGCTACCGCCCCTGGCTGCTCATCGGCGCGCCGCTGACGGCCATCATCCTGGTGCTCACCTTCTGGGCCCACCCCACATGGTCCGACGGGTCCAAGACGGTCTATATGTATGTCACCTACTGCCTTCTGGTATGCGGTTACACCTGCGTCAATATTCCCTACGGGACCCTCTGCGGGGCACTGACCCAGAACATCGAGGAGCGGGCCCAGATCAACACCTCCCGCTCGGTGTGCGCCATGGTGGCCATCAACATCATCAATATCATCACCCTGCCCCTGATCGCAGCCTTTGGCGGGGATAATCAGGCCCAGGGCTACCTGCTGGTTACGATTCTCTACGGCGGCATCTTCACCGCCTGCCACTGGTTCTGCTTCGCCAAGACCAAAGAGGTAGTGACCCCTCCCGTCAGGGAGCGCATTCCCCTGGGCGTTCAGCTGAAGGCCGTCATGCAGAACAAGCCCTATCTCATCGCCCTGGCCGGCCAGCTCCTCTTTGGGGTGACCCACTACGGGCGCAGCGCCAATCTGCTGTACTACTTCAAGTATGTGGAGGGGAACGAAGCCCTGTTCACCACCTACTCCATGGTCCTGATGGTCCCCTCCATCCTGGGTGCGGCGGCATTTCCCTTTGTGTTCCGCCGGCTGGGGAACAAGGGCCGCACCGCCGCCCTGTTCTCCGCCGGAACCGGCGTATCCATGCTGGCCCTGTACTTCTTCAACGCGGTGGAAACGCCGGTCCCCTTCTACGTCTGCGCCGCCCTGTCCCAGTTCTTCTTTTGCGGGTTCAACACAGCCATCTATGCCATTATTCCCGACTGCGTGGAGTACGGCGAGTGGAAAACCGGCATCCGCAACGACGGCTTTCAGTACGCCTTTGTCTCTCTGGGCAACAAACTGGGCATGGCCATCGGCACAGCCGCTCTGGCGGGCGTGCTGGGCATGCTGGGATTCAAGGCCAATCAGGCCCAGGGCGCGGCGGTCCAGTCTGTCATACACCACTCATTCTCCACCATTCCCGGCGTGCTGTGGCTGATTACGGCGGCGGTGCTGTTCTTCTACCAGATCAATAAGAATTCCTACAACCGCATTATCGCGGAGCTTGCCGCCAGAAAGGAGGTACAGTAATGGAGGCAGTGACCATTTCCCTCACCCAGGTCAACCAGGTTCAGCAATTTGTCAATGTGGTGAGCAAAGTCCCCTATGATGTAGATATGGTGTCCGGGCGGTATACCATAAACGCAAAATCTTTGCTGGGGATATACAGCTTGGATTTAAACCGCACCTTACAGGTGGTGATGTACAGCGACGACTGTGAGGATCTGAAAAAAGAGCTGGCGGAATTTATGTAAGCAGAAATACTCTTTGGTCAATAAAGTATTCCAGTCCAGCGAGAACCTCCTCGCTGGACTGGTTCAAAATATCCTTGGGAAGCTGACCAAGCGGAAAAGCAGTCCCGTCCAAAAACACTTTATCTCCGGTGCTGTGCAAATCGGCTCACTCATCCGTGCTGTCCCAGCTACAGGACCATCAGCGCGGCAACGCAGATGAGCGTCAACACAGTGTACGTCTGCTCCGTACCATGCACAACTGAATCGCAATCAGGAAGGGTCGTCCAGGAACTGGATGGCCTTTTCTGGTTGTACCAGAAAGACAGTTTACCTGTCCAAATATTACAAAGTGAAGGTGTTCCCGAGAAGCAGCCGCAGGATTGTACAAAAGGCACAAATTAAGAGGGATATTTGTGCCAGCTACCATGTACAGTAGTGATAAACCTTGATAAAATTTCTATGCATAGAAAAGCTGTCCCGACAAAATCAACAACTGTAGTGAAAGGAAACATGATTTATGAAAGAATTTGCTGGAAAAGTAGCGGGAATCACCGGTGCGGCCAACGGAATCGGAAAGGCGTTCGCGGAAGAGGCGGCGCGCAGAGGCATGAACCTTGCGCTCATTGATATCGAGACGGAAAATCTGGAGACGGTTAAGAAGGAGTGTGAAGCCCTGGGCGCACCCAAGGTAGTTGCAATCACCACCGACGTTACAGATGCAGAGCAGGTCCGCTTCAGTGTTCAGCGCATCATGAACGAATTTGGTAAGATCAATGTATTCCTTAACAACGCCGGTGTGGCCGGCGCCGGTTGGGTCGATAAAATTCCTCCGCAGGATTGGGAGTGGATCATGGCTGCGGACTTTTTCGGCCAGGCCTACTATGTACATGAAGTGCTGCCGATCATGGCTGCGCAGACAGAGGATTGCCATTTCCTGTTTACCGCATCCATTGCGGGACTTCACCCCGGCTTCCGGTATCAGTCGGCGTATATGGCGGCCAAGCACGCATCCCTGTGCCTGGCGGAATCCGTTCGCAACTATGCGGATAATGTTATGCCTCATATCGGTGTCTCCGTCTTCTGCCCGGAGTACGTCTGTACCGCAATTCACGACAGCGAGAAGCGTCGGGTCGAAAAATTCACCAAGCCCGGCGATCCTTTCTATGCCACAGATAACTATTTGGATTATATTGCCCAGTTTAGAAGTAATATTCTGAACAAGGGCGCCAATCCGAGATTTGTCGGACCCCGCCTGTTCCGCGCAATGGAAGATAACCAGATGTATGTTGTCCCGCATATGCACACTCACGATAAGATCGTTGAGCGCCACCGCATGATCGAAGCCGACCTGGAAAAGGACAGGCAGATTGATGCTGAATTTAATGCAGAGCTGATGGGCTGGGACGACTGAGCTAATTGAAAAAAGGCACACTCTGTGAACGCAGAGTGTGTCCTTTTTGGCTCAGCTCGGGCCGCAGCAAAGGGGGAAGCCACACGGATTCATCCGCGTGGCTCCCTTGAGGAGTTCTGTTCGGTGCGATTTAATTCCCCTTTTCCACTTCTTCAAGCGCACGGCGCTTGGGCTGCGGAATGGTGACATATGCCGCCACCGCAATGATACAGCCGACGATAGCATAGATCATGGATGCGGTATAGCTGCCAGTGGAGGCAACCAGAGCGGAGCTGATTCGGGGAGACAGGAAGGTGCAGATGCTCATGTAGCCCAGCATGCACACACCGAAGATGCCGCCGGCGTACTGGGAGCCGAAGGTCTCCTGAATCGCCACAGGATGGCAGCAGTTGGTGGAGCCAAAGCCAATGCCCAGCAGGAAATACGCAGTATAGAACATCGGCAGACTGCTTGCAAACATCAGGAATATGGAGGAGGCGACGGAACAGATTCCGCAGATAAAATATACCTTGCGGTATCCGATCTTATCAATCAGAGCGCCCATTGCCAGACGGCCCACCACGTTGGCAACCGAGTAAATGGAGATACCGATGGTCGCCGCACTAAGGGAGAAGCCGGCCTCGGAAATCAAGACGGAAAAACGGGGATAGCAGATGATATACATGGTGGGGAAGAAGCCCATGGCCAGGAAGAAGTGCCAGTAGCCCCGGGTCTTAAACGCCTGGTTGGGCTTCAGGCTCTCCAACTGGATTTTGCCGGTGTTTTTCGGGCCGCTCCACCCCTCGGGCATATAACCGGCAGGCGCGGTCCGCAGGCCCGTCGCCGCCGTAAGTCCAATTACAAATATGGCGGAGCCTACGATAACCAGTGTGATTTTAATTCCCATGACCACAATCAGCCGCGCCACGATGGGGGCCAGGAAGGTGGCGGAGCCGCCGTTGAACGCCATGCACAGGCCGGAGGCCAGGCCCCGCTTATCCGGATACCAGCCCGTTGCACAGTAGGTGCCGCCGGTATAGATAAAGCCAACCCCCAAGCCCTGAAGCACACTGAATGTAATGTACAGCATCCAGGGCGCGCTTTGGGGAACAAAGCCAGACAGCAGGAATGCCAGTCCCAGCAGAATACAGCCGGTCATCAGCGTTATCTTTCCGCCAAATCTACCCAGCATCCAGCCACTGAGGATATGGCCGGGCGTCTGCATGAACGCCATAAAGGTCGCCACGCCGGCGATGGATTCAACAGTCCATCCATACTGGGCAGCCAAGGGGGAGACGAACACCGCCGCTGAGTTGACAACGCCGCTCATAAACAGAATAATCAGTGCGCGGACTAAAACGCCGGTGCGGTTCACAGTTTTCTCATTGCTCATATCTCATTCTCCTATCTGAATATTAAAAAATATTTTGTTCTCTGACAAGCTTACAGATAGAAGCAGCTCTCATAAGCGGTACGGGTCGCGTCCGCAATGGTGCCGGCCTTGGCGGCGTCGCCAATGATAACCACATGTTCAAAGGAGGCCCGGAGCTCGTCCTCATATGTTCGGTCCGGCCGGTTCCCCAGGGCCATCACAACAACCTCTGCCGGGAGATGAACCGTCTCGCCGGTATCCATCTTTTTCAAGACTGCCTGCCCGTCCTCCACGCCGGCAATCGCGTGCTCTGTCAGGAGCTCCACGCCGCTCTCCTCCAGCAGCGCCAGCAGCTTAAACCTTGCGGTGCGATAGATGGATGTGCCTACCTCCTTCTGCATTTCCACCACCGTTACCCTGTTGTCGGCACAGAGGAAATGTGCCGCTTCCAGGCCCACATGGCCGCCGCCGATCACCGCGATTTTTTTGCCGGAGAACTTCACCTTGCCCAGGAGTACATCGTCGATGTAGTACACATTTTCCCCATCAATGCCCGGGATCCGGGGCACAATCTGCTCTCCGCCGCAGGCCACGACCACACAGTAGGGCTCCAGCGCGCGCACGTTGTCAACCGTCGCCGCCGTATTCAGACGGACCTCAACGCCGTATTCCTCCATCTCAGCGATCTGGGTGTCCACAAATTCCTGTGCCAACTGCTTGCAGGGGGCTTTGGAGGCTAAAATGGTGCTTCCGCCCAGGGCGTCGCTCTTTTCAAAAATCACAGGCTCAAAACCCCGCTTTTTCATCAGCAATGCCGCCTGCATACCGGCGGGACCGCCGCCAATCACCGCCACTTTGCGGCCGCCGCCGTTCTTTATCAGCATATCATCACCGAACCGGAGCTCCCGCCCGGCAACGGGATTCAAGGCGCAGTGCAGATTCTGGCCCGCCACTATGGACTTGTTGCAGTTCATACAGCCAAGACACTTGCGGATCAGGTCCTCCCGGCCCGCCCTGGTCTTCTTTACAATATCCGGGTCCGCAATGTGCATCCGGGCCATGCCTACAAAATCGCTGACCCCGTCCTGAAGCTGCTGTTCCGCGGCCTGGGGGTGCTTGATGCTGTTCACCGCGATGATGGGGACCTTCACATTGTCCTTAATGGCCTTGATGAACTCCGTTCTCCAGCTCTCGGGGTAGTAGTACGGCTCGATCATGGTGGACGCGCTGGCATACACGCCGCAGCTTACATTGAAGTAATCCACATAGGGCTCCAGATATTTGGCAATCTCGACGCAGGCCTCCTGGTCGTTGCCGCCTTCCACAAAGTCATTCCCGTTGATGCGGGCTCCCACTACGAAAGCGGGGCCTGCCGCATCTCGAATCCCTTTCAGAATACGGACCATGAACCGGCAGCGGTTTTCCACCGAACCCCCGTACTCGTCTGTACGCTTATTGGTATAGGGGCTCAGGAACTGCTGGAGGAGGTACCCGTGGGCGCCGTGAATCTCTACACCGTCAGCGCCGGCGAGCTGAGCATTCAGCCCGGCCTGTATGTACAAGCCCACCAGACGGTCAATGTCCTCCACCGTCATCTCCCGGGGCAGAATTGTCTCACGGCCCACCACGCTGTTAAGCTCCACGCTGGGCGCCATGGCCTGTTTTCCGCCGTTGCAGGCGGGGGGCGCTTCCCGGCCGCCGTGGTGGAGCTGGACAAATATCTTCGCCCCGTGGCAGTGCACCGCCTCGCAGATCAGCTCGAAGCTCTTGATGTGGCGTTTGTCGTAAAGCCCCAGCTGGATCATATCACAGTGCCCGCTCTCGCCATCCACAGAGGTAAATTCCGGAATGATCAGCCCGCAGCCGCCCTTTGCCCGCTCCTCATAAAAACGGATTTGGCCGTCGTTGGTACAGCCATTCCAGTCCCCCATGTGCGTCCCCATGGCCGTCATGACCACCCGGTTTCGCAATTCCACCCGTCCAATTTTTCCTGGTTCAAAAAGCTTTTCATATTTCATAGCATTACCCCATTTTCTGTTGTTTTTCGCTGGAATTGGCGGAGGAGAACCCTCACAATATGGTCTTCCATTTCTATTTTATCCGGCGGGCTTCCTTTCGCCTATGTTACCAGTGTAAAATAACAGGCAGAAACCATGCATTCTGCACAAGGTTTTGATAGCTGTTTATCATTTTTCTGGAATATGGTATAGTGGATTGTCTGGATTACGGTGTTGGCGCTTTTAATACACAGGAGGTTATGTATATGTTATTTTCATCTCTGTCTCAGCTTCTCGCGGAGAGGTATCCGGGCACTGTATCCTCGTATCCTCTCGACTGTGAGCTTTCACATGTATCCATTCTGGAAGCTTCTTCATCCGTGCTGCCGCCTGACCAGCTTGGTATCTATACAAAAACGGAGCTTACCGACGACCTGCCGCTGCCGCTCTGCCTGTTCTGCGCCGGTTTTCCCTCCCGCCAGGTGATTGACCGCATGGTGGCCAACGGCACAAACTACATCCTTGTTCCTGAGAATAGTTCCCACGAGGCCGTTGTATTTATTCTCTCCCTGTTCCAAAAACAGCAAAGTCTCTATGCGGACCTCATGTATATGCTGGCATCCGAGGAAAACCTTGGCACCGTTCTCTCGGAGTTTTCCAACCGTTCCGGATGTCAGATGCTGGCGGTGGACATCTCCGGAAAGGTACTGGCCCACTCAACGCCCTTTTTGGTGGACCATCCCCACTGGCAATACAGTGTGCAGGTGGGATATCTGGACGATTACCTGATCGAATATATCCTCTCTTTCCGGCGCAAAAATAATCTGGAGGTCCACCCAAGACCCTTTGTCCTGTATTGCGACCACATGAAAATGTATATTAAAGCCATCCGGGTCATGACGAACATGGAGATTGTCGGCTATATCTTTATGGGCTGCCACTCCGACGCATTCCCCCACTTCAGCGATACCTTTATGATTCTGCTGGCAAAAAAGCTGCTGGATATGCTTATCAACCGAAGAAGCTATCCAACAGCCCATTTTAATCTGTATCATAACATCCTCACAGATATCATCTGCGGTGCCACCGAAGACGAGATTACCCGCCGAATCGCTGCCGCAAGAATCACCTTTCCGCCCCAAATGCGTGTGGTTGTCCTGCAAACAAATTATTTTGTGGGGAACAAATATCTGCAAGATACTCTCATCCCCAAAGTATCCGCTGTTTTTCCGGGGACTCCAAAGCTGTTGAAGGACGGTGCACTCATCCTATTTTTTGAGGTCAGCAAAGCCGGCAGCATCCCTCCCGAGGTTTATCAGAGACTGCAGCAGCTGGCCAATGACAGCAAGGTCCTGGTGGGCATCAGCAATGTGTTTCAAAGGCCCAGCGACCTGTACAGCCATTATCAGCAGTCGCTGCAGGTGCTCTCCATCGCAAAACGTAGCAGAGAACAGCATCGAATCTTTTTCTTTTCTGACTACGCCTTCTATGTTCTGATCGACAGCCTGGAAGACAAAAGTGTTCTGCCCCATTGCCTGCATCCTATCCTGCCCAAACTGGAGACATATGACACAGAGAAGAACACCGAGCTCTATAAGACGCTGAAGGTGTATGTCCAAACCGGGTACAGTAAAAATCTGACCGCTGACCTGATGTTTCTGCATCGAAATACCGTAAACTACCGCATCCAGCAGATTACAGATCTGTTCTCGCTGGATTTTTCAGACCACACGTTATTGTTTAAACTTCAGTATTCATTTTATATCGATTCCTATTTAAAAAATCAATATATCAGTATGACCTCCTGCCCTAAACAACCAGAGTACGAACCAAAAAAACAGATGAGCGAATGATACCTTACCATCTGATTTCCCACATACCGAAAAAACTAATGTAGACTTCCTGATTCACGTTAAGCAAAAACCGCTCTGCTATGCGCAAGGTGGCGAAACTACCTATGCTGGAACTGGATTGTAACATCTCGTGCTTACCCTAAAAATTAACAACTCCAGGAAATGTCGATAAAAAAGCGGGAAAGTCCGTTTTTACAGACTTTTCCCGAAAACACCCTTGCAATTTCTTCCGTGATAGGTTAAAATAGCCGTGGAGACATAAATAGCGGCAGAGCATAGCGGGCTGCAACCCACTATGCTCCGATGAAGAGTGATAGCCCACTCAACACCATAGTCTATCCAGACTACACCGTACCTCTCATTATACTGTCATATCGCCCAATTTGCAACAGGAAATGGGTTTGGTGTTTCGCTTTGATTGAAGTTCAGTCAGGCGGTGTTGAGTTATACGCTCAACACCGCTTTTATGTTTCCAACAGACCCCCGGGCGGGGATATTCCCCCCGCCCGCCCTTCGGGGCCTTGTTGGAAAACTAAGATTGAGAGGAAGAAGCATATGAAACAAAAGATGATATCCTTGGCACTGGCGTTGTCCCTGTGTTTGGGACTATGCGTTCCCGTTTTTGCTGCTGACGATGTGTTTGTTATTGAAAATGGGATCTTGGTGGAATACAACGGCAGTGGAGGAGATGTAAAAATCCCGGCCGGAGTAACCGAAATTGCCCCCGGAGCCTTTGCTATCAACCGGTCCTTTGTTTCTTCTGTGGTCATTCCGGAAGGCTGTGTTAAAATCGACGATAACGCGTTCCGTTTTTTGGGGGATCTGGTTCCCTCGGTAAAGGTGACCCTGCCCTCCACGCTGCAGGTGATTGGCGACCGGGCCTTTGAAGAGGCCCATGTCACACAGATCAATTTTCCTGAAGGTCTGGTGAGTATCGGAGAAACCGCTTTTGAGGGCAGCTACCTTTCCAGCGTCACACTCCCCTCCTCTCTGAAAAGTCTGGGCGCCGACGCCTTTGGACACAGTGAGAAGCTTTCTCAGGTGTCCTGGATCGGGCACACTTTTTCCGAAAAGGAAATTGAAAACTATTTTTTCAACACGCCTTTCCAGTATATGACTGCGGCGGGTGGGGGTACTGTACCTGACACCGGTTCCGGGGAAGACCCTGATACCGGTTCCGTCAAGGACCCCGGCTCCCCTTCTGCTGACTTTGTCATTGAGAACGGGGTTTTGGTGGAATATACTGGCTCCGATACCACTGTCACTGTCCCGAATGGAGTTACCGTCATTGGAGAAAGGGCGTTTGCGGAGCAGCGTTTCATTACTCGGGTCATTCTGCCTACAGGGGTCACTCGCATAGAAGAGCAGGCTTTTCTGCGCTGTTCCTCTCTCAGTCAAATTACCCTGCCCACAGGGCTGGAATACCTTGGCCCACAGTCCTTCGGGAACTGCATCCTGCTCAAGAGCATCAATTTCCCCGTCTCTCTGATCGAGATTGATGAACGGGCCTTTGAGTACTCCAGCCTGACCGGCGCGATTCAGCTGCCCACCGGCTTGAAACGCTTGGGCGGAGCCGCATTCCGGTCCACGAATATCCTCTCCCTTACCCTTCCGGAAAATATGGACTACATCGGGAACGGTCTGGTCAGCGGATGTGAGTCCCTCACCAGCATTGCTTTCCCACGCAGAGGCAGGGCAGTGGAGGAGATGAAGGACCTGAGTGAGAGTCAGTTCTGGAGCTGTATTGGGGGTGAGGTGCCCAAGCTGCAAGAAATCAGGAACATTCCCAGCATTGCTTATGCGGAAGCGGTGGTCTCCAATCAGGCATCCATCGACCAATTGGGAGACCCGAAGAGTTATCTTGCTGTCCGCAGCGATGCCATTACCGTGAAGGCAAAGGAGATCACTGCGGGGCTGACCCGTGATTATGACAAGGCAAACGCCATTAACCAGTGGGTAGCCCAAAATATTGACTATGATTATGCCTATTTCGGCGGCCATTCCAGCACGACCGCTACCACAGCGGACGACGTACTGACCAGCCGAAAGGCGGTGTGCGGCGGCTTTTCTAATCTGACCAGGGCGCTCCTACAGGCCTCTGGGATCCCTGCCGTCTGCATCCATGGCTGGGCCGGTGGTGACCGCCATGCCTGGAATGCCGCTTATGTGGACGGAAAATGGATCTTCCTGGATTCCACCTGGAGCCGTCCGGGCACCGGCAGCATTTATGATGCCCGCTATTTCGACCCCTCGGTTTATTTTCTCTCCCAAAACCACCGGCCGGAGGGCACCTTTACGGTTCCCACGCAGGAGATGCCTGAACCCGGGCAGAACGGCGGCCAGACAGGCCAGGAAGAAACTGATATTCCGGAAAAGCCGGCAGCCAGCTTTAACGATGTGCCCGCTGATGCCTATTATGCCAAGCCGGTCAAATGGGCAGTAGAAAAGAACATTACCGCCGGAACCAGCAAGACCACGTTCTCTCCCAGCGCAACCTGCAGTAAGGCACAGATTTTATCTTTCTTGTGGCGCGCTAACGGCTCTCCAGAGCCGACAGCGGAGAATCCGTTCAACGACATTAAAACTACCGACTATTATTATAAGGCTGCTTTGTGGGCCGCTGAAAAGGGCTTGGTATCCAGTTCCACCTTCGGAGCAAATACAGACTGTACCCGCGCCATGACGATGGAATACATGTGGAGAGCGGCTGGAAGTCCCGCGATTTCCAGCAAGACCAGCTTCACCGATGTTCCCGCCAATGCTGACTATGCGCAAGCTGTGGCGTGGGCGGTAGAGAACAAAATCACCAGCGGAACGGGCGGCGGTAACTTTTCTCCCAACTCCACCTGTACCCGCGGGCAGATTGTGACGCTCCTGTATTACGCTATGGGAAAGTAAAGCCGGACGACCTTTGATAACCG
>ERZ808040.1770-NODE-1770-length-13663-cov-5.750478_pt1 | contig 13663 bp, 8 predicted proteins | sample MGYA00380191_ERZ808040 | MGnify/ENA primary metagenome ERZ808040 (study PRJEB31490, sample SAMN06133395) | mouse gut metagenome | isolation source: J6 | host: mice | place: China: Chengdu | collected 2015-05 ... | reverse complement strand
TTTCGGAGGAAGTACGCGCTACGGTATTTACATACGAAAGCGCAAAGGAATTGTCTGAGGCGGCTCTCAGGGTTGGGAAAAAGTGTAGGATACACATTAAAATTGACACAGGGATGACGAGAATCGGTCTGCATCCTGACGACGAAGGACTGGCGCTTATCAGAAAGATCCTTGCACTTCCGGAGCTGGAGACAGAAGGGATCTGCAAAGAAAAGATCCTTTGGATGCTGCCGCCTTTTGATTTTTATCAGATGGCACAGTGGAAAACAGAAGGAATTGGGTGAGAGAGCTATTCATGGAAAATATAGTCTGTTTTGGATGTGGTGCAGATGGAGAAGCCTTTGCTTCCATGGTGGAAGGAAAGGTTGGGATTTCATATTTTCTGGATAACAGACAGGATTTATGGGGAAGTAAAACGGTCAGCGGATATCATATATGCCAGCCGTCATTAAAGACTTGTGCAGGGAGAAAGATCATTGTCACAACGACAAGGTATTATCAGGAGATTAAAAAACAGCTCGAAGACTATGGTTTGCAGGAGGGCAGCGCGTTCGAAACGATTACAGATTTTCTTATGAAGCATGATGAAACAGGAAATGATGTAAAGCCGCAGATATTTCTGAGAAAAAGAAAAAATGCCGACTATAAGAGGATTTATAAGGGGCTTTCCAGAATAGAAAATATTGGATATGAAGTGTATCAGAATGCCGTGCTGCTTCCCTTGCAGAAATTTGATGGTGATCAAACTTATTTTGGGAGAGGCGGTGTTGTTGATGAGTTAGGCAGCTATGTAGAATCGTCGGCAGTTGAGGGAAGAGTAAAGGGAGCATATCATTATGGAAGCCCTGCATGCATAGACAGGAGGGTGGTATATTGTGGATATCTGACGGATGCTGCATGGGGGGATTTTCTCACAGAGTCTGTAGCGAGGTGCTGGTATTTTCAGCAGAACGATCAAACGGTTCATTCTTACATTTTTATCACCAAAAGAGGAGCAGGAGTAAGCGTACTTGCAGGCAATGTCAGAGAATTTTTCAGACTGCTGGGAATGGAGGACAGGATAGAAATCATTGATGAACCTGTGAAATACCGCGAGGTGGTCGTTCCACAGATGTCATATAGTATCCGTCATTATTATACGGAGCAGTATCGGAAAATATTTGCGGCAGTGACAGAGCGGGCAGTGCAGCACAGGAGCAGCGCTTATTTTCCAAAAGTCTTTTTGTCCAGAGGAAACTGGACACAGAATCATACGAAGTATGAGTTTGGAAATGAAATGCTGGATGATTTTTTCTGTAAAAACGGTTTTAAGATCCTTTATCCAGAAGCGCTTTCCCTGACAGAGTTGATTTGTATTCTACAGAGTGCAGACATTGTGGCGTCTGTATCCGGGAGCGGTGCGCATAATATCTTATTTGGAAAAGATGGACAGAAGATGATTATCATTGACAGAACGATTCTGAATAATGAGATACAGGTTGAAATTAATAAAATCAAGGCGCTGGACGTGACGCATATAGATGCCAATCTGGGATTTTTTCCAGTCGGTTTTGGCAGGGGACCGTTTTTATACTATATGAACAGTTATTTCAGGGAGTATATAAAAACAAACCATCTGGCAGCTCCGGCGGAAACGTTTCAGACGAAAGAATATCTCTGTAGAAATCTGGGGGCTTTCTTTCAGGCATATAACAGGGAGCTGCTGCCAGAAGGCGGAGAGGAACTGATCAAAGATGCACGCACAGAAAGCCTGGCAGAGATCGAAAGGCTTTTGGCAGACATGGAGGCAAGACCATGAAACAATATTTGATATGGGGAACAGGCGTAAGAGCCAGGGAATGGCTTGCGTGGTATAACCTGTTGGATTGTTTAAAAGAAAATAAGATAAAAGCGTTTGTTGACAGCGACCCGAATAAGCAGGGGAAAGAATTTTACGGATATCCTGTGATAGCGCCCGAGGATACTGCCGTTATGAATTATGATGCTGTTTCCATATGGGTATTGGAGAAAAGCGGCGAGATTTATAAACAGCTCACGGAGGATATGAAGATCGCGGCAGACAGGATATCTGATATTTTTATGCCATTTAAGCAGATGCTGTATGAGAAGTATGCGGCGTCAGAAGATCTGGAGATTCAAGAGATCATACATAAATTAAGGACAAGCCATGGACTGCGTATATTCTATTATGATGAGGCAGTAAGCCATGATATACTGAATGAAGTTTATTATGATGATAAAGCAGATTTGTATTATTGTTACTTTGAGGGAAAGAGGCTGTATTTAAAGAGGACATACAGCCAGTACATAGAGAAAAACGGCAAAAAATATGTTGGTGATTTCTGGAGGGAACAGGATAAAAATTCGCCGCATTTGTATGAGAGTGAAGAAATAAAGGTTGAAGAGGGGGATATTCTGGTTGATGCAGGCGCATGTGAAGGAAACTTTTCACTGCATCATATAGACAGGGTTTCAAAACTGTATCTGGTAGAGTGTGATGAAGAGTGGGCAGAAGCACTGCGGTATACCTTTGAACCATACAGAGAAAAGGTTGTGATCTGTGACAAATTTCTGTGTGACAGGGATTCGGATACTTCGATTTGTCTTGACAGTCTTGTAGAAGGGACTGTGGATTATATTAAAATGGATATTGAAGGGGCTGAAGCTGCTGCACTCAATGGAGCTGAACGAATTTTGAGTGGGAATCAAAAAATCAAATGTGCCATATGTGTCTATCACCAGCATGGAGATGAAGAAACTATACGAAATCTTTTGTGTCAGTATGAATTTGGGCAGATAGAGGCATCAAAGGGATATATGCTGTTTTTATATGACAGAAGCGTTTTGGAATCACCAGAACTCAGGAGAGGAATTGTCAGGGGGCAAAAGGAGTGCCGGAGCACGCAGGGAGTATAAAGATGAGAAATTATATAAAAAACGATTTGCTGGAGCTTGTCCAGACCATGAAGGAGCTGTGCAGCGAAATTTTGCAGGCATGTGAGCGGAATACAACAGAATATCTGCTGGAGCTTTTGGAACAGGGGCAGCAGGCGGCTATTTCCATGGGAGAGACGATTGAAAAATTCGAGGGTGAAGGCACAGAGGCTGTGTCGGCGCTCGAGGTTTTCTGTGATCATATGTATGAGCTGAGTGAGACGGCAGCGTCGGGTGAGACGGCTGTTTCCAAGGAGCGGAAGGCATTTGACAGGCTGCTTTTAAACATTGAGAATGGTATACGGCATCTGCCAGTGACGTATGAGATCGTATTTTTTCCATATAAGGCTTCCATGTGGGACTGTATGGAGAGCATTTATCTGGCGGCAGACAAAGACCCTGACTGCCGTGCATACGTGGTTCCAATTCCTTATTATGATGTGGAGCGGGGCGGAAGCTTTGGACAGATGCACTACGAGGGGAATCAGTTTCCTGCGGAGATTCCCATTATTTCGTGGGAGCGGTATAAGCTTTCGGAGCGCAGACCAGACATTGCCTATATCCATAACCCGTTTGACGGTTACAACCTGGTGACGAGTGTGCATCCTGAATATTACTCGGACCGATTGAAAGCATCTGTAGGAAAAATGGTCTATGTACCATATGGCATCTGGGGAGCTGAGATACCGGAGAGTCATCAAAATCTGCCTGTCCACAAAAATATGGATTATATGGTGATTCAGACAAGAAAGCAGGCAAAGTTTTTTCAGGGACCGGAGTTTGAAGGAAAACTGCTGCCGCTGGGATCGCCAAAGTTTGACCGGGTGGTCAATTATCAGAAAAATGGTGTGGAGATGCCGGAGGAATGGAAAGGCATTTTGGATGGAAAAGTTAAATTTTTCTATAACACCAGTCTGTCCGTATTGTTAAAAGACACGGAGGCTGCATTAAAAAAGATAGAGTATGTAGTCAGATGTTTTGAAGGGCGGAAAGATGCAGCGCTGATCTGGAGACCACATCCTTTGATGGAATCCACATTGCAGTCTATGCGCCCGCAGTATCTGGAATGGTATCGGCAGATCGTACAGAGGTTTAGGCAGCAGGGGACAGGCGTTTTTGATACGACCAGCGATGTAGCGAAAACAATCGCATTATCAGATGCATATATCGGCGAGGAGGCATCTTCTGTTGTAGATTTGTTTTGTGCTACGGGTAAGCCATTGTTTATATTAAATATGAATGTGAACGGGGCTTTATCGGAGAGAGAGTACTGTGATCCTTTATTTTGCAATGTTGTGGAGTGCGAAGGAAAGAATTGGACTTTTTCTTATCAGTTTAATGCACTGTGCACATTGGATATGGAGACTGGGAAAGTGGATATCGTAAGTTCTGTACCAGGAGCAAAGTTAAGGCAGGACTATCTGGTAAGCAGTGTATATAATTATGATGGAAAATTGATTTTATCGCCGGATCATTTGGATGCTGTTGCAGAGTATGATATAGAGACAGGGAAGTTTCATTATATAAAACTTCCAGATGCGCTTTCCTGGGCAAATATGGGCGGCATGATTCCGTGGGAGGATGGTTTTCTTATACTTCCTGCTCGATATTCGGCTGTTATACAATACAGTAGTAAAAAGAAAAAGTATATCTATCATTGGCAGATCGTGGATGATGTTTTGAAGCTTAGGAAGAAGAAGGGGAATGAAGATAGCAGCTATCCTATTGCTGGGGGAATCTTGAAAAATAGATGCTGGTATCTTATTTTACCACGGACAAATGGAATCTTGATCTGGAATATAGATACGTTTGAATATAAGATTGTTCAAGTGGGAGATGACGAAAATGAATACAGCGCGATTGCGGATGTGAAGGATGGATTTTTGCTACAGATGCGCGAGGGAGCACGATTACTTTTCTGGAATCCACAGACAGGAGAGACAAACGTGATGGATCAGTTCCCGATAACGTTTGAGCAGCGTTTAGATCCAAACGGTGAAGATCATCCATTTGGCGGGTTTCTGATGGCGAAAAATCATCTGCTGCTTGTGCCGCAGCTAGGGAGTCAGATCTTGGAAATAAACAGGGATACGCTGGAAATATCCATATATGAGATAGACTGGAAGGAGCATATACGGGAGCCGCATGAAGGGGCGTTTGATAATCGGTGGGGGAATTTCAGAAATTTTATTTTGACAAGTATGGACGATTATATAAATCAGGACTATAACGAGATATTCATTGTCACTTCTGCTGATGGCTGTATGTTAAAGCTTGATATTGAGAAGCATCAATATACTGAAGTACAACTACACTATGATTATGAAGTGTTGAAAAAAATGTTTGCTATAGAAAATCTATATGACAAGTTTGAACTGCCAATCAAGAGCAGAGAAAACAGATATTATACGCTGGAAAATTTTATGGATGCAATGGTGGATGACAGGATATCGAAAATGAACAGCCAGCAGATACAAGTGTACAGGGAAATTTCAGCAAATCTTGATGGAACCTGTGGAGAAAAGATTCATAAGGCGGTGAAGAAGACAATGTAAATCTTTAAGTGTAAATGTATAAGAGTAAGCTTTATGTGTAAATGGCAATTAATTTGTATGGAGAAAGGATAGATTATGATGGAGAAAAAATTAATTCTTTATGGAGCTGGTATGGTTGGAAAGCAGATTGGAATATCATTGTTCTTCAGAAAAATTTCAATAGAGTGTTTTTGTGATCGGGATAATGAAAAATGTGGAAAGAATTTTTGTGGTGTACCAGTCAGATCACTTGATGAGATAAAACGTATCTATCCAAAAGGGACATACTATATTCTTATAACGATGAAAAGAGAAAGTATAGAGACAGTTAAACAAGATTTCATTAATCGGAATATATTCGAAACGAAAGATTTCTATGATGAAAATATAGATCCTTTTGGGATTATGTCACTGCTTATGTCTTGCTCTTTATGGAGGGGAAACGTCAAACAAAACACATTTTTATTTCAAAATAAATTTCGTAGTTTAACATCAGAAAGAGAGAAGGCGTTTATAGAAAGTCTGTTGAAGTATTATTTTCATGTTGGCTGTTATGAAGAGTTTCCGTCTGATTATGAGAGGAAGGATTTTTCAGATCATCTTTATGGGCGACTGGAAAATGATCGGCAAAACGTTATTCCGTGGCTTGATAGTATTCAAAGGCTGGATGGGGCAGAGATTTTGGAGATCGGATGCGGAACAGGCACTTCTACGGTAGCATTATGTGAGCAGGGGGCAAAAGTGACAGCGATTGATGTAAATAAAGATTCAATAGAAGTGGCTAAAGCAAGAATGAAAGCCTATGGGCTAAACAGTGAAATTCTTTATATGAACGCAGAAGATATTTCAGACAAACTCTCAGGAAGAAACTTTGATTTTGTAATATTTTTCGCATCCATGGAACATATGATTTTTACAGAGAGAATTAATTCTATTCGCGCAGCATTCAAAATGATACATACTGGAGGGCATGTTGTGCTTGTTGAAATTCCAAATCGGTTGTGGTATATGGATAGTCATACGAGTCTTGAACCATTTTATAATTGGCTGCCAAATGATGTCGCAATGGAGTATGCGAAGTTTACTTCCCGAAAATATTTTAATCAGGGATTTGATTCAACCAATGAGAAAGACGCTTTAAATTTTGCTCGACAGGGAAGAGGGGTCAGTTATCATGAGTTTGAGATTGCATTAGGCGGACGTGAAAACATAAAAGTTGAAAGTAGTATGCAATCATTTCAGAATGCTTCAGAAGATCCTTTTGCGAACCCATTTAAAAAATTGCTTCAATTGGCAGGTCCATCTGATATACATGAAGGGTTTTACAATGAGTATCTAAATATAAGTTTGAGACAGGCATGAATGAAAAATACGAATGCGAACAATTAATGGTAAGAATGGAGAAGAAAATGAATCAATCATTATCTGGCTGCATCCTTTCAGGCAAAGCACTGAAAGCCTTAGGCACTGGCGTCTACGAAGACCAGCACCAAAACAGAATCGAGTTCTCCTCCGATATCGAGGACGATATCGAGATCCGTCTTGTCGGCAGCGGCAACTACATCAAGCTTGGCAAGATCGCCAGCGTCAATGATTACAAAGTCCCGGATAAGATGCGTAAAATCTGGCAGGTAGAGCTTGCCATGCTGGACCGGGTAGACGCGATCTGCAAAAAGCACGATATCCATTATTTTCTCCTCCACGGCACGCTGCTTGGCGCTGTCCGCCATAAAGGGTTTATCCCATGGGATGATGATTTAGATATCGGAATGCTGCGTAAGGATTACGACAGATTTATGGAGATCGCGCCAAAGGAATTGGAGGAGCCGTATTTTTTACAGACGATGTGGACAGACCACAACTGCTTTTTGGGCGGGCTGGCAAAGCTTAGAAACAGCGAGACGGCGGGAATTACGCAGCGCGAATTAGGACATAATTGTAATCTTGGCATCTGGATAGACATTCTGCCGATGGATTACTGTACGGATGATGAAAAAAAGCTGGCTTCCAAGGAGCATAAAATCAATAGAGCCTGTATCTGGTTCACTGCAAAAATATATGGAAAAGAGCTAAAGCGATTTGACAGGATTCCGTCATGGATTTGGAAAATACTGACGCTTGTGTCAGTTTTTATTCCATATCAGTATTTATGTAAAAAACTTGATCATGCGATGCGTCTTTACACAGCGCCCTCAAAGGATATGGCAGTCTTTACCGGGGCGGGCAAACACAGAGTCTTAAATGCCGCTGATTTCGAGACAACAACTTTGCTGGAATTTGAGGGACGAAAGATTCCTGTCCCTGTCGGATATGAAAATTATCTTTTTATGACACTGGGCAGGGATTACATGAAGTTTCCACCGCAGGAGGAGCGAAAGCCAAAACACACGGGCATTTACGATCCAGAGCATTCTTATAAAGAGTATCTGCAAAAGCTGACAGGCATGTTTGAGGGCTGCAAAGGGAAAAAAATTATTCTTTTTGGCTCTGGCATGATGTTTGAAGATTATATGAAAAAGTGGGGCAGTAGATACCGCCCTTTATTTTTGGTGGACAATGACGAGAACAAATGGGGCCGTTCAAGAATGGGCATAGAAATCAAACCACCCAAAGAGCTTCTTGAAATACCGGCGGAAAAGCGCCATCTTATCATCTGTAGCTTCTATTATAAAGAGATCGAAAAACAGTTACGGGAAATGGGGATTACGGAGTATCGTGTCTATGTACAGAAGTTAGAATGGATTGTCCGGTCAGAAGAACAAGATACAGTATAAATATTTTGGACAAATCTGTCTGTTATGGATAAGTAGGAAGTGTAATATTTGTTTACATCCTCCAGTCAAAATGGTAAAATAATTAAAATCATTTCGAAACAACGGAGGATACAGAATGAGACGCAGATTTAACACAACCGGCGCCTGTAGTGCGAAACGGCATTATATGGTGAAGCTGGACAGCAGGCTAAAGCAAATAAAGGAAGATTATGTTGATGACGGTAGCTATTTTGTTATCAACCGCGGACGCCAATATGGCAAGACGACGACTCTAAACGCTTTGGAAGAATATTTAAAAGACGACTATCTCGTCCTGTCATTGGATTTTCAGCAGCTTGGAACGGAGGATTTTGCAGATGCATCTACCTTTTCGCATGCATTTGCGGAGGTGTTGATTCAGATGATTGAGATCGGCTGCTTTGAAAATAAGGAAGCCATATTAAAACCGCTCAGAGTATTTGTGGATAAAAGAGACAACAGTCTAAAGGATTTGTTTGTATGTCTATATGGCATTTGTAAATGCAGCCCGCGTCCGGTTGTTTTGATGATTGATGAGGTAGACAGTGCGAGCAATAATCAGGTGTTTATTGACTTTTTGGCACAGCTTCGCGCATCTTATCTAAAACGTGATAAAATGCCGGCATTTCATTCTGTGATCCTTGTGGGCGTCTATAGTATTAAGAACTTGAAATTAAAGCTGCGTCCTGAATCGGAGCATCAGTATAACAGTCCATGGAATATCGCGGCGGATTTTGATGTGGATATGAGCTTTTCATCGGCGCAGATTTCTGAGATGCTTGAGGAATATGAACGAGATTATCATACAGGTATGGACACAGACTTGATTGCGGGAGAGATCTACGCGTATACGTCAGGTTATCCTGTGCTGGTGTCTATGATTTGTAAACGGATTGATGAAAAAATAGCCGGAAGTGGTGGATATGAAACGCTGGAAAAGGCATGGTCAGAAAAGGGAGTGGAAAAAGCGGTATCGCTGATCTTAAAAGAAGGATCGCTGTTGTTTGAGAGTATGGTAAAACAGCTTGACATGTACACAGACCTTCATGATGCGATCGAGGACATTTTGTATCGTGGGAAAAAGATAACGTACAGCCCGGAGCATCGTTCTATTAATTTGGGTGTTATGTTTGGATTTCTCAAGGAAGAAAATGGTCATGTGGCGATCGCGAATCGTATGTTTGAGATGTGTCTGCTGAATCTGTTTATGGCCGAGGAAGCAGGAAGTGATGCCTACTCACAGGGTGGAAGCGACAGGATTGGATTTATTCAAAATAACAGGCTTGACATGACGTTGGTACTGAAGAAATTTGTGGATTATTTTACTGAGATATACAGTGAAAAGGATACAAGATTTATTGAGAGGTACGGGCGCAAGATTTTTCTGTTATATCTGAAGCCGATTATCAATGGCACAGGGAACTATTACTTGGAGTCCCAGACAAGAGATGAGAGGCGTACAGATGTCATCGTAGACTACCTCGGAGAGCAGTTTATTGTCGAGCTGAAAATCTGGCATGGCAATGAGTATCATGAGCGGGGGGAGAAGCAGCTTTTGGATTATCTGGAATTTTATCATAAAGAGAAAGGCTATATGCTCAGTTTTAACTTTAATAAAAATAAAAAGACGGGTGTCCGCGAGATCAATATGGGCAGTAGGACGATTGTCGAGGCTGTTGTGTAGAACATCAGCCTCCTTCCTTTTTTAACTGCACCCGATACTCCGAAGGCGACACCCCCTTCTGTTTCTTAAAAATCCGGCTAAAATACAGCGGATTATCATACCCTACAATATTTCCAATCTCCGTCACGTTATAATCTGTTGTCTCGAGGAGCACCTGCGCGTTTGTGATACGTATGGAGACAATGTACTGCATTGGTGTAGTGCTGGCGTACTGTTTAAAGCAGCGGATGAACCAGCTCACGCTCATGCCCCTCGACGCGGCGTACTCTTCGATATTGATTTCTGTATTATAATTGTCATTAAAGTATTGTATTGCTTTTTCCATCTCCGAGTCCAGATAGACATTCTTAATCTTATTTTTCGTGGTAAGATGACGGTGTATCAGAATCAGAAGCTGGCGCATGTTTTGTCTAATGTAGTTTATGGAAGATTGTATTTTTAGAAAATATAATGAAATGAGAGCAAAATAACATCCGTCACAACTCGGGAGGGCCACAGTGATGATACCAAGATATTACGAAGATCTAAAGATTCTGCATGAAAATACAATGCCGGCGCGGGCGTACTATATCCCTGCTTCGGGGCAGGTGGACACATTTGCCGGAAAGCGTGAGGCATCTGACCGTATGCAGCTGTTCAATGGAAAATGGAAGTTTCATTATTACAGCAGCGTCGGTGAGCTGAAGGATGCATTTTATGCGCCGGATTATGACAACGCGGGCGATGCCTTAATCAATGTCCCTAGTACATGGCAGATGGAGGGGTATGATACGCACCAGTACACGAATATCCGCTATCCGTTTCCGTTTGATCCGCCCTATGTGCCACAGGATAATCCCTGCGGCACTTATGTGTATACATTTGACTATCATAGTGACTGGAAGGCGCCCAAGGTCTATCTGAATTTTGAGGGGGTGGATTCCTGTTTTTATGTGTGGCTGAACGGCACATATGTCGGCTACAGTCAGGTGTCCCACGCGACAAGTGAATTTGATGTGAGCAGTCTGGTTTCAGAGGGAAGGAATCGACTGGCAGTGCTGGTGTTAAAGTGGTGCGACGGAAGTTATCTGGAAGATCAGGACAAATTCCGCATGAGCGGCATTTTCCGTGATGTCTATTTGTTAAAACGTCCAAAACAGGCAGTGCGGGATTATTTTATCAGAACTGCAATTGGGACAGGTATCAAAGAGGGAACGGCAGAGATTTCAGTCCAGCTTACATATTTTGATGAAGTCATTCCGACAAAGGTATGCATATATCGTGCGGATGGCATGTTGGCGTGTAAGATGGATGTGAAGGAGGCGGCGCATAAGAACACCGCAGAGGTTACTTTGGAAATAGCAGATGCCGTTTTATGGAATACAGAAGAGCCCTATTTATATAAGATTGTGCTCATGACAGAAGCGGAGACCATCACGGACAGGGTGGGGATACGTGAGATTTATATCAGGGACAAGTGTGTATTTTTGAATGGAAAAGCCATCAAATTCCGCGGCGTAAACAGGCATGATTCTGATCCGGTTACAGGGCCGGCAGTCAGTTTGGAACAGATGAGGCGGGATTTGACACTGATGAAACAGCATAATTTCAATGCAGTCCGCACAAGCCATTATCCCAATGCCCCTGTTTTTTATGAGCTTTGTGACAAGTATGGTTTTATGGTGATAGACGAGGCGGACATTGAGAGCCACGGGCCTTGTGAGATTTTTTATAAAGATTGCAGTGATGCCAATAAATTTCATCACTGGAATGAACCGATTGCAGATAATCCAGCGTGGGAGGCAGCGATTTTAGACCGCGTGCAGCTCTGTGTCCACCGGGACAAGAACCGCCCCTGCGTGGTGATCTGGTCTATGGGGAATGAGAGCGCTTATGGATGCAATTTTGAGCGGGCGCTGCACTGGACAAAGACATTTGACAGCACGCGGCTGACACATTATGAGAGTGCCAGATACCGCAATCGGGATAAGCAGTATGATTATTCGAATCTGGATTTGTACAGCAGAATGTACCCTCCTTTGGAGGAGATTCATGCTTATTTGAAAAACCAGCCTCAGAAGCCGTTACTTTTATGCGAATACTGTCATTCCATGGGCAATGGACCGGGGGACTTTGAGGATTATTTTGAGCTGATAGACCAGAATGCAGTTCTGTGCGGCGGATTTGTGTGGGAGTGGTGCGATCATGCGATTGCGCACAGAGAGCCCCCCGACGGGAAGCCGGTTTATCATTATGGCGGAGATCATGGTGAGACAATCCATGATGGAAATTTCTGTGTGGATGGTTTGGTGTATCCTGACCGTACACCGCATACTGGGTTATTGGAGTACAAGAATGTGCATCGTCCAGCCAGAGTCGTGTCGTTTGAGCAGCGGACGCAGGAGCTGAAAGTCAGAAGTTATATGGAGTTTACAGATTTGGCGGTATATATTGAGCTTCGGTATGAAGTCAACTGTGACGGAGTCTGTGTGGAGGCGGGCGTTCTGATGCCATTTTCTGTAAAACCCGGTGAGGTTGGCAGCACTTGCATGGATATTGCAGTACCGCGTCAGGGGCGTTCTTATCTCAAGGTGTACTATCATCTAAGAAAGGAAACAGAGCTGGTTCTGGTGGAAACGCTTCTGGGATTTGACGAGGTGCCTCTTGGCACAGAGGATTGCAGAAACCAGACGGCAGTGCAGTTGATGGAGTATGCCAGACCAGAGGCAGAGAAAATGAAGGTCTGGGAGACAGAGACTGAAGTCGGCTGCGCAGGGGAGAAATTTTCCTATATTTTGGATAAACGCACAGGACTTTTTTCGCAGCTTCATTATGCGGGGAAGGCCTATCTGGACCGTCCGATGGAGCTGAATATCTGGCGTGCACCGACAGACAATGATATGTATCTGAAAAAAGAGTGGAAGCGGGCGCGCTATGACCATGCATATACAAGGGCGTATGAGACGGTGGTCTGTCAGACTGGCGAAAGTGTGATAATCAGCAGTGCGGCATCTATGCTGGCAGATACCTTACAGCGCATGATGGATGTGCAGATGACATGGAGAATTGATCATAGCGGCGGAATTTGTGCAGATTTTTTGGTGAAGCGCAACATGGAGTTTCCAGTCCTGCCGCGGTTTGGCATTCGCCTTTTTCTAAAGAAAGAGTTCGATGACGTGTTGTATTATGGCATGGGACCGTGGGAGAGTTACGCAGACAAACACAGGGCGGCAAGCCATGGGATGTACCGCGCAAAGGTGATGGACCTGCATGAGCCCTATATCCGACCGCAGGAGAATGGCAGCCATATGGACTGTGACTATGTGCTGCTCTCAGACGGCAGGTTTGTTTTTGGGGCGTCGTCGAGTCATCCTTTTTCCTTTAACGGTTCTATTTATACACAGGAGGAGCTAGAGCAGAAGGCACATGACTATGAGCTGGAAGCATCTGGCAGCACGGTGTTGTGTCTTGATTATGCGCAGAATGGCATCGGTTCAAACAGTTGCGGGCCAGAGCTGTCAGAGCAGTATCAGTTTGGTAGCGAACTGTTTTTGTTTTCTGTGAAGCTTGGATGTTATGAAAAAATGCTGGATGAGAAATTATTGAAAAATGTAAACATATAGGAAAGAAAGTCATATATTATAGAAAAAACAGATGTATATTATGCGGTGCGTAAAATACATCTGTTTTTTTGTATACTGAATTTTCTTGATAAAACGAGGTGGATATGGTATTCTTTA
>ERZ808040.1769-NODE-1769-length-13664-cov-6.704350_pt1 | contig 13664 bp, 12 predicted proteins | sample MGYA00380191_ERZ808040 | MGnify/ENA primary metagenome ERZ808040 (study PRJEB31490, sample SAMN06133395) | mouse gut metagenome | isolation source: J6 | host: mice | place: China: Chengdu | collected 2015-05 ... | reverse complement strand
TGCTCTGCATTGTAGCAAATTCGTTGCGGCGGGTAATAATGCTGGTAATCATCATATTGGTAAAGTTAATCAGCCCGGCAAAAGCCATAATCGCCGCAATCATGCCACCCACCAGCAAAACCGTGTTTTGAACCGAATTTGTGTACTGTTTCAGCACTTCGGTGGAAGTATAGGCAACAGTGGGATTTCTTGCTGTGAAATTATTCAAAAAGGCTTCTATCTGTGCTTCCTGTCCCTCGGTCACATTAAACCCATAACTGAATATGGTCGGGTTGTCGTAAAGCTGCATAAACATACTGTCGGCCATGTAGAGGCGCGGAGCATCTTTCCCAATTTTAGTTTCTGCGGAGGTTGATGAAGCGGTTTCTATTTCTGTGCCTACAACCTTTGCCCTTGCGAGGATTGTAAAAGTCCGAAACAGTTCTCCGTCTTTATAGAAAGAAATACTGTCGCCTACTTGTAGCTGTTCTGTCAGCGGTGTTTCTTTTGGCTCTCCGGTCAGTCTGTTCATGGAACATCCAAGTATAACATATTCCCCGGACTGCATTTTCTGTTTTAGGACTTCTGCATCTTGTTCTCCATCAAAGATTGTCAGATCAGAGAAGAATTGTTCAGACGCCCCATATATATTCCCATAAAAAAGATTTTCCGTATCAGGCGCGGCAGCCATAGAATAGTTGCCATAGGCTTTATTGATACGGCCATCATCTTCTTCCCAAGTACCTGTGCAAGATATATTCTCAATACCATAATCAACCAACACATTTGTGTCGTCCAGGGTATTGCGGTAAAGGCTTCTCCCGTTTTCTATTCCCGGCTGTTGATTGATGAAATCAATAACGGATGTCGGCAGTTCATCCGAATGGTATCGGAACCCCTCGTAAACATTGGCAACAATAGAGTTATAAACTGTGTAGTCTGTTTTTGTGTTGCGGCTGATAAACTTTTCTTCATCAATACTCTGCGTGATAACAACAGCCGAGTTGACAAAAACAATGCACAGCAACAAGGAAATGATAATAAATACCGAGCGCCGTTTGTTTCGTCCAAAGTTAGACAAAGCCATGCGGGACAGTTTGGCTCCTTGTGTCCGTTTGGTGGGTTTTCGCTTGAAATTCCCTTGTTCTGTATAACGAATAGCTTCTAACGGTGATACCTTTGCCGCTCTCTTTGCAGGTTTCCGCGTGCTGATATATACAGTCAAAATTGTAAACATGGACGCAATGATAAAAATTAGAGGGGAGGTTGAAACCTGCATAGCTGACATTACAGACTTGTGTTCAGAGCTGAAAAGACTCATTGCCACTGGCAGTACCAGCCATCCAGCAAGGAAACCAGTTGCTAACCCAATAGGTAAACTAATAAGGGTAAGGCAGAGCGCCTGCTGGTTTACCAGTTTTTTAATCTGACGGGAGGATGTTCCGATTGTCCGCAGTAAACCATATTGCCGTACATCCTGCATGACAGAAATATCAAAGACGTTGTAAATCAGCAGATAACCGCATACCACAAATAAAAGTGCAAATACCACAGCAAATAAAATCGTTTCCCTTGATGTCATTCCCTGTGTCATTTGATTTTCGCTACAAAGGATATAATTATCTGCCTCCATGTTTTGGGGGTCGCCGCCGACCATATATGCGAAATTCTCCAACTGGCCTTTTATATTTACCTTGTTTTTCAGTACCACATCGGAAAAAATAAGCCCTGCCATTTCCCCGTCCGCTGCATAGGTGTTTTTGAACAATTCAGGGTTTTCTTCTACAAACTGTTCTGATACAATTATCCGGCTAACAGTGTCGTTGTTAGTCTCCCACCAGCCGGAAAGTACCATGTCATAGTGATAGGTCTGGCCCCGCACTTCAAATTCTATGGGAACCGAAGCGCCAATTTTAACTTCAACACCTAACGCCTTGAGCGCACGGTCAGTGGTGATAATCTCATTCGACTGCTGGGGTGCGGCTCCGTGCGTTGGCGCACAGAATGTTAATTCCTGCTGTACGCTGTCAGCATAGTTGATTTCAACGGTATGGCCGATAGGATTGCTGGCATACGCAAGGAAACGCCTGTGTCCTGCTTTCTGAATGAAATCGCTCTCAATGAGCTGCCGATATTGTTCTTCTGTCATATAGCCCAGCGTACCATCCGCTTTGCTTCCCTTTTGCATGAACATGGAAAGCTGCAAGGAAGAAGTCATATTAAATGCGAGAGAGATAATTGAGGTGAATAGAAACGCCGTCATCGTGATAGCCAGGATTGCAGTAACATTCCGCACCCTGTTTTTTTTGAAATACTTTTTTGAAAGGCTTCTAATTATTTTTGTATTGTTATTTCCAAAGAGAATATCGTTCATGTTCCTGCCCTCCTTTACTGCACGATTTTACCGTCCTCAATACGAACAATGCGGTCGGCAAGCTGGGCGATCTCGTTGTTGTGGGTTATCATCACCAGCGTTTGACGGAATTGGCTGCTGGTTACTTTCAAAAGCCCTAACACATCGCTGCTTGTCCGGCTGTCCAGATTGCCGGTTGGTTCGTCAGCCAGCACGATGGCCGGTTTTGTAATGAGCGCACGGGCGATGGCGACACGCTGCTGCTGTCCCCCGGACAGGTTGCCCGGCATACTGTTCAGTTTGTCCCCCAAGGCCAGCAGACGCACTACTTCATCCATGAATTTCTTGTCTACCGTATCTCCGTCCAGTTCCACGGGCAGGACGATGTTTTCATAGACATTCAGAACAGGGACAAGATTGTAGTTCTGGAAGATAAAGCCGATGTTGCGCCTGCGGAAGATGGTAAGTTGCTCGTCGTTCAGCTCGGCCAACTCCTTGCCCTTCACTTTGATGCTGCCGGAGGTCGGAATATCCAGACCGCCCATCATGTTCAGCAGGGTAGACTTGCCGCTGCCGGAGGTTCCGACAATAGCGACAAATTCCCCCTGCTCAATGGAGAGTGTCACACCGTCCAGCGCCTTTGTGATGTTCGGCTCTGTGCCATAGTATTTTTTGAGGTCAGTTGTTTGCAAAATGCTCATGGTAAGCACCATCCTTTCTGTGATGCCGCTATCATAACAGCCAATTCTCACAGAAATGTCACGGACTGCTGGTTTTTCACCCTTGAAATGTCACAATTTTGTGACATTTCAGAAATTCAGTCATTCTCTGCCGCTTCTTCTAACCGCTCTGCAAAGAAGAAAATCGAAGGCATAGGAGGCAAAGGCATAAAGGGCTATGCCTTAATATCAAGATTTTCTAATGCCGCAGATCGACATTTAGACAAGTAATTGTCATGAGTAATTTCTTAACAGTTCCTTAGTATACCCAGGAGGCATAACTTCTACTAATACAATAACATCGTCTCTCTCTTGATTGATATCAAATACTCCCTCCTGATCTAAGCGTTTCATAGCCGCTTCCATAGTTTCAAGCCATAAATCATACTCTGTGTCAAATTCTTCTGAATCCAATGTCCAGATAGTTTCTCCGGATAAAGACCATTTGATTTCTTCCCGTTCAGCGCTTCATAAGACCACGCTGAGATACAGGGAGTGTTTGCGCCGCCGTCTGTGTCTGATACACCCTGCACATCATATGGGACGGCTCGACTGCCGCCGCCCGCGCCAGAAATGCGGAAGCCTTATCCGGATCGCCAAGCCCCATATTGCCGAGCGCCATCAGATAATAGCAGTGCGCGCGGTTGCGCATCGTATAATCCTCGTCAAAGATCAGAAACTCCGGCAGGGAAACTGCAAAGTACTGGATCTTTACCTCATCGTCCAGATGCCGCTCGCCGTAATCGATCAGGCGGTAGAATCTCGCCCGCGCCTCCCTGGCCATTCCCAGTTTCAGATAGGACAGTCCCTGATACAGGATCATATCTGCCGGCTGGTCATTGTAGTACATTGCCCCCGCAGGCTCATCGGTTCCAAGCGTGGCATTGCGGAAACACGCCTCCGCTTCCGCCGTCCTTCCCTGCCCCTCGAGCGCAAGCCCCAGATGGTAATAGAGATGGTTGTCCCTGGTTCCCTCCAGCTTCCCTTCGCCCAGATTTTCCGGGTATACAAAAGCCTTTCCGAGCAGCTCCTCCGCCTTTTTGTGATCCTTCCGCCGCAGGGCATCCTGCGCCATGGCAAGCAGCGCCAGCGTATACTGTGTCGTGATCCTGCCCTCGCCGTCATCAGGTAATTTTCCACGAAATCACGCATCAGGCTGTTCAACGCCTGCCGTTTACTGCCGTCGGAATCCCCTTCGGCCAGAATCCGTTCATTCCCAGAAACAAAGTCAAATGGATCCAGCTGTAAGTTCTCCTGAATCAGTGCCTGCGCCTCCTGAATCCTGCCCTGTCTGCGCAGCAGATACGCTTTCAGACCTCTCGCCTTGATATTGTGCGCATTTTTCACGAGTGCGCGCTCTATATGTTCATATGCCCGCGCGAGCCGTCCGCGTCGCGCGTCGACCGCCGCGAGATAATAAAAGCTCTTCTCCTGCTGTTCGCTGCTCCATGACGCCTTGTAGAATGCATCGTAGCTCTCGTCGCCGCGCCCCTGATAAAACAGGCACAGACCAAGCAGATAGTACGTCTCGCTGTGGTAAGGGTTCGGATTGCGCTCTGTCAGCCGCTCCAGTGCCTTGTCCAGATAAGGCTCCGCCTTCCCAAACTGCCCTCTCCTCATGAGCAGCAGTCCGTATGCATTGTTGATGCGGATATCCCCTGGATCTCGTTTCAGACCTTCCAGATAATAGGGATCCGGCAGATACGTCGCGTGGCGGTACTGCTCGATGTGCTGTCCTGTCAGATACAGCTCCTCGTTTGTCATGATCTCAGCCGGCTCCTTTGCCGCCTTTGCGGGCTCCGGCATTTTCGGGATTTCGGGCGCCTCCGGCTGGTATTCCACCAGACACTCCCCGTCCACATAGACTGCCAGGCGCAGTTGTTCTTCTTTTAACCCGGCACAAAAAACTTCTTTTTCATAGACCGACACCGGACTGACCGCTGCCACCTCGTCCAGGATCAGCCGTCCTGCCGCCCAGAGCCTGATGCTGGCATGCTCATGGGGGCTTGTCGCATAGACCTTTACCGCCGCCTGCTCACCGTCGTATGACAAGTGCAGTGCCGCCTCCGTCGTCGCATTCTTCACCTGTCCCAGTTTCTTGTACGGCATGAAATACTGCTTGAAGACCTTCTCCTCAAAAGGCTTTAGCCATGTGAAATCCGGCTGGTTATCTGTGAACACGCCTGTCATCAGCTCCACATAAGGGCCGTCCTCGTCCGTCAGATTGCGGTCCCAGGCTTTTCCGAAATCCCCGCAGCCCCACGTCCACTGCTTTTTGCCCGGCGCTATATGGTGATCTGCCACATGCAGGATCCCCGCGCCCACGCCGTAGTCATAACCGCCGACAAAATCATATTTTGACTTTTCTGCCATGTAGGATGTGGGAACCGGGATATTCCTGTAGCGAGATATGTCCACGCCCTCACTGTAATCTTTCTTGTAGTACACTCCTGTTGCGATCGGAAAACGGGAAACATCACGCTTTCCGTGATCCATCACCGCATGGACATCAGGCGGAAAGACGGACTGCGTATTGTCATTGACGGGCACCGCCGGATTCGCCCACCAGAGGAACGTCTGGGGCGCCGCCGTCCTGTTGTACAGCTGCCCGGTTATTTCTATGCAGGCTTTACCCGGATAAAGGCTGATCTTCGCAATGCCCTTCGTTCCATACATCTGGTCTACATCGTGCAGCAATACCGAGACGCTGTCGTCAGGATTTTCGCTCGTCACATAATCCACCGGAAGATATGTAGTCGGTCTGTGGTGCTGCGGCCAGTTGAACTCGATGCCGCCGGAGATCCACGGTCCCGTCAGACCGACCAGGGCCGGCCTGATCACATGGTTGTAATAGACAAAATCATAGTCGTTTGTCTTGTCGTAAGCCCTCTGGATCCGTCCGCCAAGGCCTGGGAGCACCATCACTTTCAGATATTCATTTTCCAGATAGACCGCCTCGTACTCCTTGTCTGTCTTCTCATCGCTGATCTTCTCAACAGTCGGATAGGGATACACCTTTCCCGTGCTTCCCTGATAGACACGTTTGTCCAGAAAAATAGGATTTTTCTCTGCCTCACCGATCTCATAGGTCGGAATCACAACCTGTTCCACCCAAACTTTTGCACCGCTCATTTTTGTTTTCCTCCACGCTAAAATTTCGTATCTGTCTTGCCGATGCCATCCTGGCGGATCCCGCTTTGGGTTTATTGCAGCCATCTCATTTACTTTTATTGCTGTTGTAGTCACTTTCTGAAAGTGGTACAATAAATGAATGTATAGTGATCCACTATCATTTACAGCAGGAAGGATGGTACCAGACCATGTTATCAAAAGAACCTTTCATCCGTAACGACTCAAACTATTTCGTCTATTCCCCAAGCAAAAATGCCATGGAGATGTTTTTGTACCCGCTGCAGTGCGGACAGTTCACCTATCTGCCCGGCTACCGGCTCGTCAGGGAAGCTTTTGACAGCTTCCTGTTCATGTACATCCAAAAGGGAACACTCGCCCTCGTGACGGGTGACACATGGCAGCATGCGGACAGCCCGGTGATCGCGGGCGCCGGAAACTTCGTCCTTTTGGACTGCTACAGCCGCCACGCCTACTCCACCGATACCGGCTGGAGTTGTCTGTGGTGCCATTTCGACGGAATCACCGCCAGGCACTGGTATCAAAACATCATCACCCGCCTTGGAAACGTATTCGCCCTCGCTGACGCACAGCCTGTGATCGGCAAACTCTCTGCTGTCTACGACACCTTCCGCAATGGCAGACCTGTGCGGGAACCACTTCTGTCAAAATACATGACAGACATTTTGACAGCGTTCCTGCTCAGCACGCCGACCGACGCCAGGACAAATGCCCGCATGAATATGTCGGAAACGATAACAACTTATATCAGTGAACACTTGAACACTGCCCGGTACTTACTGAAAAACACTGCCCTTCCTGTCAAGGATATCTGCTTCTCCACCGGTTTTTCCTGCGAGAGTATCTTTTGTACCGCCTTCAAGCGGATCGAGGGCATGACACCCGCGCAGTACCGGGAACACGGTTAAGACGTCCATGTACCGATTTCCCAGCCTGCTGCATTGGATATCGTGATACGCTCCAATCCCGGCATCTCCAGGCGGAGCGTGTCTCCCGGCACCAGCATCCCGATCACCCTGTCCTGCGTTTTGCCTGCCCCTTCCAGCTGTACCCGATACTCCTGCATCGCATAGCAGGGCAGATCATTCCGACAGCGGATCAGACAGGCATCTTGCTCCATGTCAACACTGCATGGCGCACATTCCTCCCGCACTCTCTGGTAGGAACCCTTTGGCTGTCCCTCCAAATCCGTGGAACCGTGTACCCTTCTTTTCCCGGCTCCCTCGCCCTCCTCCCCGATCTGTGTCCGGTAATCATTCAGGCAGAAATAAATCGTTCCGATAATCGCCGGAAACTGGCGATAAACCTCCATCTTCTCCGCAAATACATGTTCCCTTCGCGCATCTCCTCCTGAGAAGGCTGGTTCACACAGTCCAAACTCCGATATGAGAACAGGTTTGTGAGGGTTTTCCCTGCACACTCTTTCAAGTACTTCCGACGCCTCATAGTCCGGAATCCATGTTCCTGTGTACTCATTCAGCATCATAATGTCTCCGAACTGTACACCATCCTTCTGCGGCTCACCGAAATAGCTGTTGCTGACATAATTGACCAGACGCGAAGGATCCAGCTTTTTGGTGCAGCCGACAGCACGCTTGATGTAACGGACCGTGTCCGGATGCTGCGCTGCCAGCTCGTTTCCCACGCCCCACGATATCAGGCATGGATGATTCTGCCCGGCACGGATCATCTCCTGTATCTGCTGGTGAAAGATCTCCCACTGCGTCTCCCCTGCCGCCTCCGGGTCTGGTCCCCAGAACGGTATCTCCTCCTGCACGAGCATACCATTCTCGTCGCACCACTCGTAGACCTCCTCACTCTGCTGCCAGTGAAATCTGGTGTACACACAATTTGTCCTCTTCAAAATGCCCAGCATTTTATGGAGCTGTTCTGTCGGCTCTGCCATGCCGTACCGCGGATCTGAACCGGGCATCCATTCTGTCCCGCACAGACGGACGGATTCCCCATTTAAGAATAGCCGCTCCGCGCAAACCGCTATCTTGCGAAAACCCAGTCTCATTTTGCAGGTGTCCTGCACAACATCACCGCAGCACAATTCCAGCTCAAGCATATAGAGCACAGGAGCATCAAAATGCCAGTATGTTATATTGTCCAGAATCTGTCGCTCGATCTGATTCTCACCGGCGCCTGCAGACGCTTCTCCCCCTGCCGCCGGCTCGGTATTCCCGGCACTGTACAGCCGCCACTTTACTTTCCAATCCGACTGTTCAGAGCTCGGCGCGCTCGATCTGATGTCAAGCATGAGATCAAGTCCCCACACTGCACTTCCGCCGTGCTGCCGCCTCCCGGTCTGTGTCAGGATCGGCTCACAGACGGCACGCACAGTTGCAATCCTGCCCGTCCCGGTTTGGTACAGATAGACACTGCGGATCATTCCGCCGTCGTTCGCCCAGTCAAAACTCCGTTTGCAGGGAAGCATTTCCTCGCTGAAACTGTTGTCGGCATGCACCACGATCTGATTGTCGCCAGCCTTTATATGATCCGTGATCTCGATCGTAAATGTCGTATATCCCGAGTGCAGATGTTCTCCCGCCAGAATGCCATTCACATACACCCACGCGTCATGATACACCGCGCCAAACTCCAGCCAGTACCTGTTTCCCTCGGAGACCGTGGGGATTGTCAGCTGATAAGCGTACCAGCCGCTCCCCGCGTACTCATATAACCCCTCCTCCACATTCCATGTGTGCGGAACCGTCACCGTTTTTGCTGCCGCCAGACAGTCCTGCGTCTCCCCGACCGCAAATTTCCATGCTTCCAGTTTTTTCTTCCTTCGATTCATCTGCTTCCCTCCAATATTTGCCTTCCAGACCTGCAGAAACAGAACTGACACAGATCCCTGCAACTTCGTATCTGCAATTCCTAACATCAAATATACCATGTCTGATGATTTCATCAATCATAAAAATTGCGCAATCATTTATAAAAATTGCTGTCAGCAAAGGGGACACCTCAAAAAACCATATCACTTTCCCGCCAATAGCGTTTGAATCGAGCGCATGCAGCGAAAAAAACTGCTGCTTTCATACTCTGCAGCTTCATGAAAACAACAGTTTTTTCTCGTTTATGAAATTTTACGGCGCAGCACAAAAGCCTCGTAGGGCTTGATCGTCATCCCCTTCGCATTGATCTCCACATAGTTGAGGTTGACTGCGATCCAGGGCATTCCTGTGGTAACCCCCGCCTGCGGCGAATCGTCCCACTGCGCCGGCGTCCTGGCATTGTCACGGCTCTTAATGGTCAGGGATAAACAGCGGATTTCCCGGATAACTGTACGCCTCAATCACCGCAGCCGTGGATGGCAAAAGGATCTTCAACAAATGCCGGATAACATAAATTCCTTATAAATTTCAAAAAGGAACTGACTTCTATTCAACCCAGAAGCCAGTTCCTCGTTTTTCGGCAAGCCGTACTGTCTGTATATCACGATCTGCCAGTTCTTTTTGCCTGATTTCTTATTATCTTTTGCCATTCTGCTTACTTCTTCATCATCAGGTACATTTTCGCTGCTTCCGCCGCATTCCCACTCTGTGAAAGAATACCGCACATAATCTCCGCCTGGTATTCCCTGTACATTTTAACGATTTCCGTGAATATGCTGTGCTTTCTGCAGTTCACTGCATAATTCTTTACTTTTAATGCGATTGTACTCATTGTCTTAATTAATCAGGAATTTAAAAAGCAGTACGGCCAGACACCGTCCGCGGTGCGGCATAGATGATGAGGTCGTGTATTGGTTCAGCCCATTCGCGAAAATGTCTATAGACGCACGCAACCCTCTCAACCGTGTCGGCGAGAGGGTTGTTTTTCATCATTTACTCAACGATTTTGTCAGTTCATGGCATACCTTGTACGTACCTGCTGATAAGAAACATACTCCATCCCGGGTATTGGAAAACATGGTATTTACCCTGTCATCCATCACAGACGCCGGTGCCACACGCCCGAAACTCCATGTAATCGATCTCCATACCTGGCTTTGGAAACTGCAGCGCTATCTGATAGTACCCGGTTTCCAGACACACACGTAAGAGTTTCTGCTGAATCCATCTCCCCCTTGTGCCATTGGTCTGAAATGTCGCGAGTTCCTCGCCATTCAGAACCGCTTTGCAGACACACTGTGCCTGTTCAGTCTGTTCAGACATCAGTCGCACGATCACATCATACGCTCCTGCATCCTTTACTGCAAAATGCTTCTCTGTTTCCACAGCAGTATTCCACACAATTCTGCTGTTATCATTTAAAGCATTCTCAACCTGTACATCTGGGGCAAGTGCTTTTATCAGCGGAATTTCGACAACGCCATTTCCTTCTCTCGCAAATGCAGGCGTCCTGATCAGGAATCTGCAGATATTCATGGCACTTCGCTGCAGTTCTCCGACTGTAAGCCTCCCTGAATTGAGCGCCTCCAGCGTATTATCGCCGCAAGAATTAATCTCCGCGCCGTTATTATTGACCACCATATAAATGTCATTCTGTGCCCTGACCATGTCCGCCGTGCGCTGCCGGGAACTTTCACCGCCCTCTACAACGTCATTTATTCCAGCCCACCAGTCCGTCATGACAATGCCATCATAGCGCCATTCGTTTCTCAGTATCGTTGTATTTAGATCATATGCAGATGCTGTCCAGTAACCGTTGACAGGATTGTAGGATGTCATCACAGACTGTGCATTGCCCTCCCGCACTGCAGTCTCGAACGCTTTCAGGTAAATCTCCCGCAGCGCCCTCTGGGAGACAACCGCATTGACGACATGACGCCCTGTCTCCTGGGAATTGCAGGCAAAATGCTTGATCGTGGCGTGCACCCCCTTTTTCCCAATCCCACGCACTACGGCTGCAGCCATCTTGCCTGACACAAGGGGATCCTCCGAAAAGTACTCAAAGTTTCTTCCGTTGAGCAGGTGCCTGTGAATATTGATGCCAGGTCCGAGTAACGTGTCAACCTGATTCTGAACCAACTCGTCTCCTACACATGCAAACAATTCCTCCAGGAGATTCTCGTCCCACGTGCACGCAAGCAGCGTGCCGATCGGAACCTGCGTGGCATAAGAGCCGTTGTCCATGCGGATTCCCGAAGGTCCATCCGCACAGCATCCTACCGGTATGCCAAAGCCAAGCAGACTGTCAGAAACACCGCCAAATGCCGCCGCTGTCCCCGGTGTCACTTTCAGACTGCACATGCCCTCCCCCCTCACGATCGCAGCCAGATCTTCCGCGGAAAGCTGGGCAATAAACATTTCCATCGTGCATTTGCCTGCCGCCACATCTTTTAATGACAGTCCCCTGCTGCCCGTATACGGAATCTGCCTCGGCAGTCTGGAAAGGATCCTGTCTTTGATATTGATCGTGCGTGTCGGAACCTGTTCGTATGTTACCGCCAGCGAGCCGTCATCACTTACATACGCGCGCATCCGCTCAAATTCCTCTGTCGGTGCCATTGCCTCTTCGCACTGCACAATCAGGAGTGTCTCCGCAAGCTGCCAGGTATCGGTTCCGTTTACCGGCACTTTCTCCGTATCCCGCACATTTTTCCCTGCATAAAAGCGGTACACACCTGCCTCCAGCACATAGGCATTCCGATAGCCGCTGACACCGCTGTCATCGAAAGCAGCAAGCCTGTAAGCAGGAATCTCAATCTGGATCTCTTCCGCCTCATATTGGACATCATATTCTCTGCCCGCTCGCTGACAAAAATATTGAGCTCATACCCATATTTCCTGCACTCCTGATAGACGGAGTCTACCAGAACATTATAATATGTTCCTTTTATTGAAGTAAGAAAGAGTCCGATCACCTTTGTGAATTGAGATTTCAGATTCCTGCCATTGAGATTGGGCACATAGTTCATGCGCTCCGCCACCTCGAGAATATGCCTCCTGGTATCCGGGCGGAGAACATCCACACCATTCAATGCATTGGAAACCGTGGAAATCGACACCCCTGCCTCTCTTGCGACATCTTTAATTGTCACTTTTTGTTCTGCCATATTTTTGCCCTCTTCATTCTCATCCCCGCTGTCGCCCACTGCACTGCCCACAAATCAAACAGCCTGTGCATGTTGTGTCCTTTGGTCTTTGAACTTCAAAGAATGTTCCGAATTCCATTGAGTCATAACAAAAGGATTCCTTCCTATAAAGATTTGTTACAGCTTTATTGGTTAACTTACCCCTATCATAACATAAGTTTTCGCATACTGCCAGAGAGAAACGCCCAATTGAAGCATTGGCTTTTTCAAACAGTTCCTAAACTGCAAGTGTTGCACAAATGTCCGAGGTGCCTTTGATTTCGACAGAAAAACAGGCTGAATTGTTACAAAGTTCGGACATTTCAAAATATTTTGTCAATGGATAGCAAAAACCTGGCATATTCATTCGCAGTGGTGTTTGTTTTTCTTATTCCATTGCCCGCATTTGTTCAATCAGGGATTGCTTTTTCTGTCTGCGGATTGTCCATACAGACAAGATCAGCTCCATTCCGAACAATACCAGAGCGGTATAATGCTTCCGGTGCAAATTCAAGTGGCGTGTCAAGGTGAAGTACTCCATGTCCATCGGTTGGTATGCTGCCGTTGTCAAACACTCCGGATATCGTAACAGGAAGGGTTGATGCGAATCAATTATGATGCTGCGCGCATCCGGTGGCATAGTTCCCTCTGTCAATGCAGCTTCAACCGCAGAATAATTTTGTTCAGTCAGTATATCACACATACCACCGCCCTCAATTCCGCTGGCACGATAATCTACATGAAGGCTTTGCCTTTTTGCAATCACCTCGGTTACACCATCAATAGACAAAATTTCCTGATTCCCGTAAAGCAGATCAGAAACGCCGCCAGCGCAACGGCGATCACCACCATCAGATTCCGGCGCTTCTCGCTTTGCAAACTTTTCTTTGCCACCTTCTTTGTAATGGCGCTGGTATCATTCTCAAAAGGCCATGTCATAGCCTGCCACCTCCTTACTCCACAATCCTGCCGTCCTCAATGGTAAGCTGTTCGTCGTTCTTCTTTGCCTGTTCTTCGCCCTCGTCCACGGAGAAGTTCACGCAGTCAAAGGCGCGGGTGATGTCCGGCTCTGTGCCGTAATACTTTTTCAGGTCAATCGTCTGTAAAACGCTCATACTCAAAACTCCTTTCAAGGCTTTCTGCCTGTTGATAAGGATATTGTAAAACCCAAATGTCCGCGAAATGGTACAGCAGCCAAAAAATTTCATTGAAAATCGGGGTGAAATGTTACTGCTGTTCCTGTACTTCACCGCATTGTCCAGCAGGTTCAAAAGCGCTTCAGATGTCTACTTGCTGTCATGGGAAGCGGTCAAATATTTTTTCAATATTTTCATACACCCTCCTATTCTTGAGAGTTGAAAGTTCTATCAAAAAAATAACTCTTCCATATGGATTTATGGTATCTTTAAGTTACCACACTTAAGAAAGATACAAA
>ERZ808040.1768-NODE-1768-length-13674-cov-6.142605_pt1 | contig 13674 bp, 16 predicted proteins | sample MGYA00380191_ERZ808040 | MGnify/ENA primary metagenome ERZ808040 (study PRJEB31490, sample SAMN06133395) | mouse gut metagenome | isolation source: J6 | host: mice | place: China: Chengdu | collected 2015-05 ... | reverse complement strand
ATACCTTGATTCTTTGGAAAAGATTGCGGCACTGCCTGTGAAGAACGTGTTTCCGGCACACCATTCACTGGATATAAAGCCGGAAATCTTAATTCGTATGCGGGAAGCATTTAGAAATCTCAAGGCAGATGGGAAACTTCATCATGGCAGTGGAACATTTGATTATGGGGATTGGGGAGTATGGTTATAAGTAGCGAGCTGTAGATGGGGAGGGAAATGATATAGTGGAAATTAGAACAAAAGATTTAATACTGCGAACTGTGACGGAAAACGACATTGAGGAGATAGCAAGAATGTGGGAGTATCCACATGAAACAACGATTGATAAGGCATTCGAAGCACTAAAGTACATGGAAGATACCCATAGCAAGAATCGGAAGAAAGCAATCTGTCATTTATGTTTAGGTGTTTTTCGAAAGCATGAACCGAATATGATAATAGGATGGTGCGGGCTAGACGGAGAAGCTGAAATAGGAAAAACAGTTCTTTTTTACATGATTGATGAGAAATATCGCAATCGAGGTTATGCTACACAATGCGCTATGGAATTGATAAATTATGCGTTTGAACAGATGGAATACGACATAATTTATGGAGGATGTGCAAAGAGCAATGTAGAATCATATAAAGTAATGCAAAAGGCTGGAATGGTTCAAAATTCCTTTTATGAAAATGGGGATTATATTTTTGCGATTGATAAAGAGACCTTTTTAACTTGTCGCAAAAATGCAGATTTTTTGGCATAGCGTCATCCAAAAGCATCATGGTATATATTCTGCGTGTTATTTGTCAGAACAGAAAATTTCTCGTTTGTAGTCCATAAATTTTCTATCTGTTCCATATTTTTATCAGGTTCTGACAGCAATTCTGCCAAACGATCAAGTTCATGCAATTCACTTTCGTTTAATGTATGTATGCCGCCACGAAGATATAAGGGCTGATAAGAATAAAAAATTTCATTATTCATCAAGGCATGGAAATCCATGAACAAATATTCACAGACACCTTCCAAAGGATTTGGTGAAAAAACGTCTAACTTTTTATTTAGCGTATTTTTTCTTAAACCAATCCATGCTTCGGATGCAGTTACAAACTTTCGGCGTGGTAAATCAAATTGGCTGTAACCAAAACGCTGTTCATACTCATAATAACCATCAGCATCTACCAAAACCCACCTATTTTCATTAAAATCCCAGTATTCATTAACCCAATGTTCCATATAGCTATCACCTGTATCGCCAAAGTCCATAAACCCAGCCCTAGAACGGCAGGGGATTCCTTTTGCTTTTAAAATTGCGCTAAATAATATCGAAGCCTGTCGGCAGGACACAGTAATTCTTTTTGTCACGTCCCTATTCTTTGTAAATCCTGTTTCATCTAAACGCAAAATGCCAGCAATCATTGAAATAGCAGTTATATATAGTTCATCTTCATTTTTAAAACGATGTTTTGGATAGGATGCAAATCTTCCATAATAAGTATCTTCTAAGTAAGGAGATGGCTCTGTAAAATACATAGATGGATGAGTAATTTGATCACACACCAACATGCCGATAGAAGGTATGTCGTCCGGCAACGATAATATAAATTCTTTATATTTCCCTACGTATGTATAAACACTGGTTTCTAAATAACGCTGATATATTTTTCTATTCATGTAAATTTTTATAGCCTCCTGATATTTTTAGTAGTAGACATCTGCTCTGATTCAATGTTATCAAAATAAAAAAATTACGTCAATAAATAAATCATTCCACTTGCTAAATTAACGTGATTTGCTATAATAGTTTTGTGCTAATGAATGTGCAATTTAAACACAATATATTGCATATTTCAAATATATCAAGAAAGGGATGATTAGGATGGAGGAAAAATGTATAACGAAAAGGATATCATAGCACAATGGAATGCCGATATGTACGACTTGAATGAAATCGATACGGATGATGTTGAACTTGCGCTCATGCTTATGGGGGCAATGCCCAAAAAGGTTTTGGAAATTGCCTGTGGGAGCGGGCGTTTTCTGGTTCCTGTGGCAAAAGCGGGACACGATGTAATCGGGCTTGATTTTGATGCATACATGCTGGAAAAGATCACACACAAAATAACGACTGAAAAAATCAAATGGCATAAGGCAGATGTAATTTATGATGATTGGGGTGCGGGTTTTGATGTTGTAATTTTAGGCGCTAATTTCTTATTTAATATTGTGTCTGATATGAATTATGAACAAGCCCAAAAGTTGATGATTCAAAAGTCGGCGGATGCTTTAGTTGTTGGCGGGCACATTTTTGTGGATTATGCATACCCAAAATATCCAGAAAAATGTTTTCATAATCCCAATCCAATTGTGATATGGGAAGGTACAGACAGTCATGGAAACTTTGGGAAAATGACTTTGCTTGATAATGTTTATGACACAGAGAACAGCATAGCCAGATCTGTTCGCAGGTTTGATATGATACTTGCGGATGGAAGTACTTTAGTGCAGGAGATTCCGTCTGAAAAACACTTTATCATGCTTGAGCAGATACATCAGTGGCTGGATGAAGCAGGATTTGTTATAGAGCAGGAATGCGGCGATTATCAGGGAAATCCGATAAGCGAAATGACGAACAGAGCTATTATTTGGGCAAGAAAAATTAGATAATCAAAATGAACCGGCGTGTATTTTTGCAAATCTTTATCAAAAACAGTTATGCAAAAATACACGCCGAATTTGAAAATATGGAGGTTTATAAAACAATGAGTTCGCAGTATGTTTGTGGCAATCATACAAAGGTATTTGTATGCAATGATAACATTTCATTATACCTCAGTGAATCAGAGATTTCTCTCAGTGAATCAGAACTGAACACGATTCATGAATACTGGAAAGAAGCAGTAGCTAAAAATCCAAAATTATTTGACGGGGTCGTTTTAAGTGTCAAATCGGTAGAAACATTATCAAATGAAATAAAAATAGAGCTTGAGAAAACACATTATTCTCATATGACGTATATGATGAATCATGAGCATGCGAATATAACAAAATGCAGTGCTGTAGCAGTTGGCGGCAATATTATTACAAAGGATGGTTATTATGTTTTTGGGAGAATGTCTAATCATACTTCATTTCCAGGTGTGATTCAATGTATTGGCGGAGGATTATCTGCGGAAGATCTTTTTGATGGCGATCCAGTACATACATTCTTGAGAGAGTGCAGGGAAGAAATCGGTCTTACTGGTGAAGATATCATATCTATTGATAATAAAAAGTATATTTATATACGAGAGAACCAATCCACCGTTGGTATTTGTTATAATGCAAAGACAGGATTAACGAGGGAGACTTTGCTCCAAAGATTCAAGGAAACTGCTACTGATGGAGAGATTGCATCATTGGTATTTGTTCATGAAACTTATGAAGCAATATCAGATTTATTTATGCAGCAATCATTGGTTGACTATGCCAAAATAATCTTTGAAAAACAATTACTTCATAAACCATTTGACGACATTCGGGAATATGATTTTGTATAAAAATTAATGACTGTTCAGACTGTTGCCTTTGATCTTAGTATGATTTGTATTTCTGATAAGTCATTCCCCATTCACATAGCTCACCTAAAATTGGTTTCAGGGTGCAGCCTATTTCGCTAAGTGAATATTTAACCCTCGGAGGGACTTCGGGGTAAAAATAAAATTTGCGAACGATCATAGGAATGTATACTTAGACCTTTCGGCGGCTTTTGCTTCCATTGCTACAAAAATGGCATTGACCGAACTGCCGGAAAGATGTTTGTATAGTTCAGATGCGCCTTACGGGGAACCATATTTATACAGACAGCTCATCGAATTTGTAAGCTCGGGCAAGCGGACGGCGGAAATGGCATTAGGGGAGAATATTTCCCGGTTACTGAAACTACACTCAGGATAACGAGGATAGAAAACCGCTTGGAAAGTGGGGGGAATCAGAGGTAAGTTCATGGCATTTGGTAAATGCTATGAACTGCCTGTTTAATATATTTTCTCCCTTGTTCAATAATGTCAAAAGAGTTATTTGAGAAACACCATGTAGCCATTGTGCCTCTCACAATGCTTTCAAAATAATGAAATCGTGAAAGAACATGAAAATGAAGACCGTGAAGTTTCCTATAAACTTACGGGGAAAAGGTCGCTGACACTCGAGGAAGATTTGGCTGGATTGGATGAGGCTTTTAAGATGCGTCTGGCAAACATGGAGGCATATATTACCTGCCAGCAGACAAACAGAGCCTTTGAAAATCCAGACAGTTCATGGTTTTTCAATAGAAACGGTTCCCAGAATGAAGGAAATACACAAGACAGGATTCAGCTATCAGAAACTGCCATCAAAAAACAGCGATTACATAGAATTTTACGACAAGAATGGAGAAATGGTGGCGACTTATTCCAATAATGGGTGGACGATGTATACTTTTGATGCAAAAGCATAGCAGGAAACGTGTAGGAATCATAGCGGGAAATGGAGATACCAATAAGGATTGCCCTGCAACCCTCTTTTGCCAATAATAAAATGGATTCATTATCAACACCACTTTATGCTCTAATCATCCAGCAACTCAGGCGCATTGTGGAGTGCCATTTCCCTTTGCTTTTTTCTGATTGCCATTATCATTTCCCGATTTTTCTTCTTGCTTTGTTCTAATTCCTGCTCATCCGCCTTTTGAAGTGGATCTGGAACAACAAGACGCATTGGTCTGTCCTCATAATATAAATCATTCAGATAGCCTTCTTCTCTCATTTTAAATCCCCTTTCATTCATAAAATAATCCTGCCTCTCCACACTGTTTCAAAAAAGAAAGCGCTAAATCATAATGCTCTTTTACTGTAAGATTTTTAGTTGCTTTTGCGGCAAATTCCTTAAACAAAGCAAATGCTTTATGAAAATCATACTGCTTATCCTTGCTCTGTCCCATAACTGATTCCGTATTCATCTAAAGGCATATCCGCACCAATATCACAAGTAATTGCCACTTCATTGCTGTCATTAAATTCTTTGGATAATGACAACACATCCCTTGCTAACTGCTGCATAATCATATCCTGTTTTTCTGAAAAGTTTTCCAGCTGTGCGGTTGGATTTTTCAACTAATATCCCTTGTCTTTTTGACAAGGGTATTATTATGCCATTTGACACGGCGGGTTGTAGTCAAAAAGAACATCTGTATAATTCCTTGATTTGCTTTTTAATCTATGCTATATTTGTGTCATGTAGTTAAGGAAGGAGGCTTTCAAGGTGTTCATTCAGGCTGTGCCAGATAACCGTGGGAAAAAAGACGGGTACTACTGCTCACTGGTGGAATCACGCCGTGTTGACGGCATTCCCAGGCATGAAATCGTACTTTCTTTCGGCTTTATTGCTGCAGAACGGCTCCCTTATCTGAAGGCTGCATTTAACCGTGGTGACCCCGAAGCCATCCTTGCGCGTGAAAAACGTAGTCAAGAAAAGCGAAAGGAGTCTGTATGACCTTGGAAAAACATCCCGATGAAAAGAAGCCTGTTATCGAATATACTGCAAAGATTACTCTTCCAAACGGCGAAGTCATTGAAAAGACCGTTTCCACAGCAGGAACTTTCCCTTCCCCTGAGGATTTTGACCTTTCTACACGGGAAGGCCTTCTAAATGACTTTGACCTTTTGGAAAAAACTGTCCTTGAAACCAGCAGAAAACTCAATGGGGAACTGTCCTGTGAATACTTGGATGCCTCGTCTAAAAAAAACAGGAAACAAAAGTGACATCAACTTCATTGGAGTCAGAATCCGGACGGATTCCCATTCGTGTATATGGCGCACTTGCTGATTCCCTTCAGCCAAAAGAGCGGGTCCTCTCGAGATCCTTTCTGGAAGCCGCCTCATGTGTATGTACTAAGACAAGCTACCGGGATGCTACCGATATTCTTAACCGGTTTCTTGGAAGAACAGACACAAATACAATCAAACTCCGCACATTATCGGACAGCATATGCCGCATTGGTGCCGAGATTTCCGAAGAACTTTCCAGGGTTGCTGCACATATCCTGACCATGTACGGTTTTGACGAGGAAAGCGGACTTCCATTAGAGGATGCAGTACTCTCTGACAGCATAACGGCGGTTGCCGCCTCCCGGGGTGAAAAACCTGGCAGTCCGGAGATTAATGAGGTAATTGCTGCAATAAATGATTCCCGGGATGAGAAGGTTCCATTTTCAGCAGCAGAAATAAAAATCGAATCGGTTCCAGATGAGTGCGTCTATATTTCTATCGATGACATTGGCGTTAAGCACCAAAAGGATTCCCGCAAAGAAGGGGCCGTAAGGGACTACAAGTATGTTGAAAACACAGTCGCCCATATCCAGTATGGCGGTCAATCATACATACTGACAGGGATAGGCATGAGAAATGTCTTCAAATCTGTCCTTGCATTTCTTCTGGTGAACAGCCTTCTCTCACGAGAACTCGTATTCCTGACTGATGGTGCACAGGACATAAGGAGCCATATCCAGTCTGTCTTTCAATTCCATCCCTATACGATCATCCTCGACTGGTTCCATCTTAAGAAAAGATGCCAGGAATGGCTCAGTATGGCAATCCGCGGAAAAGACCGCCGGAACGCCATTCTTGAGAAGCTGCTGCGTTACCTTTGGGTAGGCGATGTGGTAAGCGCCTCAGGATACCTTGCATCCCTGGACCCTGCCGACATTAAGAACAGGAAATGGCTGGATGACCTTCTTGGATATTTCCAGAAAAAAGGCGATGCCATCACCTGTTATGCGTTAAGGGCAAAACTCGGGCTCAGGAATTCCAGCAATCCTGTGGAAAAAGCAAACGATCTGATCGTGGCCGGGCGGCAAAAACACAATGGAATGGCCTGGTCTCCTGATGGAAGCGGGGCACTTGCCGCTTTACAGATGATCTACCTAAATCACCAGCCTGAGCTATGGTTTCACAAAAAAGAATTACGTTTATTCTCACCTTCACTTGAAAACACCCAAAAAGCAGCATGACTCAAGGCCTGTAACTCCTATAGCATTTCCTGCACAGACTGCGAAGTAAAAACAGACAGCAGTCTTGTTTGTGTGCTCCTTTTCTACGCAGTCTTTTCATCCCTTAAAATCCCTCCTCGTCTCATATTCCAACCGCACAGCTGGAAAGTTTTTATATCGTATATATGGCACTTTTTGTATTGCAATATCCGTAATATAAATCTTTTCTGTTCTTTTCTTTGCCTGTTTTAATTCTTTATCATTTTCCATAAAATGCTTCCACCTACTTTCTTTTATTATACATGGATATATCTAAAAAATCCATATATTTTTCCAATACGCTATATCTTTGAATCTGCAACTCACGTAGCCAAATTAACCATTCACGAAGTAAATGTTAGAAATCGCCCTTATTTTTCCGATAAATTAGTTGAATACTGGAGGTGGCAGAAACGATAAAAATTGCGGTGTGTGATGATGAAAAAATATAAGGTCTTATCTTGTTTCGCTCTCTGAGTTTTTTGATTGCAAACAGCATCTACATGAAAATAATGAGCGTGATGATAAGTTAAAGAGAAAGAAGCAGTTTTTATTGCTGGAAGAAATGTGCGTGATGTGGCAGAGAGGTATTTTGGCGGTGTAAATATAAAAGTGAAAGGGGATGTGTTCCATGTAACAGTCATGTTGCGGCAGTATCGTTCTTTTTTGTAAGTAAAGTTTACGCTTTGGTACAGATCGGTGTTTTGCTGGTCTATCTGGTATTAAAGTTATACAATGGCGAAAAAGGGAAAGCAAAATGGATGAAATGGTTTTTCTATCTATATTATCCAATCCATTTGATTCTTATTGGAGTACTTCGTATCTGTATTTATGGGGATATCAGTTTATTGTTTTAGTTAAGAATACCGTAATGCGATGGACTCTTGCATTTCCGTTTCCTTGATGGCACGGAGCTGGAAATCGACACGGAAGAAGAATAATGCAGAAATATAGCGGGGCAGTCTTGTGCTGCCTCGTGCTTTCTGTTAATCTTGATTGCATACATAAATCACACAAAAAAGTAACCGCCCCGGCCAAGGATAAGCTGCTGCTATCTTCTTACTCAAATTCGCCAATGATACTCCCTTTTTGAATAATGTGCTTTTCAGCCTTTTTCAGAAAACTTCTTTTCATGGAATTAGCGCTTATGTTTATTTCACAATCTAAAGAATAAATTGTAAAACGGTATGTATGTTTTTTCCCTTTCGGCGGCTTCGGTCCTGCATAACGATGTAAACCGTATCCTATTCCTTGGCGGGCATTTCCCAACATTGGCACAGCTTTGCCAGCGGGAATATTTTTCTTTATTCTGTCAGCGGCAGGAATATTCCATATAATCCAATGAGTAAAATCCTTAATTGGATGTGATAAGTCTTCCAATGTAACAGCGAGGGTCTTTGCGCTGGATGATAAATTTTTCATTATAAACTCCGGCGATATGTCCTGCCCTCGCCCGGTATACTCAATAGGAAATTTGCTTCCGTTCTCCATGCCAATACATTCAAATTCTAAATTTGTAAATTCCATAATCATTTCTCCCCAATTTCGTAGTAATACTATGTATTATATCATAGGTGCAGGGATAATGCTACGGGGTGCAATAAGTTCAATTCATATCCGCTATAGCTGAGCTATCCAGAAGCTTCGCAAATTCCGCCTCGGTCATAGGTTTGTAGAAATAGTACCCCTGTATCATGTCGCAGTTCACTGACTGTAGAAACGCAAACTGCTCCTTGGTTTCCACGCCCTCTGCCACGACCTTTGCGCCGACGTCGTGCGACAGACCGATAATGTGCTTGATGATTGATTCCGCTTTTCCGCCCTTTCCAATCTGCGAGATAAAGCCCATGTCAATCTTGATGATGTCAAATTCAAAATTTTCAAGCGTCGAGAACGAGGACATCCCGCTGCCGAAGTCATCCAGCATCAGCGAAAGGCCCAGCGCTTTCATCTCGTTCAGGAAAGAAATCGCATCCGATTCAAGTTCCGCGTAAGCCGATTCTGTTACCTCCAGCTTTAGCATATCCCTGATATTGATCTGATGTACGAGCTTTGTTTTGAGCATCTCAAGCAGCCTGACATCATAAAAATCCACTCTGGACAAATTGACTGCGCACGGAACAACCTTCTGTTTTTTGAGCATCCGATCGTAATTAAAGGCGATGACGCTGTTTACCATAAAGCTGTCAATTCTCGTGATATAGCCTTCTTTTTCATACACCGGCACAAACTGCCCCGGGGAAATCATCCCACGCTCCGAATGACGCCACCTGATCAGGGCCTCCGCGCTTGCGATTTCCCCTGTCATCGTATCGACAACAGGCTGATAATACGTCTGAAACTCTCCTTTGGCGAACGCATTGTCAATCTGCGAAATAAGCCATCTGCGGTTCACATAGTCGTCGCTCATTTTTTGGTCGCATACGGCATAACAGCCATGGGACGGGTCAAGTGTATTTTCTGCCAGTTTCGCGCGGTCCAGCAGGCGCTGGATTTTCATCCCGTCTCCGCCGTCCTGTTCATCCAGATCTTCCTCGCCGCCTATATGACAGATACCGCACCGGATCAGGATTGGCAGCCGCTTGGACTCCTCCACGTAGCACTGGTGGCACATTTCCTCAAGGCGGTCACCCGTAAGGTATACTGTCTTTACAATCAGGGCAAAATGGTCGCTCTCAAGCCGCGCAAGCAGCAAGGGATGCAGCGAATTTGCCAAAACGTCCCTCGTCATGAAAATCACCATATCGCCGCTGTGGCGCCCCAGCAGGTCATTCACTGCCTTGAACCCCTGCACGTTGGCATAGACGACAGAATATCCTTTCTGGTATTCAGGCTCTTTCAGCATTTTCTCCGCTTGGGCAATAAATCCAAGTCTGGAATACTCGTCTGTCATCCAATCGTGGTCAAGAACCATGGAAATGTCCGTGTAGCTGACCATCAGCCTCCTTATATCGCCAGCAATCAGCCTGACACGCAGATCATACGCCTTGATTTCATCCCCTGTGTTCAGATGTACCGTCCTTGTGTACCCCCGCTTATTCACGATTTCATCCAAAATCACCTCGAGCGTGCTTTGCTCCAAAAAGGGCTGCTGCTCCTCAGGCACCACGAGCTTTTCCGTCAGCAGGCGGTTCAGCTCCTCTAAGGTGTCGATATGAATGGGAATGATTCCCCTCTCCAGCAGAAAATCGCCGATATGGAGGAATGTAGCTTTTCCGCTCTCTGAATCGACTTCCATGATACAGTCATATCTGTCCGTTACGATGGAATGAAAATATCTTGCACTTTCATTGACAAGCTCCGAACACGCACACCTGAGCCTTGCATTGTCAGAATGGATAATCCCGGCATGGAGCGGTCTTGTTCTGCCATTCTCCATGATCTCACCCTCGCCAAAAAACTCCGTGACACCATTTCTAATGATAAAATAAGCGCCATCAGGAATCATGTAGATTTCCCTGCCGCGGCTGTCCTGCGCCAAAATCTCATCCACAAACTTCATGCCGTCCAAAATGACGGTCTTCTCATATTCGATATGCGGCATAATATTGATTCCGGTAAGGCCAAGACCGTCCGTGAATTTCACAAAATCCGGGTCTGCTGCCTCCCCCGGAAGCTCCGGCGGCAGGTATACATTCTCTGCGGCATTCGCTGCTCCCGCGCTAAGGCCGATAAAAAGCCCGTCAAAAATCTCCTTGTTATGTATAAGCTCCTTTAGCCCGCATCGTTTCATAAAAGCATTTTCCGTTGGCGCGTGACCCCCTGCGAGATAAAAAACGTCCGCCCATTGCAGCGCCTCCTTTAGCGCGTTTCCCGCAGCGTCTGCTTCGGAGCAGCCTGTTTTTTCCTGATATGCCTTGATTGTCCTGTCGTCAAAGCACCTGATTTCCTCAATAAAAAAGCCCGCCAGTGAAAACGCGTCGTGCATTTCCTCCGTCACATGGTCGGCTTCCCGGGCATTCGACGGATCGCACGCAAAGACAAGAAATCGGGCATGGTCTGGCCAGTATCTTTTCAAATTTTCGACAAAGCCATTGGAGGCGTCTACAGGCTTTGGCACGTATTTCTTCGGCTGGTATTCCACAAAGCTGCTGGTTAAAAAAACGACCATAATATATTCCTCCGTTGTATCTCTCTCACAGAATGTATTAAAACACTTTTAATTTTAGCATTCCTTTGGCAATATTGCAATATCCTTTGCCAGCACTGCTAGGCGCTGCGCGCCCGGTTTGTTATTTGTTTATAGAATCCTGCGAATGACTATACAGAATTGCATGAATCATATATAATAATAGTGCGAAGAAGATAATTTTATTAAATTGATATCACAATATGAGAGAGGAACATGATGAATTATTTCAATACAGAGGAACCTTATCTGTTGTTTCAGAAGGCAGTGAGAAATGATATTTTCGTAGACAAGAGTATGTTGATAGATGCAGTGTCCGGCAAAATCGGCACGAACAGCGGATATTTGTGCATCACACGCCCGCGGCGGTTTGGCAAATCCATGAATGCGCAGATGCTCGGCGCATATTATACAAGGGGAGTGGACAGTTCCTCCTTATTTGATCAGCTCCGCATTGCAGATGTGAAAGAGTGCCAGAAGCACCAAAACAATCATAATGTGATCTATGCTGATATGAGCAGACTTCCTGATTTTTGCAGGAACTATCAGGAATACATTGCCGCTTTTATAGACGGACTGCGGGAGGATTTGCTGGAAGCATTTCCGGCGCTTGGCAGAAAAAAATATCATTCTGTGAGCCAGATGTTTCGGGATAGCAAGGAATCCTTTATTTTTATTTTTGACGAGTGGGATTGTATATTTTATCAGGAATTTATGACAGATGCAGACAAGCACGCCTATCTTTCTTTCCTGAAAAATCTGTTGAAAGACCAGCCCTATGTGGAACTTGCATATATGACAGGAGTGCTTCCGGTAGCCAAATATTCGAGTGGGTCTGAATTAAATATGTTTGATGAATACAATTTCATAAATGATACTATTTATGATAGGTATTTTGGATTTTCTGAGAAGGAGGTGCGCATGCTCTGCGAGAAGCATCAGAATACAGTATCCTTTGAGGAATTAAAAAAATGGTATGATGGCTATTATCTTCATAATGGTGAAAGCTTATTTAATCCGCGCTCTGTGGTGAAGGCATTGTCCCGCGGTGTGTGCCTGAACTATTGGACGGAGACGGGACCGATGAACGAGATTGCCAATTACATTGAACACAATACCGCAGCCGTGAGAGAAGATCTTGTAAAAATGACTGCGGGAATCCCCGTTGAAGTGGAACTCAATGGATATAGTGCGTCGGAATTGCAGCTCAATACAAGGGATGAGATATTGTCTGCGATGGTGGTGTTTGGGTTTCTGGCTTATTATGACGGGCATCTGCGGATACCCAATCATGAACTGATGGAAAAATACCAAAGAGTGCTTGCGCGGGACAGTATGGGGGAAATCAAAGAGATTGTGGACAGTTCCCGGCAGATGGTAGAAGCGACATTGGCGCAGGACTCAGATAAAGTAGCCGCTTTGCTGGAACATGTTCATGACAGGGAGATTCCTTTTTTGCAATATAATGATGAAAACGCATTGTCCTGTGTCATAACGCTGTGTTATCTGTATGCGCGAAAGGATTTTATCGTTGAGCGGGAGGCAAAGAGCGGCAAAGGGTATTGTGATTATCTGTTTCTGCCCAAAAAGAGCCAAAAGCCAGCAATGATACTCGAGCTCAAAGTAGATGATACCTGTGAACATGCGATCGCGCAGATCAAAGACCGCAATTATCTGGAAAAAGCAAAGCAGTACGCCGATCAAGTGCTACTGGTAGGAATCGGTTATGACAGAACTACGAAAAAACATCGCTGTATCATTGAAATGAGTGAATAAATTCGTTACAAATCGGTTACACCACACCTGTCTGTTTTGTGGCATAATAAAACTGTAGGAGGACTGTGGCAATGGATATCAAAATTCTGGTAATCGAGGACTAGGAGGCGATCAACAGCGTCATCAGCATGAGCCTGAAGGCAACTGGATACCGCGTGACATCTTTTCTTGACGGGGATACCGCAAGCGCAGCGCTGGAAAAACAGCATGACTACGGCTGTGCGGTGGTCGATATTATGCTTCCGGGGAAAGACGGCTTTGCACTGCTTCCAGAGCTTCGGCAATACGAAATACCTGTCATTTTTCTCACAGCAAGAAGTGACCTGTCTGACAAAGTGAGAGGATTGACGGAAGGGGCGGAAGATTATATGACAAAGCCTTTTGAGATGCTTGAGCTTCTGGTCAGAATTGACAAAGTATTAAAACGAAACAGTGCCTATGATATGGATATTCACATCCGAGATGTCGTAATCCACACAGAAAAGCGAACCGTCACCAAAAACGGAAAGGAAATCTATCTAAAACCAAAGGAATTTGACTGTCTGATGATGCTGGCGCGCAATAAAAATAAAGCACTGACGAGAAGCCAGCTGTTAGGTGCGCTCTGGGGGATTGAATTTGAAGGGGAAACGCGGACTGTAGACGCCCATGTAGGACGCCTTCGCAAGAAATTAGGGTTTGAGGAGGTCATAAGAACCATTCCCAGAGTCGGGTACCGGCTGGAGGCAGACGAATGAAGTTGTT
>ERZ808040.1767-NODE-1767-length-13678-cov-13.031101_pt1 | contig 13678 bp, 13 predicted proteins | sample MGYA00380191_ERZ808040 | MGnify/ENA primary metagenome ERZ808040 (study PRJEB31490, sample SAMN06133395) | mouse gut metagenome | isolation source: J6 | host: mice | place: China: Chengdu | collected 2015-05 ... | reverse complement strand
CACCCGTATTCCAACATGCTGGAGAACTACGAGTACTATCATGGTCGTACCGTTGGTATCATTATCCGTAATGGCGAAAACCTGTACCTGGGTTGGACAGATGAAGACCGTGTCCATATCAAAGACGACTTCATTATTTCCCGGGTAAACACCACAGTAACCCCTGCTGGTAACGACAGCTCCGACATTTTCAACGACGAACTGCATGAAAAGCGCCGGCAGCGTGAGGAAAGGAAGAAACAAAGGGATGAGACAATGTCCGTCATGGACGGCGTAGTTTCCAGAGCCTTTGTGTTCAACATCCTGCAAGGGGTTGTTAAAAACACAGGCTGGCTCCCGCTCCCTGATGGAGAGAGCCTTGTAAAGCAATCGCCCTATGTCCGATTTTCTCTGGCCGATATGTGTCTGGAAGATCATCGATTCTCCAATTTCGATATCCTCATTGAACAGGCCAACGAAGATGTTGCCGCTGGAGACATGATTCTAACAATGCAGTATCTCTTCCCCGATCGGAGAGCCCGATATGTGTCTTTCTGTAACGATAGAGGACGGGGCGCAGCAAACCGCACTCACGATTGCAGCGTTTCTGACTGCGTCATATATCCTGTGAATCTGGTGGAGATGGATAAGCCGAAGGAAATGATTGAATATGCAATCCCCTACACATGGCCAGACGGTACAAAACATATAAGCCGTGGGTTTGTTCGGGCAAATGAAAAGCACAAATTGAGTTCTGATACAGAAATTGTGCGTCAATTTACCGAAATTCCTCGCCACATATTTGTTTCCGTGGAGAAGGAATACAGCGACTATGCCCGGGCAAACTTTGAGGTCTATCCCAATGAATTCATTAATCTGACGTTTATGAATTCTGTGTGGCTTACATGGGCCATTAATACCAAGAATCTGGGGAACTGGAGACTGAAAGGCCATGATGTTGAGTATGCCCACGCAATCCGATACCTTAAAACTGCCCTGGACCATGTCAGGAAGCGGGAGGCTGAAGAAAAGGCAGAAATCGATAAAATCGACCCTTCTATCTGCGCAAATCCCGACTGGCCACTAATGTTGTCCGATTGGAAGTTCATGCTGAGTCGGGATAAGGATAAGCGTTCTGTCCGTAGAATTACGGCATTCCAGGCAAACCGGTTCGCCAAGTGGGTCACCGATGGGATGCCCGGACGGCAAGACTATGGTCGGATGCCTATTGATGAGACAAGAGACATTGTTTGGGAAAAAGACTTTGGCTTTTGAGCAAAATTGAGGGGGGTGAGCAATTCTCACCCCCTCCATGCACTAATTTAAGGAGGTAAACCATATGGGAAAGAAAGTTGCCATCTCGTGTGGACCCATCCCTGCCCGGCTGGACAGTGTAAAGTTCATCACCAACCGCTTCAAGGGCGGCCTGGCCTTCAAGACGGCTGCTTATCTGGCGAACAAGGGGCATGATGTTACAATCGTCGTCTGGAAGTTCACGGCCATCCCTGCCGACATCAGGGAGCTGGCCAAGGACATCGTGCAGGTGTCCGACGTCTTCGAGTACTACGATTGGTTCGTGGCTCATGCCAAAGACTACGACGCCTTCGTCATGGCAGCAGCCGTTGCCAACCTGACCCCTGCAAATCCCTACAAGGGGAAATTTCCCAGCCACAATTATAAACCGGGCGACGAGTTCGATATCAAGTTTATGATTGCTCCCCGGGCCATTGACACCATCAAAGCCGTCAATCCCCGGACCTGCCTGATCGGGTATAAGCTGTTCGACGCAAGTTCTGATGATGAGCTCATTGAGATCGCCCGCCACACACAGGCCGACTCCAAAGCAAATATAATCTTTGCAAACACGCCCCAGGAGGCCAAATCCCGGAAGCTGGCTGTCATGGCCGACAACTCCGTCGTTGCCTGCAACTTCGACGAACATATGGAACTGATTGACCGGGCCATTCGGGCTGAGTTCTTCAAATCGGTGATTCAGCCAATCTCTGAAGAGGAGAAAAATGCTCCTGAAGTCATATCCGCCATAGCTTTGGTGGAGATGTTCGAAAAAACCTTCCCTGGGTTTGGCACCGTTGCCGTTCCCGCCGGCGACTACGGTTTTGTAACAACGGCGAGAGGCCACAAGGCTGGACCTGTGCTGGTTCGGTCCGTCAACTTCAAGACAAAAAGCGTCATAGCCACCGACAAAGCTACGCTGAATGCCCCTACCCTAGCTGCTTGCATCAAACTGGGCAAAGTAGTTGTCCATCGTCATTTTGGCGATGCGGATCACGTTGTCCTGGACCACATGACCACTGCATGGGCCGACAAATACCTGTTTCCTGGAACCGTTGAGGAGGCCGATTTCGCCAAAGAGTCCTTTGGGGACGGCTTTGAGAAACTGGGGCTTCCCTATCACGGATACGTTGCTCTGGCTCCCATCTGTCCTGTTGATTGGGAGAAGTATCACTCCACATTCCCGGAAAAATATTTTTCCATCCCGGATGTCTTCCAGAAGGTTTTGGATCAGTATTCTGGTAGCGACTATGAGACGCTGGAGGTTGGCGGAAACGAGAATGCCACCGGCCGCTATGCCTATGATCCCTTCGTGAAAGCGAAAAACTCTGTGAACCTCACATGGGATGATGTATGCGGTTGGGATAACTTCGACCTGATTTTTGCCCGAAACGCCGTGAACTACCTGACTGAGGCAGAAATAAAAGAACTGTTGGAACATACCGACAAGTTCATTTCCAACACTTTCCTTGTGCCGCCGGAGAAGAAGATTACCGAAAGCGAGGCGGCCATCCGCCTGGGCACCCAAATCAGACATTTCCTCCGGCTCCCAGACGACACAGTTCTGGCCCATGGGTTCTATGCCTATGATAAGGCCTTCTGGGAGTCTCTTGGATTGGATGTAACTCCTTATGGGAAAAACTCTGCCATTATCTCAAAAGGTCTGACAATCGGATTCTAAACATAAAAACTGCCGCCTGCATCGCAGACGGCGGTTTCTTTTCGCTCCTAAGCCTCTTTCAGTGTGGACATTTGCGGGGTCATCATTACACGATTTCCTCCTCTTCGCCTTTGATATCAACCTTTTCAATCAGAGACTTCAAATCACTGGGTCTCCTGCACAACACAGTCACACGCCACAGGATCCTGACTCCATCCCGGATATTTACCTCGAATTTATCGATTTCACAACCGGGCATAACCTCTTGGAGATGCCGGTTGATGGTATCGATATTTTTCTGACTGTCATAGGCATAGAAAACTCGATCGTCGTATGGATCCTTCTGCCCATCCAGGATGAAGGACGTATGCCTGACAAGCATACAGCTATGGGCCAACGTCATCTGGATCAGCTCATGCTCCATCAGCTTGAACTCGTCCAAATAGAGACCAAGGGGCTTCACATGTATACTCAGGCATTTCTCGGCCAGCCTGTAGAAATCGCGGCCGCTGACCTGGAAAGCCTTCATGGCATTGGCTTTGATTTCCTCCCTGATATTATGAATCTCTCTGTTGATGGCCCGAGACTTGCTATACCCTGCCTCCTTCATCTCCCAGATGCTACCATGCACCTCAGTGATTTGCTCGATCTCATACATGTAGCTGGAGATAACGCAGAGGACCACATTCCCGGAACCATTGTCGCTCATCTGCTTATACCCGGAAAGGGCAAACTGATAGTCAGAGACAGCCTTCTTGAGTCGAACCATCTCGTCCGGAGTAATGATGCTCAGTTTCTCATCCTCAACTGCCGGGGCCGGCGCAGGGGATTTGTAGGAGGAAGGGTCCATCCGCACAAGGACCTCGTCAATCTTGTCCTTAACGGTGCTAATCTCAATCCATTCAGCCCCAAAATGCTCCTTGCAATAGGCTGTCACCAGCTCGCGATTCTTGGCAAAATCGAGCAAGGCATAGCCATTGTAGTTTTTCTCTTTCTTGAAAACATAGCCTTGATCAGCCATCTCCTCCAGCTTAGCCATGCCTTCTTCCTCTCCGGATACCTGATTCAGAGAAGAAGCCAACATATGAGGGCCAAAGCCGCGGAAGGAGATTCGGAAGGACAGGAGGCCCTTGTACTCGAAATCTGTGGCAAACGCAAGAAGGTCTTGTCGGACATCTTTGCTGATGGCATCGGAAATGGCGGTAACCGCATAGGGCAACCCAATGATGGGACACGCCAGCATCTCCATGTCATCCTTTTTGGCCGCCGCAAGGCGTTCCTCGTCTGTCTGCTTGAAAAGAGGGATGCGTTCGTGCTCAGGGTCGTAGCCAAGGGACTCCAGGAGCAGTTTTGTCCTGGTATCCAGGGTGGTGACCAACTCAGTATAGACCGACTTATCAGCCTCCTTGTCAAGCATTTGGGCCATGTTCTTCAAAAGATCGTATATAATCTGCATTTTTACTCCTCCATATTTTCAATTTCCAAGGAGGGCTGACTCAACGTCAGCCCTGCCCCTATTTATTTGTTTTTACCAACAATCAGGCCGCGACGGGGATTTTCCAATCCAGCGCATGGGCCTGATAGCCTTCCAACTTCACGCTGTTGGGGGTGAAATCATAGAAGTTGGTGACGCTGCTGTCGAGGCTGAACTTCGGGGCGTCGAAGGGCTCCCTGTTGATCAACTCCTCCACTACAGGGATGTGCCGGTCGTAGATGTGGCAATCGGCGATGACGTGGACCAACTCCCCGGCCTCAAAGCCCGTGGTCTGGGCAATCATGGCCAGCAGGACGGCGTACTGCATCACATTCCAGCCGTTGGCGGTGAGCATGTCCTGGCTGCGCTGGTTCAGGATGGCATTAAGGGTGTTCCCGGACACATTGAATGTCACAGAGTAAGCACAGGGGTAGAGGGCCATCTCGCTCAGGTCGTGGTGGTTGTAGATATTTGTCATGATGCGCCGGGAAGCGGGGTCATGAGTCAGATCCCACAGCACCTTGTCAACCTGATCCATATCGCCTTGGGGATAGTGATGCTTCACGCCCAGCTGGTAGCCATAGGCCTTGCCAATGGAGCCGGACTCATCCGCCCAGGCGTCCCACACATGACTTTTCAGATCGTGGATATTGTTGGACTTTTTCTGCCAGATCCACAGCAGCTCGTCCACAGCGGACTTGATGAACTGCTTGCGGACAGTGAGGATGGGGAATTCCTTCCGCAGATCGTAACGGTTGACCACGCCAAACAGCTTGACTGTATGGGCGGGGCTTCCGTCTTCCCAGCGGGGCCGCACCTCCTGGTCGGTATCCCAAACACCCTTGGTCAGGATATCCTTACAATTTTGAATGAATACGGTATCAGCATAGCTCACTGAATATTCAACTCCTTTTTTATCTCCTGTAAGTTTTAATTAACCCAATTGAGAGCTGAAGTAATTATATGCAAATCCGTTCAATCCAATTCAAGGCCTGGGTCATTTTGAATTGAATTAGCAAAGTTTGCATAGTATACAAACATCTTTCAATTTGGACTATCCAACACAGGAAATACACCAACCGCAAATGCTGAACATCTTTACATTGAGGTGGTTCTAACGATTCGGAACAGCCGGGTCGTTCTAATCTGCCTGAAAAAGATAGTTTGCAAAATTGGGAGAAAAATTTAAAAAAAGAGGTTGAACAAGATGAAAAAGTGCAAGAAGTTCCTGGTGGCCATGTGTGCCATAGCTATGCTGGCGTGTTCTTTCGTAATGCCCGCTGGCGCTGCTAATGTCAAGCTGGCCGACCCCAACACCCTCATCGCAGTCGCGGCAGAGAAGGCCGGGGTTGAGGCTAACCTGGATGCACTGTTGAAGGCCCACGTCATCACCAGTGCGGAAAAAACTTTAATCACGAAGAACAACGTGATCACCCGGGCTGTTGCCTATCGGGTACTTCTGCCGGTATTTGGAATCTATCCATATCCTGCGAGCTTGTACCCGGAAATCAGTCCCGCTGACCAGTGCGTGAACGATTACGCCAATGCCCGCTGTGCGGCTATCACTATTGGTCTCACAACTGAGAAGGAGAATCCCATCCAGGTGATGTCTGCTTCCGAGTTGGAGACGCTGGTATCCACTCTGCGCCAAGGCGTGACCTTGCCCCGAATTGAGACTGGTATCCCCTATGTGGATTCCGTTGAGACTTGGGACCGCAATTCCTATGAGGGTCGGAACAGCATGATCGAAGCCTATGCCCAGATTCCTGCTGCCTGGCTGACGGACTTTGAGGCTCAGGGTTGGACCTTCAAGTACGAGTTGCCTGTTCCCAGCAAGAACAGCATTGTCATTGAGAATCACTCCGTTGCTGGTTCTACCAACTATCAAGAGAAGGTGGTCCGCGTCGGCCGTTCTCAGGGCAAGGTGACTCTGCACGAAATGGTCCACTATATTGTGAAGCGTGCGAACATCTCCAAAGACCAGATGAATGTTGTTTTTAACGCAGAAAAAGCTGTCATGAAGGACATCCTGGGCCCCTACTCTCAGACTGTGGGCAGCGAGTATGTTCCTGAGTTCGTCGCCTACTGGCTGGCGAATCCCACTCAGCACGATACCCTGAAGGCTACCGCTCCGTTGAGCTCTCAGATGGCTGAGACCATGGTCAATTGGGCCGCCTAATCGAATATCCTACTAAAAGTGTCATCCCATGTGGGGTGGCGCTTCTTTTTGTCCTCTCAGTAAAATCAAGAACCCAGGCCCAAAGAACTCTGGAGGATAGGTTGGACCTCACTTCTGAGCAAACTCCGAAGGATGAGACCTAAACCAAGTGGTACCTTATTTCTTTTGGTGGATACAGAGAACCTTGGTGCGTTTGGATTTTTTAGGTGCAAGCCCACGTGTTCTGAGCTGCCACACCGATCGATGGCATTTGTCCATGTGACTAACACCCTCATTCGAGCAAAAATTACGGCCTCCCCTACTGGGGAAGCCGCTTGCTGCTTTGATGAGACATCAAATTCAACCCTCTGCCTCCATCATATCCTGGATTCGTTTGATTTCCGCCTTGCGGTGAGGCGTCCCGCCGGCGTTCATCTCAATGTACCACCGCAGGACCTCCTTCTTGGATTTTAGGTCGTTGATGTTGACCCGGAGTGTATTCTGCGTCATACGCAGTTTATCGGTATACTCCCGGAAGTAGCTGCCAAAGACCTTCAGCTCGTTATCCACGAACTTTCGGATGGCCGTAATTCGCTGGAGTCCATCCACGCACACATAGTCGTCATAGGCCCCATCGGGGACTGAGTTGTGCCAGCTGGGACAGTTGAAATACAAATCCCGGCCGGAGTTACCTCCACGCAGCAGGAACTCAATGTACGCCCTCTGCTGTGCCTCCGTCCAGACGTGGCCTCGCTGAAAGTCTGGGTTCAACTGCAGGCCCTGTTCATCTTCCTCCCTGGCCAGCCACTTGACAAGCCCCTCCATGGGATAGTCAACAGCGTAGCTGCCTCGGTCAATGAATCTGGGGATGTCTTGGAACCTTGTGTATTTCACAACTTCCACCCCCCTCAGTCGTTGTAGATCTGGGGATCCTTCGTAGAGCCCAGCTTATACACCGTGATGAGCGGAACACCTCTATAAACAAGCTCTCTGTCTTCCTCCTTGTAGCCATAGTAGGTCAAAGCCTTTGACTGAGCCTCCTCCAGGCTCTCGGCCAAAATGATGATCCCCAGGTCGCCTGTGTGGGTCCGGTACGCCTTGTAGAGATACTTCCCCAGTTCCTGGAATGCCTTTTCCCTGTTTGTCATGATTTTCCTCCTTATTTGAGGGAGGGTGTCAATATACCAACCTCTCCCCTATTTTTATGATTTCCTTACATCTGCATCTGGTCTGGGAGCAGCTTCCTGGCCTCAGTCTGGGCCATCTCATCACATCGGTTGTTGAATGGATTATCCGCATGGCCCTTGACCCAGATGAACATGATGTCATGCTTTTGCAGCAGCTCATCCAGCTGTTTCCAGAGATCTGCATTTGCAAGGCCTCCCTTTTTATGCCAGCCAGCCTTCTTCCAGCCGGCCAGCCAGCCCTTGGTGATAGAGTTGACCACATAGCTGGAGTCAGAGTAGAGCTTACCATGGCATGGCTTCTTCAGAGAAGAAAGCGCGTTGATGACCGCCATGATCTCCATACGGTTGTTAGTTGTTTCCGCCTCACCGCCAGACATCTCCCTTGTCTGCTTTCCCTTGCTGTTCTCCGCCATCAAAATGGCCGCCCAGCCGCCAGGACCGGGGTTCCCGATGCAAGACCCATCTGTGTAGATAGTAACAGTGGCTTTCTTGCCAGTCTCCGGACCGGTCTCAGGAGCCGGGGTTCCAGGCTTGGGCGGATCCCACTCAACGATGGTGCAGCCGCCGCCCTTGAAATCGAAGTAATTGCTAATCAGCTTAGTCACTTCATCCCAGTCGCCGCCGGCCAATCCGCAGCCAAGGAGTTTGGGGAATCCAACGCTTGCGTTGACGCGATAGGCAAGAGTGGCCACTTGAGACAGGCACTCGTCCAGAGCTGTCATATTTGTCTGGGGCCCAGTACCACCAAATCCATCCTGGGCGAACATATTCGCAATGATGGTACCGTCGTGGCAGGTCACAAACTGAGTGTGGCCCAAAAGCGAGCTGCCAAACTGGTCGCACAGAGCCTTGTACTGTTCAAAGGCTTCCGGATACTTCTCCCTCACCTGCTTCGCAATACCTGCACCCATGACACCGCGGCAGTTTACCTGGTGGCCCCGGATCTTCACATCAGCAGTCAGTAGGTCACCCTTGATTTCCTTGACATATCCTTCAGCAGCCCACATATTCAGCACCCCTCTCCCTTCATAGCCGATCCAACACAGAACATTCCATTCTGACGGCTGAACGTAACCTCGATTGCGCCTAGAACACGGCCATTTGTGTCCTCCGTTCGGATAAGAAGCGTCTCTCCGCACCGGACGGCGGTCATCTGCACACCCTTCTTGCCGGACCCAAGATTGACAGTGACTTTCTCCTCCAGGGGACACATAGACAGCCCCAACATCTCGCCGATGACGTCGTCCATGTCTCGGCCGTGAACCAACTCGACAGCGTTGTCATACAACTTCTGCTGAAGGAAACGGCCGGTGACAGGCGGCAAATTTTTTGTAATATTTTTCTTGACTTCCATTACGTTTACACCCCTCAATATTAAGTATTTTCCCAAATTGATTGGACACTTATATCTTATGCGGTTCTGCCAAAAACTATTTTAGAACACATTTTCAACAGAATGGATTCCTCCAATTCTGCATAGCATAAAACAGAAATCAATTTGGAGGAAATACATATGGAAATCAGAGAATTTGGAACACTTCGGCTGGATAACCAGCCATGTCCCTTCTTCGCCGAACACAATGGTGAAAAAATCAGCCTTGGAGACACTATAGATGGACTGAGTATCCCTTTTCTTATGTGGACAGACAAATTATGGGTATCCACATGGACCATAGGCTTTGGGATCAGCTGGAACAGCCTGAGCGAAGCTGACCTCATCTATGGCAAGCCTCTCAAGATCGACAACACCCCCTATTTTTGCCGCTCTCCCCGAGTAGGGAAGAGTCCTGATGTCGAAAATGAATGGGATGATATCCTCAACCTGTTTGGCGACGATGACAGCCTTTGGCATTGGAAGAACATGTGCTTCTGGGGGCAGGAGAACGCACAGAGCAGTCCTGCGCGGCAAGTGTGTCGCGGCTTCTATTCAGCCCGCCACTGGGAGTGTCAATACGGGTCTCATACAGGAAAAAACTATGGATTCCGGCCCGTCTTAAAAGAACTGCCGGCTAACCCTGAGGTATCAGACGAGCTAATTGGAAGTCGGTTGCAGATTTATGGCCCCAATGGGGATATCTGCGGAGTCTTGCAGGAATACAGTGACTATGATCTGGTGCTAAATGATGTACTACTCTACTCTCCCGGCCAATCATGGAACCGGGTAGACAGCGATGTAGCTGTCGTAGATAGGGATGCCATCGTTTGGATGAAAAAAGAATAGACCACCACAAACCCAAGCTAAATTCCGGCTTGGGTCTCTTTTTTGCAATTCTTTTGTTCCAGCACCTTGCCAAATACCATCGATCTGTGTGATAATTCAAAACACATAGGCCTGGGAATTCAGAAACCTTAAACCCGCTACATTCCTCTGTATCCACAAAAGAGAAACCTACCATATGTCAAGATGTCTCATCCTTCATATCTATTTCAAAAAGAACCTATGTATTGGATGTCTTTCCCCAAGAAAATTCCTTGTTCTCCCCGTTCCTCCGTGATATAATGGGAACACCATATACCAAGGAGGCCCTTTTCATGATTTTTAGTCCCACGTTGTTGTCCTACACAGTTGATGAAGCCCGCAAACATTTGGAAATCCAAGGGCGGGAATCTGATACCCCTATCTGGTTTGAACTTCAAGCATCCTACAAAGGTGGTGAGCAAGACGCTCAAAGGCTTTGTGCAGACATCTCCCCTATCCCTGCCTGGGGCTGGCCTGTCTTGGATGATGAGGCTAGTGTTACCACCTTGAAATCGGCGCTTAAGAAACTCTCCACGAAGGGAGAACTAACTGAATTAACTCTCGCTGCCCTACAAGATGGCTATACTCCCCAGACCGTCATGGATTTCTTCAACTGTGAGATAAATCCTTCTGAACCAACCCAATCGCCCCTCATCTTCCGTTGGAAAATTACCAATATGGCTGAAGTTATAGAGACTATTAAACAAAAAGAGCAGCATGGTGACCCTCAAAAGAGGTCTGTCATTATCACCTCCGTCGATGAGCAGCTACTCCCCGACGACCGGCTCAATGAACATCAGCAATACGCCATGGATGGGACCGACACAATCCTTTGGTCTGGCACGATGGTCTACGATTACCCCTCACCTACTCCCACAGATATAGAAACCGCCGCAATTCAGGAGATCTTCTACACTGGCCGTCAGAAAATGGTTTTGGTTTTATCCGGTGATACCGTTGACTCTGGTCAAAGTCGGGCCCTTATCAAAAACGTGCATCGAATAGCAACTCTGCTTTTCGTAAAGGAATAAACAGAAACCCTCTGCTTCAGCTTGAAGCAGAGGGTTCTTGTCTCAAAGCAGTACCTCCAGCTCCTCATCCAGAAGGGTTTCCTTATCCAGCAGAGCCTGAGCTACCCGTTCAAGGGTATCCCGATGCTCCGTCAGGAAATTGAGTGCCTCTGTATAAAGGGTGCTGGCAATGGTTTTAGCCTCTTTGATGTCGGGAGTCACTCGACCACCCGCAAAGGCGGACTCATGCAGCAGGTTGTCTCCAGCTCCACATTCCAAGTATTCCCGAATATACTCAGAAGCATCCTTGAGGTCTTGTCTGGCTCCTGTAGTGATGTTACCCTTGCCAAACACCAACTCCTCAGCAGCCCGACCGCCATAGGAACCGATGATTCTGGCTCGAATTTTATCCACTGGAACCAGGAGCCGGTCCTCGCTGTCAGCCCGGAGAGTCAGCCCCACGGCCCCAATTGTGTTGCCAATAATAGAGACCTTCTGCACTGCGTCATGGGCCAGAAGTCGCAGGATGATAGCATGGCCTGCCTCATGATATGCAGCGATATTCAGATCCTCCTTATTGGCCGCCTTGGCTGCCTCGCCGTTGGTCAGCATCTGTGTCATTGCTCCATCCAGGTCCTCCCATCCAATAACGCTTCGATTGGCCATAACAGCACGAATGGAAGCCTCGTTGAACAGGGTAGAAATACCAGAGCCAGACATACCGACCGTCTCCCGTGCCAGCTTTTCCAGGGAAATATCCGACGCCATATGCCGCTTTGCGGCGTACAGCTTGATGATAGCCAGACGGTCAGCCACATTGGGCAGAGGGATAATGATCTTCCGGTCAAACCGGCCGGCTCGGACCAGGGCTGTATCCAGATTCTCAAAGTCATTGGTCGCAGCAATAGTTAGGACTCCGCTATCCTTATCCATCCCATCGATTTCCGTCAATAGTGCATTCAGTGTCTGCCGGAACTCCTGGTTCTGCCCAGAGGTGCGCTGCCCACCGATTGCATCCAGTTCATCAATAAAGACGATGCTTGGAGCGTTGGCCTTAGCAGCCTTGTACAGGGCTCGTACATTCTTAGCCCCCTGGCCCACCCATGTATTGACAAACTCAGACGCATTTGCGGAGTAGAAGTTAACCCCTGCAGTCCCTGCGATGGCTCTTGCCATCAGAGTCTTTCCTGTTCCCGGAGGGCCATAAAGCAGGATGCCTGCCGGAATCTTGGCCCCTACCTCTCGCAGCAGCTCCGGCTGTTGGAGGCACTTGACAATAAACTCCATATTTTTCTTTGTCTGCTCATAACCCGCGATGTCGGCAAATGTGGTGCTCACCCTTTCCACGGGGTTGAATACAACAGAGTCCTCATCTACAACCGGCGTTGTTTCTGTCGGCTCAACCTGTTCGTTTTTAACAACGGGTTTATTGGCCGGCGGCTGAACGGGGACATCTTTGGGTACACCGGCAGGCTTTGTCACAGGAGCCTGTGTGGTTGTCGCCGAAACGCGTTTATGAAGAGCTTTTAGTTTTTCCTGACGCGGAGCCAGATATTGTTTCGTCCTGGTATAAACAGCCATAATAGGACCGATGCCCAAGGTCAGGATCGCTGAACCAACAAACAACTTCTGTTTGAATCCTGATACATCCGCTACCGGCATCGTTTCAATAGTTCTGCTGAGCACAAAGGTCAAAAACAGGTAAGCCGGTACGAGTAGAGCAAGACCAAGGGCAAATGCGATTATCGCAATAGCGTATTGCGGCCCGTTTCGGGACATATTCCTCATTCTTTTTGCAATCTTCATTGTTTTCTCTCCTATATTAAATTTTTGTATCCGAATCGAAATATTCTGCCCCATATTATGCGACCAATCGGATATGTATTCCGAGGGCAAAAAAAGCCAGCCTGCCAGGCGGCAAGCTGGTTTTTGCTGAGTCATCCAATTCCAAAGATACGGGAAATGCCCATCTGGAGCAGGCTCATCCCAATCCAGGTGATGCATACAAACGCCGTAGACAGGAACAGAACTTCGATGGCTGTTTTCTTTGTCATTGTAAACACTCCTATGTATTTTTTGTTTCCCTGGACCCTGAGCTTCTTAGAAGATAGACATCAACGACTCGTTCATTTGCGCAAAATACGCATCAAGGAGGGCTCCTCCAATCTTCCAGGCAGCCAGCAGCACCAAGGCAGTGATAAGGATACTAAGCATAGTCTTTGCACGCATTTTCTTTACCTCCGATATGTATTTTGAATTCCTCTCCGACTCTTTGGTGGCCGGCACCTATGTGAAATCCAAATTGGATGAATACTCCCATCCTATGCAAACGCTTTTGATCCAATTCCAGAGGAGATTACATATTTGCGCATGGTCGAATTTCCCTCATTGAAGTCTTCTTTTTTTGGTGAATACGAAAAAATGTTGCCAGACCTTCCTTTTTGGGTCTCCCAGTCCATGTGTTCTGAGGGGACCCCACCGATCGATGGTATTTGAGTAGAAATCAGAAAAAGAGAGAGCAACCGCCCTCTCTTTTCTTTTGCTCAAATGTCTCTCGCCGCAACCAAATCAGCAACTGCCTTTGCTGTCTTCACGGCAATCTCCAGAGCCTCCTCGCTGTCAGCAACAATGAGGATATATCCGGCTAACTCGTGCTGCAGCTTGCTGATAACAGGAAC
>ERZ808040.1765-NODE-1765-length-13679-cov-4.704455_pt1 | contig 13679 bp, 11 predicted proteins | sample MGYA00380191_ERZ808040 | MGnify/ENA primary metagenome ERZ808040 (study PRJEB31490, sample SAMN06133395) | mouse gut metagenome | isolation source: J6 | host: mice | place: China: Chengdu | collected 2015-05 ... | reverse complement strand
GGTGGTGACCCGGCCCAACTATGTCAAGGCGGTGGCCCTGGACGTCAATATGAAGGAATTCGAGCTGGAAGGGACGGAGCTTTTGGCCCGTGCCATCTGCCATGAAGTGGACCATCTGGAGGGGCGCCTCTATGTGGAGAAAGCGGAGGGGCCGCTGAAGGACGTTAATTATGACGAGGAAGAATAACGGTTCCGGAGCGTGCTTGAAAATTGCGTTGTGACAGATGACGGCAATGGATTTTCAAACACGTCCTATGGGACGGGAAAAGAGGGCAGCATATGAAAATAGTTTTTATGGGAACGCCGGACTTTGCTGCCGGTGCATTGGAAAGCCTGATCAAGGCGGGACATGAGATTACCGCCGTAGTGACCCAGCCGGATAAGCCGAAAGGAAGGAGCAGGGAGCTGATTCCCCCGCCGGTGAAGCAGTGTGCCCTGAGGCATCAGATTCCTGTGATGCAGCCCAGGCGGATCAAAACGCCGGAGGCTGTGGCGCAGTTAAAGCAATATCCTGCGGACATCTATATTGTGGCGGCGTTCGGGCAGATTCTGTCCCAGGAGATCTTGGATATCCCGAAGTACCGGTGCCTGAATATCCATGCCTCCCTTTTGCCGAAATACAGGGGGACTTCACCCATCCAGCACGTGATTATTGACGGGGAGGAGAAGACGGGCATTACCATTATGAAGATGGATGCGGGGATTGACACAGGGGACATGCTTTATAAAAAGGAGATCCCCATTGAAGATACGGACAATTACGAGACACTCCATGACAAGCTTATGGTGTTGGGAGGGGAGGCGATCCTGGAGGCCCTTGCCCTTTTGGAGCAGGGAAGGCTTACCCCCGAGAAGCAGGATGATGCTTTGAGCTGTTACGCGCCCATGATCCATAAGGACATGGGAAGGATGGATTTCTCCAGGGGGGCATGGGAGCTTGACCGGCTGATCCGGGGATTGACGCCGTGGCCGGGCACCTTTACAAGCTACCGCGGCAGGCAGCTGAAAATCTGGAAGGCGGAGGCCGTGGCCGGGGACCCTTCCGCCGCGCCCGGGGAGATCCTGAGGGTAGACAGGGATTCCGTCACCGTGGCTGCGGGAGATGGGGCTTTGAAAATATATGAACTGCAGCTGGAAGGGAAAAAGCGGATGTCCGCCCATGATTTCCTGCTGGGCGTAAAGCTGCAGCCGGGGGAAGTGCTGGAGAGTGTTTGAAAATTGCTTTCTGACAGATGGCGGGAATGCTTTTTCCAACACTAAGAGAGCAGGAATCATCAGGTAAGAGCCGGGACGGGAATATCATTTGCCGGAAATCGGCTTTTGGGAGACGGTATGACTGGGATCGCCGGAACAGGGCGGAACCGGGGCCGGGAAAGGAGAACATCTATGGGATATCCTTATTATGGGTTCTATTGGGACCCCACTTACATTTTGGTCATTATAGGAATCATACTCTGCCTGGGCGCCAGCGCCCTGGTCAACAGTACCATGAATAAGTACAGCAGAGTGCGCAATATGAGTGGAATGACGGGGGCGGATGCGGCCCGCCGCATCCTGAACAACGAAGGCTTATACCATGTGCAGATAGAATGCCTGCAGTCTGACAAAGGAGACCATTATGATCCCCGTACCAAAACGGTACGCCTGTCCATGCAAAATTACGGAGGGGAGTCCGTTACGGCAGTGAGCGTGGCTGCCCATGAATGCGGGCATGCCATCCAGCATGCCAACGGATATGCCCCCCTGAATATCAGGAGCGCAATGGTACCGGTGGTGAACATTGCCGGGACATTAGGTATGCCTATTATCCTGATCGGGGTATTTTTAAGCTGGAACCAAACGCTGATTCAGATCGGGATCTGGGCCTTTGCCCTTGCGGTGCTGTTCCAGCTGGTGACGCTGCCGGTGGAGTTCAACGCGTCTGCCCGGGCGGTGGCGAAGGTCCGGCAGTACGGGTTGTTGACTTCCCAGGAGAATACAGGATGCAAAAAGGTCCTTACGGCGGCAGCGCTGACGTATGTGGCAGCGGCGGCCTCTTCTATTTTGCAGCTGTTGAGGCTGGTTATGCTGTTTGGCGGCGGGCGCAGGCGGGACGATTAGAAGTGGAGGTTGAAGGTGGCAGATCATATCAGAGAGATCGTTCTGGATACGCTTATGAGCTTGGAAAAAAGCGGCGATTATTCCAACCGCCTGATCCGCGGGGTATTGGATAAGTATGACTATTTGGACGGCAGGGATAAGTCCTTTATCAAACGCGTGACGGAAGGGGTCATTGAACGCCGGCCGGAGCTGGACTATTACCTGGACCATGTCTCCAGCCTCCCTGTCCGGAAGATGAAACCCCTTATCCGTAGCCTTCTCCGTATGGGCGCTTATCAGATCCTGTATATGGATGCTGTACCGGACAGGGCGGTGTGCAATGAGGCGGTGAACCTTGCCGGTAAGAGAGGGTTTGGCAGCCTGAAGGGATTTGTGAACGGTGTGCTCAGGGCCCTTTCCAAGGGGAAAGGCAATCTTCCCCTGCCGGACGGGGAAAAGGAGCCTGTAAGGTTTCTGTCCGTGAAGTATTCCATGCCGGATTGGATCGTGGAACTCTGGCTTGCCGGGTATGGCAGGGAAGCGGCGGAAAGGATTTTGGCGGGACTGATGCGGATACACCCGGTATCGCTGCGTTTTTCCTCCGTTTTGCCCGGGGAGGAACGGGAAGGATGGGTGAAACGGCTGCGGGAGGCCGGGGTGGGGATTCAGGAGAGCCCTTATCTGCCCTATGTCTTTTTTGCTGAGCGGACGGATAACATCGGAATGCTTCCCGGCTATGGGGAAGGGGCGTTTATGGTCCAGGATGCCAGTTCTGCGCTGGCGGTGGAAGCGGCCCGGATCAAGGATACGGATTTCGTCATGGATATCTGCGCTGCGCCCGGAGGGAAGAGTATCCTTGCCGCGGAGAAAGCATCCGGGGTGTTGTCCAGGGATATTTCCCCTGCCAAAACGGATGTTTTGGAAGAAAACATCCGGCGCATGAAGGCCTCGAACATACAGGTACAGGTTTATGATGCCACGTCCTTTGACGGGGAATATGAGGAGAAAGCGGATGTGGTATTCATGGATGTGCCCTGCTCCGGCCTGGGCGTCATCGGTAAAAAGCGGGATATCAAATACCGTGTGACCCGGCAGGAAACGGAGGAGCTTGCAGCGCTCCAGCGGCGGATCGTGGACAACAGCTGGAGGTATGTAAAGCCGGGGGGAATCCTGCTTTACAGCACCTGTACGATCCATACCGGGGAAAATGAGGCCATGGTAAAGTATATCTCCGAGAACCTCCCTTTTGAACCTGTCTCTCTGGAGGGCACATTGCCCACGGCACTTTGGGAGCAGAAGAAGAGGCTGGAGGAAGAACTGCGGCAGGCAGGGGCATGGGGGGATAAATCCCACCAACCCCAAGTCCCGCTGCAATTAACGGAAGCACAACAGGCATCATGCATTCAGCTCCTGCCGGGATATATGGAATGCGACGGTTTCTTTTTCGCCAAGTTCAGGCGCCGGGAGGATTCCTGAGGTTATGCATCATGCCCCGAATAAAACGATAGAAAGACCGGCGCCGGGCATCCGGCGTGGGAACGGATGAAAACAGAGTGGCAGACAATCATACAGCGACAGGAAAAAAAGACATAAAATCAATGTCCCTGGCGGAATTGCAGGACGACCTGGGGCAGAGGGGTGAGAAGCCTTTCCGTGGGAAACAGATCTATCAGTGGATGCATGTGAAGCTTGCAAGAGATTTTGGGGAGATGACGAATCTCTCTAAGGTATTGCGGGAAAACTGTGAATCGTGGTATACTTATACGTCGCTGAAAACATTGCGGGTCCAGGAATCCCGGATAGACGGCACGAAAAAGTTTCTGTTTGAGCTCTCCGACGGCAATGTGGTGGAGAGTGTCTGGATGAAGTACCGGCATGGAAACAGCGTATGTATCTCCTCCCAGGTGGGGTGCCGTATGGGATGCCGGTTTTGCGCCTCCACCCTGGACGGTTGGGAGCGGAACCTCCTGCCTTCTGAAATGCTGGACCAGATATACGCCATAACGCGGCATACCGGGGAGAGGGTGTCTAATGTGGTGGTCATGGGGACGGGAGAACCCCTGGACAATTACGACAACCTGCTGCGTTTTATCCGTCTGCTGACGGACGGGAACGGACTGCATATCAGCCAGCGCAATGTGACCGTCTCTACCTGCGGTATTGTGCCTATGATGAGAAGGCTTGCGGAGGAGCATCTGCAAATCACCCTGGCGCTGTCCCTACATGCACCTACGGATGAGAAACGAAGGGAACTGATGCCCATTGCGGAGCGCTATTCCATTGCAGAACTGATGGAGGCCTGCAAATATTATTTTGAACAGACCGGCAGGAGGATCACCTTTGAGTACAGCCTGGTGGGCGGCGTCAACGACACGCAGGAAGATGCGGAACAGCTTACGGCGCTGGCAAAACCCCTGAACTGCCATATCAACCTGATCCCGGTGAACCCCATCAGGGAGCGGGATTATGTGCAGTCCGATGCCGGAAAGGTACGTGCATTTCAAAATAAACTTGAAAAAAACAAAATTAATGGTACTATAAGAAGGGAAATGGGCAGGGATATCGACGGCGCCTGTGGGCAACTGCGGCGCAGGCATATCGGTTCACTGCCGGATTCGGAGGGAGTCGGACGTGCTTAAGACGTTTTCCATAACCAATATCGGTAGAAAGAGAAAAGTGAACCAGGACTTTGTCTATACTTCAGAGCAGCCTGTGGGCAAGCTGCCCAATGTTTTCATTGTGGCTGACGGCATGGGCGGGCATAAGGCCGGGGATTATGCTTCCAAGGTCACGGTGGAGACAATTGTGGCAGAAATCCTGAAATCCGAAGAGGCAGAGGCTGCCGTTGTTTTAGAGCAGGCCATTAAGACTGCCAACACGCTGATCCGTAAGTGTGCGGAGGAATATCCCGAAATGGAAGGCATGGGGACTACTGTGGTAGCGGCTACCTGTGACGGGGACGTCCTGCGGGTTGCCAATGTGGGCGACAGCAGGCTTTATATTGCAAATAACAAGGAAATCAGGCAGATCACCAGGGATCATTCGCTGGTGGAAGAGATGGTGCGCATGGGAGGTATCGCCCGGGAGGAAGCGCGCAACCATCCGGATAAAAATATCATTACCCGAGCCGTGGGAGCAGATGATGCCGTAAAACCGGATTTTTTTACGGTAAGGCTGAATCGCGGCGATATTGTCCTAATGTGTACAGACGGCCTGACCAATATGCTGGAGGATGAGGAGATCCGTATGATCCTGGAGGAATCCAGGGATATGGTGGAAAAGGCGGAAGAGTTGGTAAAGGCTGCCAACGAGAAAGGCGGTAAGGACAACATCAGTGTTATTTTGATAGATCCGTTGTCTGCATAGCGTGACAGCCGGCTATGCCAGATGCGTTTAACATAGAATGGAGAAGATGTATGATCAAGATTGGAATGATGATAGGCGAGCGGTATGAGATCCTGGAAAAGATCGGAACCGGCGGCATGTCAGATGTATATAAAGCGAAGGACCACAAGCTGAACCGTTTTGTGGCGGTCAAAGTCCTGAAACAGGAGTTCAGTGAAAATGCCAACTTTGTGTCCAAATTCCGTATCGAGGCACAGGCTGCGGCAGGCTTGATGCATTCAAATATTGTAAATGTCTATGATGTGGGGGAAGAGAACAGCATCTATTATATTGTCATGGAGCTGGTAGAAGGCATTACATTAAAGAAATATATCGAGAAAAAGGCAAGGCTTTCCTACAAGGAGGCGGTGAGCATTGCCATCCAGGTGAGCATGGGAATTGAAGCGGCCCATAATAACCACATTATCCACAGGGACATTAAGCCTCAGAATATCATGATTTCCAAGGACGGGAAGGTAAAGGTGACGGACTTTGGCATTGCAAAGGCAGCCACCAGCAATACCATCACTTCCAATGTCATGGGATCGGTACATTATACATCGCCGGAACAGGCAAGGGGCGGTTACAGTGACGAGAAGAGCGACATTTATTCCCTGGGCATCACCATGTTTGAAATGCTCACCGGGAGGGTGCCTTTTAACGGGGAAACTACGGTGGCAATAGCCATAAAGCATATACAGGAGGAGATGCCCTCACCGGCGGAATATGTGCCGGAAATCCCTGGCAGCGTGGAGAGCATCGTCTTAAAATGCTGCCAGAAATCGCCGGACCGCCGTTACCAGAGTATGCAGGAGCTGCTTGCCGACCTGAAGCAGTCCCTGCTCAACCCGGATGAGGATTTTGTGACCCAGAACGACCCGGATATGGACGGCGGGACCCGCATGATCACCGAGAACGATATGGCCCAGATCAAGCGGAGGGTTGTGTACCAGGATCCCCCGGAGGAGGCCATGAGGCTTCTGTCGGATACGGAGGCCATGTATGAGGGGGAGGAGCTGGAAGAAGAGGAAGAGGACGAATATGATTATAACCCCCGTGTGGAAAGAGTGACTACGGTGCTGGCCATCCTTGCCGGTATTGTGATCTGCGTCATTATTATCATTCTTGCCGTGAAGGTTTTCGGCGGAAACGGGGAAGAAAAGGATCACAGCAGCCCCATCATTACCTCCGAAGAATCTTCCACACAAAGTTCCGCCGTAGAATATGTTAAAATGCCGGATGTCAAGGGCATGAATGTGGAAGACGCGAGGAATACCCTGACAAACCTGGGAATCCGGGCGGAGGTGAAATACGAGGAATCCGACACCATAGATGTGGGTGTGGTGATCAGCGCCAACGTTGAGAACGGGGATGACGTGGCAGTGGGCAGCACGGTTGTGCTGACTGCAAGCGCAGGCCCTTCCGGGGTGGAGGTTCCTGATGTAGTGGAAAGCACCTTCGAGGAGGGGCAGAACAGTCTCACATCCCTGGGGTTTGCCGTGACAAAGATGGAAGCATATTCCGATACCATAGAGGAGGGAGTGATCGTCTCCCAGTCCCCCGTGGCAGGCACGAAAGCGCCCCAGGGCAGCAATATCACGGTGACGGTCAGCCTCGGCAAGGAGGAGGTCAAGCTGCAGGTACCGAACCTGATCGGGAAGTCGGAAGAGGACGGCACCTTTGAGGCCGTGGAAGCCGGGTTGGAGATCGGCAGCATATCTTATGTGTTTAACTCCGAGTACCCGGAAGGGCAGATCTGTTACCAAAGCTTCTCCTACGGTTCCTATGTGGATCCGGGGACGGTTTTGGATATCAAGGTAAGCAAGGGGCCGGAGACCCACACGTATAAATGTAACACCAGCATTGAGGCTCCTACTAAGGAGGAAGCGCCGGACTATGTGGCAGGGACTCCTGTGGTGGTGACCCTGATTACGGATGAGAACCAGGTGCTGGTGGAGACCACTACGGCTGCTTTCCCCGTGGCCACAAATGTTTCAGGTATTAAGTGTTCCGCAGGGACGGTGACGCTGGTTTATACGGTAACGGGGGAACCTACCATCAATCCGGAAACGGGGGAGACGATTCCCGGGCAGCAGGAGGAGAAGGTAGTGCACAGAAGAGTGGAATTTACGGTGGAATAGCAGATGCGCGGAAAGATCATCAGGGGAATAGCAGGTTTCTATTATGTCCATGTATTCGGAGAAGACGGGGACGGCCCGGAAGCGGGGATATATGAGTGTAAGGCCAAGGGGATCTTCCGAAAGGACGGCAGGAAGCCTCTGGTAGGCGACAATGTGGAGATGGATGTATTGGACGGGGAACAGCGCCTGGGAAACATCAGGGAGCTGCTTCCCAGGCACAGTGAGCTGGTCCGCCCCGCCGTGGCGAACATCGACCAGGCGGTGGTGATATTTGCCATTGCCAGTCCCAGTCCTAACTTTAACCTGCTGGACCGTTTCCTGATCATGATGCAGCAGCAGGGGATCCCCAGTATTATCTGTTTCAACAAGCAGGACCTGGACAGGGAGGGGGAAGGGCAGCTGTACCGGGAAATTTATGAGGGGTGCGGCTTTCAGGCCATCTCCGTCAGCGTCCGTGAACAGCAGGGGATCGAAGAGCTGAAAGAGCTTCTGCAGGGTAAGACCACTGCGGTGGCGGGACCCAGCGGCGTGGGGAAATCCTCTATCGTCAACTGCCTGCAGTCCAATATTACCATGGAAACAGGCCAGGTCAGCAGGAAGATCGAGAGGGGAAAACATACCACCAGGCATACGGAGCTGATTGCAGCCGGAGGGGACACCTATATACTGGATACCCCCGGATTCAGTTCCCTGGGATTGTTCGGGTTGGAAAAAGAGCAATTGGGGAGGTATTTCCCCGAATTTGCGGAGTATGAAAAATACTGCCGTTTCGGGGGATGCGCCCATATAAACGAGCCTGTCTGCGGCGTCAAGGATGCGGTGGCAGAGGGCAGGATCAGCCAAATGCGGTACGGCAATTACTGCCTGCTGTATGAGGAGTTGAAAAATAAAAAAAGATTTTGAGCCATAAGGGGCCAAATCGGGTATATTCGACCGATTTGGCCCTTTTGTGCAATGTATACCCTAAAAAATGCAAACCGTGCCAAAGTTATTCGATTTTCGACTATAAAGTAATATGATTCATATAGTGTATTTTATCCTAAGGAATCGAGGTATATAGTCGTGTTAAAAACAATTAAGGGCAGGCTGACAGCCAGTGTGACTGGCATCGTGGTGGCGAGTATCCTGCTGACTACGGCGGGAATCGTGGCCGTTGCGGGCAGGAGGATGATCCAGGAACAGAAGGAGGCGCTGCAGCTGAATGCGGACAAATACGCAGAGGAAATCAATACCTGGATCGAAAACGAGAAGATGCTGGCGTCGGGAACTGCATCCAGCGTCCAGGCAGGAGGAAACACGGACACGGAATTTGCCCAGGCGGTAGTGGATATCCATGCGGCAGGCAGGACGGAACTCCTGAATCTGTACTGCGGGACGAAGGACGGCAGGTTCATCCAGTCCAACAGGGAGGCGGCCATTCCGCCCGGCTATGATCCGGTGGAGCGCGGATGGTATCAGCAGGCGGCAGAAAAAGGCGATGTGATCGTGACGGATCCGTACTGGGACGTGGTGACGGGACAGATGTGTACTACCATCGCGGCGCCGGTATACATAGAAGGTGAGCTTGCGGGCGTCATCGGCCTGGACGTGACATTGGGCACGGTGACGGACCTCACGGGAAGCATCAGCTATGCCCCGGGGGTGTACGGTTTTCTGGCGGACAGCAGCGGACAATATGTGGCCCATGAGAATAAGGACTTTGAACCCACCGAAAATACGGCGGTGGCAGTGTCGGATATCATGCCCGGACTGCAGGGAATCATGGAAGGGACGGAGAACCGTGTGGTAAAGCTTGCGGATTATGACGGCAGTGAATGCTATTTTGCGGCGGCGGAGATCCTTGGCAGCGCCTGGAAACTGGGAGTGGTAGTGCCTGCGGCGAATGTGTGGAGTTCCCTTACGGCGATGATTATGGTAGCGGCAGCCATTGCCCTTGTGATCATCGTTTTTGTGGTATTATTCATGGCCGGCCTGATCGGAAGGATGCTTGCGCCCATTCAGGTGCTGAAGCAGTTTGCCTCAGGGGATTTCTCTGAAAACACGGTCAGTCCAAAAGGAATCCCGGAACAGTATAAAAACGAGACAGAACAGATCCGTACCGCCACAGTGGAGGTAAAGCAGCAGATCCGGGAAATCATCCTGAACACTAAGCAGGAGGCGGAAAAGATCGGAAACATTGCGGAGGAAACGTCTGTGAAAATGACGGTATTGGACCGGAATATCTCAGACATTACGGAGCTGGCGGGGCGTGTTAAGGGACAGACTTCACAGGCAAGGGAGCTGGCGGAAAATATCAAGAACAACGGCCAGGAGCTCGGCGGAGCCATAGAGAATGTGGCCAGGAAGGCGGAAGAAGCAGCCCGGCAGTCCGGAGGTATTATGGAACGGGCAGGCAGACAGCGTGAGGTCTCCGGGAAGTCGGCCGATGAAGCCGTGAAGCTTTACCAGAGGACAAGGGGGGACTTGGAGAGGGCAATCACGGACAGCGGCCGGGTGAGGGAAATCGATACTTTGACGGAGGAAATCCTTGCCATCAGCTCACAGACCAATCTTTTGGCGCTGAACGCCTCCATAGAGGCGGCACGGGCTGGGGAAGTGGGGCAGGGTTTTGCTGTGGTGGCCGAGGAGATACGGCAGCTGGCGGACAATTCAAAGCAGGCGGTGGATAAGATCCGCAATGTGACGGAGAGCGTGGTGGGGAACGTGGAATTCCTGTCAGAGTGCTCCGATAAGCTTTTGAAGTTTATGAATGAAAAGGTGATGGATGACTATAGGGGCATGACCGAGCTTGCGGAAGTCTATCAGAAGGATGCGGAATTTTACAATGCTATCTCCGGCGAACTGGGTGTTTCATCCCAGGAAATGAGCTCCAGTATGAGCGGGATCAACGAATCCATTGCGTCGATCACTGAGCTGGTGCGCAGCATTGCGGATTATATGGAGGACATGGAACGCTCCGCAGAGGCGTCCAACGGAAATTCCGAGGCGGTGGTAGGGCAGATGGAAGAGCTGTCCCGGCTGAGCGGTGTCCTGAACCGGACAGTTGCGTCTTTTAAAGTGTGAAGATTCGTACGTCAGAGAAATGATTTTCCAAACTGGTGCGCCGGTACAGCGTTGCCTGATATCAAGGGGATTGGGCAATGCTGTAACAGGTACATGAGATGGGGGGAGGCTTTGGTTTATGTTAGGAGGTTCTGTACATATAGCGCTCATTCGGTTTATAATCAGTCTTACAGGAACTGTCATTTTGTTTTCCATGATGAGCCGGCCCAGGTTCAATGCAAAGAAGACGGTGATCTGCTATGGCATTTTTGAAACGGTCCTGATTGCGGCGGCATGCGTCTGGTATGTGATAGACTGGGAAAGCTGTGTGAGGATAGTGGCGTTTGTAATGTATATCAGCTTTGGGGTATTTGCCATATATATGAGCGCTGATCCCATCGGACTGTCCCTGTACAAGCTGGCTCTGAACTTTTATCTGTTGGCAGTATTCATGGTGGGGGGACTTGAAATTTCTATCCTGTTTTTTAACAGGAATGTATGGGCGGATATTATCATCCGCATATTGCTCCTGCTGGTAATGGCGCTGTTCCTTGACCGGAAGGTGAAGGATACCGTCAGGGGATTCAGTTATTATGTGGAGAATGAGCTGGACGGTTTCAGTGCAGCCATTATGACGATCAGCATTTTGTTCGGGATCGGGTTTATTTTTAATCCGAATCTCGAGGAGCATACCCCATACCGCCTGTTCCAGATATTTGTGAACTTTTTCCTGACGGGGGCCTTGCAGATGATTGCGTTTCGGCTCTATCTCCATATCGGCAGGGAGAAGGAGTACCAGAAGGAAAACCAGCTGATGAAGATGAATCAGAGGCTGCTGGAAAGACAGATGGAGCTTTTGGAGGAATCGGTGGAGGACGGCAAAAGGATCCGTCATGACTTGCGGCACCATAACACTGTGATAGCAGAATTTGCCCGCCAAGGGCAGACAGAGGAGCTCCTGCAGTATCTAAGGGAACAGAGGGAAGCGATGGAGGAGGGCGCCCCAAAGAACATATGCGCCAACACTGCAGTCAGTAATATTCTCTCGGCGTATAGCAGAAAGGCGGAGAGGGAGCAGATCAGGGTTACCATGGATGTGGAATTGGGGAGGAATCTGAAAATCACTAACACCGACCTGGTGACGATTTTGGCAAATGCTTATGAAAATGCCATATATGGTTGTATGGATGTTAAGAAGGAATCGCCTGAGAGGGAATGCCTGATCCACTTGATGATTAAGAGAAAAAACTGCAAATTGGTCATATATTGCAGCAATACCTGTAAAACGGAAATAGAAATCAAAAATGGCCAGCCGAAGCCGGAAGCCACGGGAGGCATCGGGGTGCTGAGCATTATCAAGACAGCGAAGCAGTATGGAGGCGAGTATGATTTCAAAAATGACAACGGCGTATTTATATTCCGGTTGGTCATGAATGTACCCGCGTCATAATCCCCATAATATATATGAATTAGTGCGAGATGGAAGCGAAAGAGGTGCGGACGATGTATTTGATAGCGCTCTGTGATGACGAGAAAACAGACTTGGACAAGACGGAACAAATGCTGTATGATTATGGTAAGGCACACGGGGGATTGGAGCTTGGGGTGGAGCGGTTTGAGAGTGCGGGACAGCTCCTTGACAAAGTCAGGGAGAAAGGTTATGTGCCGGATCTGATCTTTATGGATATTTATATGCCTGACAAGCTGGGGATAGATGCCGCAAGGGAATTGCGCGATATGGGGGTCAATGGGAAGATTGTATTTCTGACCACCTCCAGGGAGCATGCATTGGATGCCTTTTCTGTGGATGCGGCGCAGTACCTTGTTAAACCGGTGGCGAAGGAGGCGCTTTTTTCCATTCTCCGCCGCTTTTTGGAGGACGCGGAGGAAGAGCGCAGGAAGTACCTGATTTTGCGCATCGACGGCAAAACCAGGCGTGTGGCCCTGAGCAGCATTGTGTATTGTGAAGCCAACGGAAAAACACAGCATATCCATATGGTGGACAGCGCCCAATATGTGCTGCGGATCACTATGACAGAGCTGTACGAGATGATATCGCGCTATAAGGAATTTGTGAGGGTCGGAGTGGCTTATATTGTGAATATGGAGCATGTGGAAAGCTTTAATGCGCAGGAGCTTCAGATGGATATCGGCAAGAAGATATATTTGCCAAGGGGATCTTTCCAGACTTTAAGGGACAGGTATTTTGATTACTACTGTGGGGAAGAATGAATGCTCTAGAGTTACAGAGGTGACTTTTGTGATAAAAAAATTAAAATACGGCAATACAAATACATTCTTTATTCAAGAAACGGGTGATGGCTTGCTTATTGATACTGACTTTGCCGGGACATTACATGCATTTTATAAAGCAATTAAAGAAAATGATATCAGGATTAGCGATATTTCTTATTTTTTGGCTACACACTATCATCCTGACCATATTGGTTTAGTAAGTGAATTGATGAAGCAAGGAATAAAACTTTTGTTAATAGATACACAGAAACCATATATTCATTATGCAGATGAGATTTTCAGAAGAGATAAGCGGTTAGATTATGAACCTATCAATATTCATAATGCAATCATTATCAGCAGTAAAAACAGTCGGGAATTTCTTGAAAATATGGGCATTGAGGGAGAAATTGTATCTACCCCAAGTCATAGTGAGGATAGCATATCTGTGATTTTGGATAATGGAACTTGTTTTGTTGGAGATTTAGAACCTATAGAATATCTTGAGGCTTATATTCACAATGTTGAATTGAAAAAAGATTGGCAACTTGTTATGAGTTATAATCCTAGAATCATTTACTACGCTCACGCAAACGAAAAAATATTGTAATGGAAAAGTTTTCTATAAATAATTGGGATAAAGAAATTGTTATAATAACTAAGTTTCTTAATCTTATAAATCAGTGAGATTTTGACGTTTTTATCTTATTTTCAAGATTATTTAGTGTCTGCTGATTAAGTTCAGCTAAGCCACACAAAAACTTAATATGGCACATTTTAGACATAAAAATTGACATG
>ERZ808040.1763-NODE-1763-length-13695-cov-4.137171_pt1 | contig 13695 bp, 8 predicted proteins | sample MGYA00380191_ERZ808040 | MGnify/ENA primary metagenome ERZ808040 (study PRJEB31490, sample SAMN06133395) | mouse gut metagenome | isolation source: J6 | host: mice | place: China: Chengdu | collected 2015-05 ... | reverse complement strand
TATTTGATTGTTGCACACTGATTTGTCGAATTGGAGAGAAATTAGCAGTTTACCCCTCCCAAATGCCTCGTGTTCTTTATGACGTTCAAAAACGGGGTAAACTCGGTGCTTTGCTGGTTGTTGCTGTCCACTCCGCTGTCAACGGCGATGAACCGGACGCCCAACTCAGGGAATCGCATTTCTGTATACATTCCCATTTCAAGGTAATTACGGCCAAACCGGGAAAGGTCTTTTACCACCACGCAATTTATCCGCTTGGCTTCTATATCGTCTATCATACGCTGAAAATTCGGGCGGTTGAAGTTCGTGCCGCTATAGCCATCGTCTATGTATTCATCGACCACAAACAGGTGATTTTGTTCAGCATAGCGGCGCAACATCATGCGTTGAGATGCGATTTGTCAAGGGTAAATTCACCATCTCGCACCGCAAAACAAAGTGAACCGGGACTTTATTTAAGACGCAAGAAGTTCTTCTGGACATAGAGGAAATGAATTGATACTCGGTTATCGTTATGAGTATGCTTATCCCCAAGTAAATTGATCTTCAGGAAGGTTTGTAATAACAAGTTCACGTCCCTGCGCACGGTTATGCGCACTATGAAACATCCCATATTCTAAAATTAAGTTGTCTTGGTATATCTCCCTTATTAAATCACAACTGTCATATGTCATAATCCAAGGAACGTTTTGTAGATGCTCATGAATAATATCTCCAAGATTTCGATGGTCCTCCTCAGTATAGTATTCACTATACAATGATTTCCCTTTGATTACATATGGAGGGTCAATGTTGAAGAATAAATCATTGTTCTCTTCTCCAAGCAATTCTATTATCAATTCGCAGGCATCTCGATGATGGAGGAAAATTTGATCCCTAAAGCGTGCAACGGTTTGTATTCTTTCGATAATATTGTTTTTATTGAATCGGCATCCTAGTGGATATGCGCTGGTCTGGTTTCTTCCTCCAAGCGGCCCTGCAAATAGAACCCCTGAATAATTTACTCGATTCAAAAAGAGTGTAGAGAACCCATCTAATAGAGGAGGAGATTCCTCATTTGAATAAATTTGCTTCTGCCTCATACGCTCGTCAAGGGTAATGGGCGTTTCACGAACAAGATTGATTAAAGCCTCTGTTTGATGTAGTACAGCATCCCAAAAATGATAGAGATGAATGTCTAAATCATTCATTATTGCCTGTTCTATTATATTGTCTTCCAAGAGTGCGATACCAACACCGAATCCCCCGGCAAAGGGTTCTACATATGTTCTGCCAGTATACTCATTCGTTACTATGAGATTCCGGATATTATTATAAATTTTGGATTTCCCTCCCGGATATCGAAGTGGCGAACGAGTCACACCCATTAGTTAATCACCTTCTTTTCGATAAAGCTATATAATCCACAAATGTATTCGGTAGCCAGTCAATCAAATCGTATGGATTCAAACACATCTTTTTCTCAGTATTTCTAGGTTTCTTATACAAAGCCGGGAGAACCTCAAAGTCCATTGTTATCTGCTCCTCGGAAACACCTGTTTCCTCGATTATCAAGTGTTTTAAAGGAATTAAATAGCCCAGTTGCTCTGAACGTTCATAGTCCTCTGGAAGAATTCCGGTTTCGGCGTAATCTAAAAGCTGTAATCCAAGATACCGATCAAATAATTCGTGATTTCGCTGGTTATAGAAATTATCCAAACAATTTTTACATGTACGAGAGCAGTTGCAAGTGGATAGAATATTCCTTGTGCGTTGTAAGACTTTTTCCAAAACACCCCCTATCAATGATGAATAACCTGCTCCACTTGTAAGGTTATCGTAAAAGAACAGTTCCAGGTGGAGCATGTTCTCATCATCAATTCTGGACATCCAGCCACCGTTGATTTCGTTGTAATCAATATCTAATTCCAACGATACAGCTTTCTTAATTGCCTCTTGCAAGGTTGTAGCTGCAATTCTAAGAAGTATTTTCTCCTGTGTAGATTTATTGCTTACCAGCTTTGTGGTATCATACCTGATATCAAGCATGAACATATCAGTCAAAAACTCATACCCCAGATAGACTTCCGATTCCACCACACCATGCCGACATATTGGTGCATTATTATGGAATGGTTGTGTTATCTTAGGTTTGCCTGTATTTTTAGAATCAGCTACTTCTGCACCACCACAACAGCGGCAAATATTGAAGCCATGTTTTGATTTTCCCATATTAATAGTTAGAACTTGTCGATTTTCCAAGTTGGCAAAGCGAATTTGCCCTTTATAGGGAATCATCTGTGAATCTTCCGGAACATGGGAATAATATGGAGCTTCAGCGTATGTTTTATCTTCATCTTCGTCTTCAAACTTTACATCATCACCACGCTCAGGAGCAAATCCCCAAGGTCTAAGCATTTTCTTCGTTTCAACTGGAGCATGGCAATATGGGCAAGTATCAACCCCTTCCTCTTTGTGTCCAAACCAATTACACTCACTACAAACCAAAATGTCACTGAAATAGTCGCCATTGCTAAAGTAAAACTCAGCTTGGTTTGTATTGTATCCGTGAGGCTTCGGATTTGCATAAATGCCGCCACTCTTGTAGATTTTCTTATCAATTGTTACAAAGCGCCCTGGGGCGTACTCGCTGATGGCAACGGCAATGTCTCGTTCTGGAGCGTATTTTACCACACGGGGATACTTTTTCCCATACGGAGATTCCTCTTCCACGAAAAATCTAATAACATTTTTGGGGAACGAGTACGATGGGATAAATCCTTCTGAATAGAACACATCAAAGGCTGAGGTCTGTTTGTCGTCATGTATGTATTCCTTGCGTTTCTTCTCATCGAGCACTTTGTCCTTTATTTTTAGGAACATTTCTCTGGTCTGTTCAGTTGGCAAACTTAAAGAATCTAAACATTCAAGGAATGCTACACCGTAGCTTTCACAGAAATCTACAATTCCAATCTCTGCTATGCTGTCATAGCCACTCATTAGATCGCTGAACATAAAAGCGTTTAGTACCTTCATGTTCAAATGGCGTTGCTCAATTTTAGGATTGTCCCTATCGATCCAAGGACGACGAGGTTCGCCTGAGATCATCTCATGTGGATTCTTAAAATAATAGCTATCATGTACACCACCGAATGCGTATGTGACAATAGTTGAGATTCCTGCATTTTTTCGTCCAGCACGCCCTGCGCGCTGTTGGTAGTTTTCCCGCATAGGTGGAATATTTCTAAGCCCAACAGCAGTAAGGGAGCCAATATCAATCCCGACTTCCATAGTTGTTGTGCAGCTTAACACATCAATTGCATTTTCGCCGTGCTCACCAGCATCAATATCCTGGAACCTTATCTCATAGTCTTCGGTTCGGCTGATGATATCCCCTTGGGCATCTTTATGAGACAGCTGTGCCGTATGCTCTTCAGTATTTATTTTATGGATATTGTCTTTAATACCTACCGTATTTAAGATGGGAGTACGCCAAAAATCGAATCTCGATAACTCTTCATAATAGATAGCATGAACATTTTTAGCCTTGAAGCACACACCGCAAAGGCTGCCCAATTTAAATGGGGATATCTTTCCACAACGTCCACAGCGATACCAAATGAAATTTTTGTCAGCAATACAAATCTGAACCGATGACAGCTTGATATAGTATTTTCCCTCACTGGATGCCTCAAAGAATTCTGTTTTTACAGATTCCAGCAATTTGTTCATTTCGGTTTCATTGAGAGACAATATTACTTGCGCTTCACGAATCAAATCATGATCCAGTTCTTTATAGAAATTAGCACCGACTCCAAACCTATCCCTGTCATTTTTGCTCCTTCCTGGGAGGGAACGTCTAATATCATCTGAAATGTGGCTATCTAATGCGGCATTGGTGTCCATGACATCCCAGAAAAGTAAGACCAGAATCTGATATAGCAAATCTTCATCAACTGCTATATCATCATCCTCCAACTCATAAAGTACGCAATCTATAGAATTTTTCATGGGCGCTAAATAACCAAGCCCAATATCTTTGAAAGATCGAGGGCTTTCAGTAAAAAATTTAAGCAGATGTTTTCCATAATCTTCTGGTGGGGAAGAGAAGTAATCTGTGGCTAATTTTGTGTAGTCAACCTTTCTCCCAGGTCTGTTTTTTCTCGCAAAAGTGTCTTTGTCGGTATCAAATTTCCGCTTGCTTTTTCCCGCAAAGAATGATAACTCCTGATTGATACACACCTCTATGAAAGCGGGATATAATTCTCTCATAGACAGTCCAAATTTGCTTAGTTTTATGCCCGCCAATATAACTGCCTGCCGAAAAGCGTCAGCATCTGATGAGTCAGACAAGTCCAGGGCCAGTTTTGCGGCGTTCTGCCGCGAATCAGAAAATAGCAGGACTTTTTTTCCTTGATTCACAAAGTCCGACTTTGCCGGTTGCAGCTCGAACTGTGCTTTTGTTAGATTATAAAATGGAATATTCCCTTTTGTGGCAAAATCAGTTGGCTTTTTTATCGGCATAACTTTGCGGCATTTCGGGCATTTCCCGAAGACAAAAGAAGTTCCCTTCTTTGTAGTTTTTTCAGTGTATAGCACTTTGAGCAGAGTTGAACTATCCTTTGGCGTTGTGAAGAGTTTCCCGGTAAACGGATCTAACGCCCCCATTTTGTCGCCTTTTTCAAGAATGTATCCTTCGGGCACGATGTAAAGCAACATTTCCTTGAGGTCATCACCGCTCCCACTAATACCCTTACGCGGGAATACATACCAAAACGCCTGTCCTGCGGTTTGCTTTACATAGACTTTGAAATACAGAGCACCGCACTTTGTATGATTAACTAGTTCATAAATCTTACCACCACAGTTACATTGATCTTTTGGTGTAGAAATGATCTTGCCAAGAGGCAATTTTTCCTTTTCCGAATATTTTGCATGAGGGCAATGAGGATTTGAGCAAGCATAAATACCCTGCAATCCTCTTACAAACATATGCAGGCGGATAGGAAACAGCAAATTGCCGTCCTTTTCAGCCATAGAAACAATGACTAGCAACGAATCCAATGCATTATCTGCATTATCGCTCCCAAACACGTGAAACTTGATTTTGCTATACGATTCTGCACCCTCTCTACAGACTCGATATAAATCAATAAAGCCTTGATAGCGAGGGAGATTATCATAGAGCCATGTTTTAGCCTCGCTTAAATCAATAGAATCCGGGAGTTGCTCATTGAAAATTGCAGATGCAAAGTCTTTTATTCTTTGAATGGCTTCTCTTCCATATACTTGCTTTGTTCCAATATGTTCCAGTTGATCAGCATTAGTTGGAACAAGTTCATATTCAGGCAGTTTTTCTCTGGTACCAGTTAGGAATTTGCACTTTTGTGCATGCTTTCCTGTAAGCCCCTCATAGAAGTCATTGCGTGCCTTTTTATCATCTGGTATACTTGCCGTAGTTAAAATAAACTGAGTATCATCAGCAGTTATTTCAAGACGATCAAATAGGCGGTCAAGCAAAAGAGCTATTTCACCGCCAGCAGAACCACGATACATATGTGCTTCATCAAGAACAATTAGAAGCCTATTGTCTTCCGACTCATGTAACCACTCTTTGGTGCTATCCCAGATCTTAGATTCCAATTTTCGCATCAGCATATATTCAAGCATGGAGTAATTGGTCACAAGAATATCTGGTGGACATTCTCGCAGCTCAAATCTTGTAATCAGTTCAGCGTCATACGGAGATGGCACATGGATATTCTGTTCCAAGTGATCAATGAATATTTCCATCCCGTTTTCGCCATAGCGCGCAGGATATTTATTGATTCTCTTGAAACCGTCGATCCTCTTCTTCTGTTGAATCTTTTTTTCTTCCGGGGCGCTCTCATCCACCAAGTAACGTCCCCTATAAGCTTCTGCAAGTTCTTTGTTCTTACTAGGTTTGGGTAGGCCAGCATATGATGTGCGCCCGGTGTACATTCCAAAATGAGGGATTCGTGTAGCATAAGTATCCTGGGTGAATATTTTCAAAAATTCCTCTCGGCCCATGATATTGCGAAATCTGGCCAGTTGATCAGAAACTAAAGCATTCATTGGATAAATAATGAGAGTCCTGACCGCATTTTTCTTGAAAAATGCGGGATGATTCCGAGCTTCATCAATACATTTTGCGATGATAGGCCAAAGAAAACATTCTGTTTTACCTGAACCCGTACCGGTCGATACAAATAGATCTTTTCCCTGTGCAAAGTTTTCTAAAGAATCTACTTGATGCTTGAACGGCGTTGAAAAGATACCTAACTTAGCGTCTACAAGTTTGAGTAGAGTGCTTTTTACTCCTGCATCTAGGTGCGCAAGGTTCTTTATCCCATCTGTAATTTTTTCATAAGAAGCAGCTGTTTCAATATAAGGTTCTTGCGCAACTTTTGCGTTTGTATCAACTATTTCTCCAAGCAAGTCGTCTGCATAAAGAAGCAGAGTCTCGCTGTTAGCAAGATAATCAGATTTAATATAATTAGACAAGCGATTACGAATTGCCGCATAATATTCTTGTACACCCTTAGCATCCGACATTACTCGTACCCCCTAATCTCAATACCGATATTACATAGCATTCTCGCTACGGTTGGTAAGATATTGTTTTTGCAGATAAACTTAGTTCTATTGAAAGCGTTTTGTTCTGGCCATGCAAATAACAGCATAAAATAGTATTCACGATTTGGTAACTGCGCCGAAATGCGAATCTGCGAATAGAGATCATCTAGCCTATTAAACCATGCAATAATGGGCGCACCATATTTAGCCTTTAACGCACAATATAACCTCCGTATCTCAAAACTAGTTAAACGCCCTTTATCAGAATCTGGGGGCTCTTCTTTGAATAGAATTTGATGCGTCTCGTCAATCAGCGTCCTATACATAACCCAGTTGTTGTTGCGTGCAATCGACTTATCGGTTATTTGCTCTGTATGCCATGAACTTGAAGGAGGTTTAGGCCGTGTCGGATCAAAAAAATTTAACTCATGAACATCGAGGTCTCGTTCCTCAAAATCTAATGGATTATATTTTACGGTTATATATTCGTCAATCGTCAACGTATCTCTAAGCATAGCCTCAAATAAATCCACATCGTTCACAGCGGTAGGACAATAAATTCCCAATCCATTCATCCAATAACCAGATTCAGGATTACCGAAAAAGAGATTTCCATCAGTAGCACAGATAGTTCTTCCATAATTCGCCGCAACGCTATGGTTATTCTCATCTGAAAACAAATATCCAGTTTCTTCATAAACTCTTCGAATATGGCGCGACAACGTGTGCTCTTTATTTTTGTCATGAGCAAAGAAGGATGGATTTAGCTTGAAATATTCTTGATATTGCAACAACAATTCTTCAATTTTTAAAGACTGAGTTTGTTTGCTTATTCCTACTACACCATTCTCACGACTTGAGGTCAATTTTAACATCCATAAGGCCAAGGCCGAGTAACAAACCCGATATGTAAAATCATTGTCTGATTCTCTAAAATATTGGACTATAGATAGATCATTCGCTATTATATTTAGCAGATTATTCATTTCCAAACCATCCTAATAGCAGTGACTTGTATCTACATTTTCCTTGTTCTCCAGCGTATTTTTGCAACCTTTCCGATGTTTCATATGGTCTGTAATCGAGTGCTTCACAACTATAGGGGAGAATTGAAAATGCAAGATATTGAGCCAATTTTTCCTCCGAAACCATTCTCTGGGCAATATGCAGCGAAATATCATTGCCAAAGCCTAGTTGCTTCATAATTTCAGTGCAAAGTCTCTCAACATTTCGGTTCGCAGCCTTGCTTTCTTTCGGAATCCATTGTTCCATAATTTCGGTAGCGTCTTCATCTATTGGCTTCTCCGAGAAGAAATCCTTAATCCTACTGACGTTTAAATAATTAAAATATAAGAGGACCTCCTTTGGCAGATATGCAATTGTACGTTCATACTCCAGCGTCATAAAGATGATTTTTCCTCTTATCCCTGTGGCTATGGGAATCAATTCCATTTCGTTAAAATTGCCCAGAAAACCATCCAAAACTAAGATTCTCTCTTCTGAGTTTAAATAGTACAAAATGTCCTTGCTGGTGATTTCCGACGAATAAGGAAGAATCTTAATGGATTTTGTCCCGCAAAGAGCATTTGATACACAACGAGCCAATGCCATCCCAGAAACACGGTTGCACATAATAGGTTTATTCTGGAACAAAATATCGCACAGATATTCTGTCAATAGGTTATATTCATCAGTACTACCGTTGACGCCAATGCTTTTAAGATTGTATCCGAGGTATTCAGAAAACTCGTCTATATCAGTTGGATAAAGAAGTTGATCGCTTTCTTGATATGGTTTTTCCCTCATCTCTGCCAGTGCATTTTCAATATTAGACAATTTTTCTTGCAGCGAATCGATTGCCACTTGTTGATCGGCTTCTCGTTTCTTGCCTGCATCAACAGCGCTCAGCGCCTCTTGCAATTCAGCTTTTTGCCTATTTACTGTGACCTCAAATGTATGTGCTGTGGAAATAGCATCTTCCAACTCTTTTTTCTGAGCATTCTGCGACTCTTCGAGTTCTTGTATTCGTTCAATTTGGCGACTTAAATCCCCTTGCAAGGTTTCAAGCATTGTAGATAAATTGGCAATCTCTGTATTTAAGCCTTCTATCGCCTTGTCCCTTTTCTTGATCTCTGAGTCTTTTGCTCTAATTTCAATTTTATGATCTTTTCGTTCTTGCTCCAAATCTCCCACTTTAACTTGCGGAGCTGATACAATGTTGCTCATTTTTTTCCTCTCCGACGCTAAAACAGAAACAGCCGAAGTAAGCAGGGAAGCATATTCTGCACTAATGGGTTTCTCTATCAGCCGAAAATACAGCTCTATTCCATCAGGAAATATTGTATCTTGAAAAGCCTTCAAATGGGATTCGATTTCTGAATTGCCTGCATTAGTGTACTCTTCAATGCGTTGACTAATATCTGAACTCCACCGCTTTAGGAACTCTTCAATCATATTTGTGACAAGTTTTGTATAACTATTTTCTAATAATAATTTACGCCCCCTATCCTCTGAAATCGATTGTGGACGGTATCCTTTAGCCATTTCATTAAAAGCTTTTGGATTCTTTTTGAAGCCCTGAATCATTTCTTTGTGAGGAAAACTCCGGCAAACAGTTTGAATATCTTCTTTAGTTAACAACTGAAAATAATTCATACTTTACCTGCCTTTATGAAGTCTAAAGCCTTTTTATTGATTATATTCGTAATCCGACATTCTTCTATGTAAGACTGAGCAACTGCACTGAGATTACACCCAATTATAAGTTGCTCATCAAACGGAAGCGTTACCTTATAATAAGATAACACATCTCGAAGAAGTTCTACCCTGCTGGGAGGAATGGGTTTTGGACGCTTAAATACAGCCACCGGATAGTTGCTCCGATACTGCACAATCTTACTGGACTCAGTTATAAAATGAATCCCAACAGGAAGTTCCCTATATCCATCAGCATCAATCAGATAAAAACTACTACACTCTGTAACATTTACCGTTGGCGCTGTGATTTGTTCGCAAGGCTGATCCATCCGCAAAGAACTATATTGCTGTTGCTCAAATTGAATATCTACGTTATTAAAGCAAATCTGAACTGGATACGATAAATCTACCTCGAATAGACTATCAAACTTTCTGAGAGCATCCGTTTCACAGGAAATATTGCTATGCGGCACTAGCTCAAATGTGGATCTGAGGTACGCTTTTTTGCCATCTGTACAAAGAACTCCTTCTACAGAATACATCGGGGGCCATAATTGCAACACACTTTGAGCAGTTTCTAAATCAAAGTTAAAGTAAGAAAACAAATCAACCAATTCAGCATTGGCAGATAAAATCTGAAGATTTGTACCGTAAACAGTGCTTCCAAACGCATCAATTTCATCAATCTGGTTAACCGAAACATGTTCTCTATGCTTGGCTATTTTCTGAATTGCGTTCCGATCCCTTGCAATGATATAGTAGGGAGTAGCTGTATAGATTTTTCCGCCCACAATACGCTTGGATTTTCCGTTCGTATCCTCGTTTGGTGAAATTTTAAAAAATGTCGGAAAATCGTTACTATACAGGATCTCATGGCGAATACGATAATTCATGCCAGAAATATTAATATAGCAATCGTTGGTTGTAAGCTTCAACGGAAACAGAACCATACTATCTGGAGCAAAATTCTGTTGATTTATTGCGATACTTTCATATGGCACCGAATTGCATGCGGAGAAAAATTCCAGAACGCAAGACTTACCTTCAAATTCTTTCAATTTTTCTTCCTGAAATAGTATCCCAACATAAAACATTTTCTGTTTGATGTCATAGTATACTTCGGTTCTAATATGCGCTCTCTTTTTTGCCGCAATTTGGGCACCATCAATTCCCATTCGTCCCAAATACAACTCACATTCTCTGTCGCTGTTTCCCCGGCGGTGGCGGAAGTGGGCTGCTTTTTTTGTGCTTTTCGCTGCTGCAACATACACTTCTTCGCCACAGCATAAACATTCATATCGGAAAGGCTCATCTATTCTGTTTTTTGCGGCTAATTCAGCTTCTACTGTTCTCTGAAGCAGTGTGTCAAAAGCCTGAAGCACACTTCCCACCTCCTTCTCAAGTTAGCAAATAGGCCGTTACTTATCATCGACCTGCTGTTATCTTTTGACTGTCTATCCTTCAAATGAAGAAGGGCCTGTATTCTTTAGACAGTACTTAATGGACCTATAACTCGTTCCGACGGTTACGCCAACCGGTGCAGTCGTATAATCCGCACTTCTCAACAACATATAATTATCAGCCATACTATAAGGCGACTTGCTTTAGTATGCAGTTTTTAACTAATTTGCAAACACATTAGCTATGTTCAATTAGGAATAGTATACAACGTTTTTCCTAACTTTGCAACGTCAAAGTCAAAGTTTGTCAAAAAGTGTGATTTTAATTTGCTCCTTTTTCTCCAACTTACGCGCATATTCTAGTAAATCTCTTGCATTACTGACTGAATGCCACACATAAGCAATCAGATAATCGCTGTGCTCCGCCATATAGCGGTTGGCGCGGATAATGGCGGCACGTTTCGGAACTGTTTCCATTCCTGGTGGGTAAAATGTACCGTCGAAACCGGGTGGTGTTGGGGTAGGACGGTCATACGGATGATAAGGGAGCAGCAATGTAAGTGTCACCTCTGGGTGGCGCTTCTTTGCTGCTTTGATACATTTTGCCGCCAGCGCATCAAAGCGGCCATATCTGCCTACAACAAAATCAGTCACACCATATTCGATTATGTGGCGTTCAACCTCGGCAGTCAGTTCACCCATTAGCGTCTCAGGGGCCTCACGGTGTCCAATAAAGAAACAGGTTGGCATAGTATCTCTCCTCACTTATCTGCGATATATCGCACATTCATTATAGCATAGATTTTGTATTTGGGATATATCCTACACGATAAATCGCAAATTTGGTTAAGATAGAGGCATCACATGGGAGGGAGTGGTGCCGCAATGAATGCCAAGACAGCGGTTGCTCGCCGCATCCATGCGCTATGCCTGGAGCGGAATATCGCAATCAACGCCCTTGCCAACCAATGCGGCATCGCGCCCTCCACGATTTACAGTATGTTGAACACCAAAAGCAAGAATCCGGGAATTGTTTCTATCCAAAAGATTTGTGATGGCCTGGAAATCAGCGTTCGTGAATTTTTCGATGATCCACTATTTGAAAATCTTGAACCTGAGATAAAGTAGCGAGCCAGGAGCGTCACCGCTCCTGGCTATGTTCTTTCTCATGACGTTGCCTACCCTGCTGTCCCTGTAATTGTTGAATTGTCTGGCGGATAGATACCGATTCCGCTGGCTCATCCAACATCTTTGCAACATCCTTCCGGCTCTGCGCCAGCGTCCCGGAATCAAACTTCTTGCCATGGGCGGCTTGCAGCCGCTGGGCTATTTCTCGCTCTTTGTCAGTCCGGATAGCGTGGCGGGCAGTATCCAGTTCTATAGTATCCATATCCGACGCCTGTTGTTGCAGTTCAGTATACTGTGCTAGGGCCACATCCAATTCAACGGTATATTTTTTCTCCTGCTGGTTCAGCGTTTCCAGGGAAGACTCCATGGATGCAATATGCTGTTTGATCTTATCCATACCATGATTGTCCGCACAGTTAAGCTGATTGAGCAGCAGGGCCTTTTCGCTTTTCAATTCGTCAATATCTTCGGTCAATGTGGCAATTTTCTGTGCCAATTCCCGATGCCGGAACACCTGAAGGGCCGACACCGTTTTCTTTTCCTCCAACAAGCCACGGCGCTCCCTAATCTTGACTTTGAACTGTTTGATTATACCCTCATATCGTTTCATGCTCGGCTGAACAGCATGGAGCTTATCGGTAATCTGTCTTTTCACAGTCCCAATATACAAAAGTTGATACCGGATGATAATCATTTTCTGGCGTACAGTTTCCATAGCTTCTGCGATAGCAGGGATCGTGTTCTTTACCGCATCCATAAGTTTCTTAACCAGCGATTTTAACTCCTGCAATAGGGCGTTGTCCGCCTTAATCTGCCGGTTCAGTTCACAGCGGTCAGATATGATGCCCTTCTTCTCCAACGTACGGGCAACCACCCCTTCGTGAATGGTAGGCTGTTCATCCAATCCTCGCTCGGCGTGGCTTCGGTGATCGACACGCTCCTCATGCCCGAAGCGTTCCAGACAGCGGTTCACCATATCGGCCCATGCCGCCCGCCATAGGACAAGCTGATCCTCGCTATTCCAGCGTTCAGAGATAGGATTTTGCCTACCGTATTTTGTGCTCTTGGGATACTTGGAAATGCGCTCATAGCCTTGCGCCTCGGCCTGAGAGGGTGGCATATACACCTTCTTTTTGCCAGCCTTATACTGATACTGTTTCTCCCAACCCTCGGATTGTGCCAACTTAAACTCCGCCGCAGTAAAGCCTTGTTCCTCCCCATCCCTGACGCACAGATATTCCTTCTCTGTCTTATGCTGCCATGTGCCGACCTTGGTCAGGGGCCGCACGGTCAGCATGATATGAGCGTGCGGATTATGACCGTCTGTATCATGGATGCACACATCGGCGCACATCCCTTCTGCCACAAAGTTTGCTTGGATAAAATCGGTCAGCAAAGCAATCCACTCGTCCTGGTTCAGTTCAACGGGGAGTGCCACCACGAACTCACGGGCAAGGCGGCTGTCCTTTGTTTTCTCCGCTTCTTCCACAGCGTTCCAGAGGACTTCCCGAGCTGACCACTCTGCCGGTGCCATATCTGGCAGAAAGATTTGCTGCCAGACCAGCCCTTGTTTTCGGGTGTAGTCATGCTGCACACCATCGTAATCGTTGTAAATTCGGGAGCAGCTCATATAGGCCACTGCCGCAACAGCGGAACGGCCTGTTCCCCGGCTGATGACCTTTGCCTCTAAATGATAAATTGCCAGTTTTTATACCTCCGTCCTTCGTCTCCCGTCCATCGTCCTTCGTCCCCCGTAAACAGCGAAAAGCTGCCAGTGGCAGGTTTTCACTGGCGTATGGAACAGGGCGGCGCATCGATCTGTTCCATACGCACCGGGAATGACCGCAGTCATTCCCGGCAGGCCCCCGCAGGGGCCGCATCCCCCTCGGAGAGC
>ERZ808040.1759-NODE-1759-length-13718-cov-6.855802_pt1 | contig 13718 bp, 7 predicted proteins | sample MGYA00380191_ERZ808040 | MGnify/ENA primary metagenome ERZ808040 (study PRJEB31490, sample SAMN06133395) | mouse gut metagenome | isolation source: J6 | host: mice | place: China: Chengdu | collected 2015-05 ... | reverse complement strand
CTGGTCTGCCATCATGACAACATTCCCGCTCGCCTCGTCCGTAGAAGCCGCCTGTTTGGTGACATTCTCTGCGATCGAGTCCACCGCAATCGACACCTGTGAGATGGATTCCTTCATATTATTAAAGGATTTATCAAAATTTCCCAGCGCACTGCCAACGCTGTTCGAGATTTCCGTGATTCCCCGCAACAGTCCGCGCATATTTTCCTGTGCCACCCGCAGCGCATCTGCCGTCTGTCCAACTTCGTTCCTCGTCTTGACATCTACATTTGTGGTCAAATCGCCCTCGGACAGCTTCTGTGCAAACGCCTGAATCTTCTTTAACGGATTCACGATCTGCCTGCCGACTAAAAACGCCACTGCCAGCGATATAAAGATGGCTGAAAAACACACTGCATTCGAGCGGATCAGCACATTCAGATACTCCTTATCCAGTTCGGCTTTGACGACTTCCTTTGCCGCATTGATCTCATCGACATAATTTCCTGTGCAGACAGCCCATCCCCACGGCTCAAACAGCTCAGAATAAGCAATCTTCGGCGCGACTGTCACACCGTCTGATTTCGTAAAATAAAATTCATTATATCCACACTTATCCGCACTGTTGCAGACATTTACCACCGACTGTGTAATCATGACACCGTTCTGGTCCATAAGGTCCTTTCGGTTATCGCCCTCCTGATCAGTCAGAACTGCATGTGCCACCAGCACATAGTCCATGCCGTCAATCCAAAAATATCCGCTCTGGTCCTCCCGGTAGCGCATCGCACGCACAACATCTTTTGCGTCCTCCTGCGCCTCCTCCTCAGTCTTTTCACCTGCCTTGAATTTATCATACTCACTCTGAATGACCGCAACCGCGCTCTGCACCTGTGATCGTATCTCCGATTTGTAACCTTCATCCACTGCCTCTTCATAAGTTTCATATGAATTTTTGGAGATTGCCTGAATCGAAAAGATGGAATTTCCACCAATCCCGATTGCCGTGACTGCTGCAACCACGCCACACAAACACATGATTGCACTGATTAAACTTTTTTTCCTCTGACCCATTTTGAACACGCCTCCTACGCCATAACAGCTCCATGCCTTTTCGTGTACAAATGCTCAGAGTTGTCATATCCTGCAAAATTTCTGACTACAACTAAAAATATAATAACATTTTAGTACTTTTTTCACAATAAAGCAAGAATTTTGTTCAAAATAATCAAAAAACATGTAAAAATTAAATGCTTTTCATACAATTTTTCTATTCTGTATGCTGCATTACAAATGTCTTGATGGCGTCATAGCTCTCTTTACTGAGAATGTGCTCAATCTTGCAGGCATCCTCAATCGCAATATCCGGCGCAACGCCAAGCCGCATCAGCCATTCCGACACAAACTCATGCCGCTCATAGATCAGCTCTGCAATATGCCTCCCGGAATCTGTCAGGTAGATAAAGCCCGCGTCTGTCACCGTAATATGATTTTTCTCCCGGAGATTTTTCATCGCAATGCTGACACTGGACTTTTTAAATCCAAGCTCATTTGCAATATCCACAGAGCGCACCACAGGAAGTTTCCTGCTCAGAACCAGTATCGTCTCCAAATAATTTTCAGCAGATTCGTTTTCGATCATTTCAACTTCTCCTTTTCTATTTCACTCAGATTAAAATATGCCCGCAATAGTCCAGCACTTCCGACAGTGCCTTTGTATTGGCAGTATAGTACATACGGTTCTCCCTGTTGTTCACCCTGACAAGCCCCGCATGGAGCAGTGCATTCATATGGTGGGAAACCGTCGCCGATGTGATCCCCAGATGTCTTGCCAGCTCGCTTCCATACGCCTCCTTGTCACGAATATATGAGAGAATCTCAAACTTGCTTTTGTCCGCCAAGAGTTTTAAGACCTGAAGCACGTAAATTTCAAATCCCTCTGTCTGCCGTGCGGGTTTGATCCCGATCTCAAAGTCCTCTCCAAACAGGATACCCAGCCGGCAAAAGTCCCGTTTTTCATAGGTGCCATCCTCCCTCTGATCCGAGTGGCTCACAATCTCATCAGGATGCAGAAACGATGCCTGCAAGCAGAACCCCAAAGGATTTTCCTCCATAAAAATATCTGTCCGATCTCCCATATAAACGGAGAGCGCCTGACCTCCAAGCTCTTTCTCCCAATACGCGCAAAACTGCTGTATCCATGCCAGAAGCTCCGGCTCAAATCCACGCAGGCACACAACCGCTTTCTCCAGCAGCGCAAGCACCCGTTCAAGCTGTTCCTCCCGCTCGATAAAAATCTTCTGTAGCTTCCACTTCTCCTCATCTGTGATTTCCATCCGCATCAAAAAAGAAATCACGGCAAGCGGCTCCTCTATTTTCACAATATCCTTTTCCCCCCGCACATCTTCCGCCGTATACTCCTGAATACACACTGCAAACCGCTCACAATATTCCTGCTCCGACAGCCCTCTCAGATACGCTCCATATGCAGCAACCTCCTGAAATTCCGTCTCTTTGCACCCCTCCCACAAAAGCGCCGTCTTTCCCGCACAGCACATTCCATTCTCTTTCTGCATATGAAAATAATAGCGCACCTGCTCCATATCCTCCGAGAACGCGCGCTCTGCCGCCGCCTCGATCCGCTCGATCAGCTCCATCTTACAAAGTCCCTCCCGCAGCGGATTTCCAAATCTTCTGTCGATCTCCTCTTTCAGCTCTCTGTACTTTCTCCCCGCGCCCAGATGCTGCAACAGGTAAATGCCTTCCATCAAATAATCCACTTCACGCCGAAACACGCTCTCCATCACACCACTCCTCTACAATTTCTGACCTGTGCCAAATATATGATTAGAAATATTATAACACAAATTGCACCGCTGAATAGAAAAATCTGCGAAACAGAACAAAAAGCAGCGAGTGCGCCAAGCGCCAACGACGCTAAGGGCGTTGCAGCGCTCGCGCCGGCATTAAAAATCGCGCCGACCCGCGCCAGATAATCCTGCGATACGGATTTCATAAACTGAACGTTCAGCGCAGAGACCAGAACACTGCTTGAAACGCCAATGACAAACGTAACCAATATCGTGAGTACGTAAACTGCTGCCACATTTCCGCGCACACTGCCGCCAAGTGTATAACAGCACATCCCTGCACCAATCAAAATTCCCGTTCCCGCAAAAAGGTCTACGGCAGAAATCTTTCCGGCAAAAAACGGATAGACAAACGAACCCAGTCCCGACCCGATCGTCAACGCGATAGCAAACGCGCTCAGCAGACTGCTTCCCTGCCCCATAACTTCCTGAATCAGCGGACTCTGTAACGAATCAAGCGGCGTGATTACCGCATTCAACAGTACAGTCAGCAAACAGAGATTTCGAATCACCGACTGCCCTTTCAGATACCGCAGCCCCTCTCTCAAATTCTCCCAGTAAGCACCTGCCAAAGCGCCTCCCTGCGCGCGCTCCTTTTTCAGACGCAGTGTACAGAGAATCAATGCAGAGCCAAAAAAGGAAATTCCGTCAATCGCTATGGCAATGCCGATACCGCACACACTGATCACCACTCCTGCCATCCCCAGACCTATCATCTCTACAATCATGCTCAGTGTCGTACTGAGCGATGTTCCAAATGTGTAATATCTTTCTTCCAAAACCTTTGGCAGCACTGCAAGCCCTGCCGGGAGCCGAAACGCCTCCACCGTGGAATTGACAAGCGTAAATGCCAGCAGCAGCCAAGGGTTTACGCACGATGTCAGATACAGTACTGCAAGTCCTGATGTCGTGATGCCGCGCACGATGTCCGTCACCACCATCAGCTTCTTTTTGTCCATTCCCTCCACCAATACGCCGGCAAACGGCTGCACCAGCACCGACGGCAGCTGGTTTGCCGCAAACACAAGCGCCGACCACGACGCTTTTCCCGTGATGGCATACACCAGCCATGTAAATGCAACGGCGTCGATCGAATCCCCAAACCGATTGACTAATCCCGCCAACAGGATCTTGAAGTACTCCCGCTGCCTTAAAACCTCTCTGTAACTGGCTCTTTCTTTTTCCTGTTCTCTGTTTTCCATTTTATGATAACTTCCTTTCTCCACTGTATTGCTCATAGAGCGTATCCCTTCCGCATTAAACCGTTGATGTTTGTAAGGTATAATAATATATTATTTATATCTATATAGTATTTAGATATATATCTAATATAGTGAATTTACCATATATTTCTATCATTGTCAACTATATATTGTTAGATATATATCTAATTAACCATTAGCTTGCTGCTCGATGGCAGAAGGGCATACTCGCCGATATATGTTTTATCAGCAAATATGCCCATCTTGTTTTATGTATTCTATAGATTTGTAATAAATTTTTACTCCCTGTATCCGCTCACCGTCCACGTCCTGCGGCTCGCCTATGGTAATCTTTTCGATAAGGGATTTTAGCAGCGCCGCCGATAGTTCCTCAATCCTGAAAACTGCCCAGTCCTGCCGATTCCAGCACCAGGCAATACCCAGTACGAGCCGACGCAAGCATCACTCCTACAAGGCAATGACTACCGTCCTTGACCTGCCAAAAAGGCGGCGCCCTCTTAACTCCGCTCACACAAAAAGTCACGCTGTATTTTTCTAAAAATACGCGCGACTCTTTGCATTCCTTCAAAATATTCTGGCAGATATTTTAAAGAGTAATTCGGTGTCAAATACATCCTTCTTAAAAAGTAAACATCATTGCGACATTCACTATAAAACTGGCTTGCTAATGTTAACCAAACAAACGGAAAAACCATTGAAATCTTTTTGTTCCAATTTTAAATTTTACTGTCGCTGTTCCGCCATAATTTTCTCCTACACCTTTAATCTGCACACTTGCAGTTCCCTTTCGTATGTTATTTTTATATGTATTTTCCAAAATCTCATACTCATTATTTGCAAGTATGCTATTTCCTACCTTTACAGTTAAATTATTTTTATCAATTGTAACTTCCTTTCCTGTATATGGGAACAAATTCTTATTGTCCATGTCCGGATTTTTCACTGTAATCTTTGCCTTACTGATAGACGCTGCCACAATGCGGTATTCTGCCTGATTTGTAGTGCCAGTATAGTTACTTCCCATCTTTGCATTGATGTTGACACATAGTACTGTGTTTACAGGAATGATATCTTTTTCATCCACAACTTCCCCTGCATTTCTTGTCACCTCAGTCCCATTATTGATTACTTTGACACTGTTTTTATAAGTATACTTATAGCTCTTGTCATAATCAGTTCCTGCTTTTAATTTCACGCCATCTGTATCATTCAATACTGGTGTTGACTTATACTTTCCTATTTTGGTACTTACCACTACATCAGGTGCTGTTACAGATACTTCAGAGATGTCTTTTTCTGTAATTAGAAACTCTTTTCTTTGACCAAATGTTCCTGCATAATTGCCCATGCCTTTGATAATAATGGTTGGTCTTTTCGCTGTAGAACTATCAGTAACCATAGAATTATTTTGATAAAACAACTTATAATCCTTACCCTCGGTCAACAGTTTCATACCATCATACAGTTTTATCGAAGGTTTTGCGCCACCTTTCACGTAAGATACCGTAATAGGCTCATCTAATATATGAAGTCTTTTTCCAGTATCTCTTGCCATATTATATGCCTGAATCTTATATTTTTTCTTTAGTGTTCCCGCATATCTGCCTATGCCAGTATATGTTACCATAGCAGAACCAGCATTTAGATTATTATTGTAAGTTACAGTATAATCTTTGTCCTTTGTCAGCGGCTCTCCATCAAAACTCATTAACACATCATTCTGTTCAATATCATTTCCTGTGTAGCTGATGGTACTCTGAAATCCCGACAATTTCACCTTTTTCATCTGCCTGCCGGTAATATTAAAGTTTACAGTCCTTGTTCCAAAGTATTCACCCATTCCGGTGATGATTACCGATGCTGTACCAACTTCTGTATTATTTTGATAAGCCAGACTGTAATCCACATCTTTCCTTAATGAGGTTTTTCCATACTTCACTACAAGTTCAGGCTGTTTGTGGGTTCCATCATATTCCACGGAAGTAATCTTATTGATTTTCAACTTGCTTACCGGAGTTTTATTCAATACTTCAAATGTAAAATCATATTCTCCGCAATAATTTGCGCCAGATCCTTTTACTGTTAAAATATATGAACCTTCTGCAGCATAGGAACTAACCACCTTTCCATAGCTATCTTTTACAGTCAGTACATAATCCATATTTTTATTTAATTTCTTCTTCCCGTATTTAGCTTGAAATGTTAACGATGGATTTTTTCCACTGGTTGATACTGCATATGCATCCGTAAAAGTTTTCATAACATCGACATCACTAATATTTTTCTTTCCAATTGTAAAAACCTGCGTTTCACTGCCAGAATAATTGCCTTTACCCTTTATTACAATAGTAGGTGCTTTCGCAGCAGTAGACAGTGCTGCCTTTGTGTTATTCTTATAACTGATAGTATAATCCTTTCCAGCTTTCAATCTGACCGTATTATCATACACATGGGCATCCGGCTTAATTGCATTTCCTGTATATGTAACATCAGCAATTGCAGCAATCCATAAACCTTCTGGGATTTTACCATCTTCCGGGATATCCTCTGGAAGGACATCCTCAAACTCGTTCGGATTATCTCCGTTATCATCCACATTATAGGTATATGTAACAATATCACTGTCTATATAACCTTCTTTTACTGCAAATGCCATAATTGTTACATTACTGTCCACTATAATGGGTTCTGTATATAAAATGCTTTGCCGCGTCGGCTGTGTCCCATCTTTTGTGTAATAAATGGCTGATTCATTAATAGAACATTCTAGTATTATCTTTGTTCCCTTTTTCACCCTACTTCCTGAAGCTATGTTTGCTGATGGCACTGGAAGCATTTCTTCTGAATCTGCTATCCAATATGCATATAGTGTCATATCGAACTCAACAATAGTTCCTTCTGTAAATTTTGTACCTTTTCCATTCGGCTCTGTATACCAGCCCATAAACTGAAAATTGTCTTTCGTTGGAACCGGCAGTATAATGGTTTCACCCGAACTTATTCCAGTCACTGGATTCACCAATGAACCTCCTTGTGAATCGAATACCACAGTAAATTTCTTGATACTTTTAAACCAAACCTCAATTGTATGATTTGCCGTGATATCCTTAAACACATACTCCATCACTGCACCAATGCTCTCTCCATCCACTTTGACATCATTAACTGCATATCCCTCATTCGGAGTAATCACGTATTGAATGGTTTCTCCTTCCGACACAGTGGAAACTCCATCTGGTTCAATTGTTCCACCTATCTGTGCAGAAGCAGTAATTGTATACTCTACTTTCCCACCACTGCTCCATAATGCTGTAAACAGCATATCATGATAAGGCATCTTATAATATTCACCCGGCTGGTAGCTCCTTGTACCATCGCTCCATCCGGCAAACAACATCCCTTCCTTTTGAAATGTATTCTCTGGCAAAGCAAAAATTTCCCCTGCCCTGCGTGTAATTGCAGTGGGTTTTGTGCCTCTTACACCCTCTCCTCCGGAAAACTCTGCAGTATAAGACTGATTCTCCTGCTGTGATACTGTTATCTGACAGGAAACTGACTTATATCCGTCTTCTGTATAAGCAGTTACAATAGCAGAGCCAACCCGAACTCCTTTCACAATGCCATCTGAACTTACCGTCGCCACTGACGGGGAAGCTGACTCCCATATCACTTTCTGATTTTCAGCATCTTCCGGCAGTATATGTGCAGATAATTGCTTCGTATTTCCAACCAAAATATTAATACTCATTTCATCCAGATAGACACTCTCCACGGATACACCATCGGAAACCAATACATGACATACTGCCTGATAACTGCCAACCGTTGCTGTAATCACAGCTTCGCCAGATGAAACAGCAGTCAGTTTTCCATCCTCAACTGATACTATAGAATCATTACTGCTTTTCCACTGAACAGTACTTTCTGACAAATCTGTAACGCTGCTGTAAACAACCTGCAACTGCTTTGTTTTCTTTTTCTGCATTGTCAGTGAACGATAATTCAAAACAATCGGTTCATCAGATGATGATTTTACCAAATATTGTACAGTGTTATTTACATAATCCAGTTCATCCATATTGGAGGTTGATGTCACATACAATACGTTTCCGCTGGATAATGGATTTACATCCAGATACGTCTGCGGAACTGCAATTTCAAATTCTCTGCTTTCCTGTTTCTGTACAGTTCCGATATCTTCTTTCCCGATTACATCCCCTTCCATATTACAATTATAAACAGTTACTTCCACATCTCCTGCATCCTTGTAACCAAGATTCTGAACAGTCCCCTTTAAAACTGCACCCGTTTCAGAACTTTCAAGATAAAGATTATCCAATGCAATATCTGCCATTCCAATCTCAACCTGCACCATGTTATCGGAGAAGTTTGTTTCGTTTTCAATATATACTTTGATAGTCAATTTTTGGTTTTGGACAATGGGAGGTAATTTGTAATTAAAGGAAGTTTCGACAGTATCTCCCGGAGAAATCCCGCAGGAAACTTCCCCTGACTGGATTACCGTCCTTGATTCATCCAATATATCAACCTCAAATTTTTCTATGGCATTCCATCCATTATTTGTGACATTGAAATACAATGGCAGTGTTGCACCGGGAGCAATGAGCTTCTCATCATAATAAGCCCCGTCCCCTATCGTCAAATCCTCTGTTTCTGCAAAATCCATAACACAAAGCTCTGCATTGCCATAAATTTTCTCAGAATCCTCATTAATGTCCACAAAATTCATTACTGCTGAAATCTTTCCGTCAGCTTCCATAACTGCTGAATAATCCCGAATATATTTCCCCTTATCTGTCAGCGTAATGCCGTTTGACCAGACTCCGGTTGTCCCATCAAACTGATATGCCACCAGTTCACTTGCATACCCCTGATATACTGTTGTTAGAATTACTTTATGAAGTCCATCATCCAAAACTGTACAATCATTAATATTGACATTCAAAACAGTTTCCCGTACCCCAGTTGCAATGTCATAAGCTATCAATTCACTGCCCGAATTATAATACAATGTTCCTTTTTCCACATCAAAGCCGCAGCCTGAAAACGTAATCGTTTGTGTTCCCTTTATAATATGGATCACAGAAGTATCTTCACCGGAAGTTTCATAAACAATGACTGGAATATTTTCAACATATGCAACCCTAAGCCCATAAATTTCTTCTGTTTCTTCCACAACAACCTGTTCTTCCTGCCATTCTCCATCTTTGCAAGTTTTTATTTTAATAGAATTTTTACCCTCTGACTGAAACGGATTATTCTGCTCGTTTTCAATCCATGCTATTGTATAGGCATTTCCGCTTCCGGCAATACTCTGCATCATTTCATACACTGCATTATCTGAGGTAATGCGCTGTGCCTGTCCAAAACTGCCATTTTCATAAGTAACCATGTACAATTCCACGGATTCCAATAAGTCAGGCAGTGTGTCCTGATCTGTCAATTCCGCTGCTTTCTGCCACACAATCCTTACTGTCTGACCGTTGCTAAACAATGTTGGATAATCATTTGCACCGCCCGTTTCAGCCAATACTGCTTCCGAACTCCAAGTAGTTCCGTTGTAAATAGAATACATCAGGGAAGTCTTGTTAATACCTGATTTCTCTCCATTATCATCTATCCAGACCAATAATCTGCTGCCATCATCAAGTGCTGCCATCTGTGGCGCATTATGCCGATACAGATTGGATTTTGTAAAACTTTCTTCACCTAGCAAACCATAAAGGCTGACAGAATTTACCCTGTCCGAAGTTAAATAGCTCCGATCTGACAGTTGCGCTGAATCCCAATCGAACTCCGCCAAATCCGCACCACTAAAAAGTGCTCTTGCCCTGCCACCTCTGGGATAAATCTGATAGCTGGCGAATTCTTCCGGTCCGTAATTTGGTCCGTCAAAACCAAATACCTTGCTGTCAAAATAGACAGAGGCGGTTAACTTCGCAGCTAACGCATCCGCAAGCCTTTTTGCCGGCAACGATAAGTCAAGTTCCAGTTTTCCTTTCATTCCTAATTCTGCATACGTTTTTACTTTTTTGCTTCCGGCACCTACTCCAAGCTTTGCCTCCAAATCAATTCCCGCATCAATGGAAGGCGTATATTCAAATGTACTTTCACGGATTAACCGGATTCTTCCATCAAAACCCGCTTTTAAACCAAACGTCACATACACAGCCGGGCATGGAGGCAGTTTATAATCCACACTGGTGCCCAGAGATGCCTCCAAAATCATTCCACCCTCTGAATATACAATCTCCCCTGACGCATAGCTGAATTCCATATAACCAGCGACTGACGCACTGGCATCAATCCCCATGGAACAGTTCATTTTCTTTAACCTGCCCCTCAATTTGCTGAACTTATTCCAAAGCTGTGTGGTATCTACTTTTTTACCTGTAATACCAGTATAAAGTGATTTTACCTGCTTGTAGGATTCACTCCAATATGCCGTGGAATTTTCAGAAGGGTCAAGCTTTGCCGAACCGCTAAATTTGTCAAACCCAACTAATACCTGAATAGTTTTCTTGTCCGTATCTACTTTTGCCTGTAAATTTCCGAAATTTAACTCAGCTGACGCATCCACTGAAAACAGAGGAAACGTTTTCCCTGCAATTGTTACTGTGGGACCATTGATGCTTTCTCCAGCTAAGGATACATTGTTCAACAAGTTTCCCAAATTTAAGTTTGATAACACATTATCGGCAGAAGCGTTCTTAGAGATTGCCACAGAAATAAAAGGAATGTTATTTTCATTCGCATAGGTTTCCGCGTAGGAATTTTTGTAGCCATACATGGTCATTTTATCACATTTATAAAACGCATAACTACCTATAGAGATTACCGATTCAGGAATAACTACCTTGTTCACATAGCTCGTGTAATCGCTACTTGCAAGGATATAGGACGGAATTGCCGTCATACCTTCCTCAAACACTACCTCGTTCAGCGTCTTGCAGTTTGCAAGCGCACCATAATACCTTTCCTCATAACTGTAGCCGTTATATCCATGATTGCTCGTTTTCACATTTCTTGGTATTGTAATGCTCTCTATTGCTGTACCGCATATCATCTGATATCCCATATAGGTCAGGCTTTCCGGCAGTACAAGGTTTGTCAAGGCACTACAACCACTAAATGCATAGTTACCTATACTCGTAATTGTATCCGGTAATGTCATACCTTCAATTGTGGTACATCCATTAAATGCACTATTTCCAATTTCTGAAACTGTTGCGCCACCTAACGTACTCGGAATAACAATTACACTACCAGCCCCTGTATAACCAGTTATTGTAGCACTATCCCCAGACACAGTATATGTAAAGTCACCCTCTGTTGCTTCTAAATTTTTTTCGTCTTCTACTGTAGTTTCTGTTTCTTCGGTTTCTGTTCCTTCCGTTTCGGTTATTGTTTCCGTTCCTTCCGTTTCGGTTATTGTTTCCGTTCCTTCCGTTTCGGTTATTGTTTCCGTTCCTTCCGTTTCAGTTATTGTTTCCGTTTCTGTAATCGTTTTAGTTTCTTCCGTTCCTGTTTCAACTTCAGTACTCAAAGAACTTTCATTTGAGTTCTCCATTTCCGTTGTACTTATTGAACTTGTTTCATTGTTACCGGAATCTTCCTCATTTGTTTCCTTCTCAATTCCTGTCCTCTTTTCAAACTCACTCTCATGCTCAATTTTATCACTATTCTCTGTTTCGGTAACAACTTGCTCTGTTTCTTGTATGTGTTCTTTAGACATTTCATTTTGCGTATTCTCCTGCGTTTCTATTGTATCACTAGATACTTCCTCAGCCTCTGTTGTCACTTCTTTCGCATATGCGCTGTCAATTGGAGATTGTACTGATGAAACTGCCATGACACCAGTCAAAAACCATGCCGCAAATCTTTTTCTTAACTTCATAAACCCTTCCCTCCATATTATTCTAAAACCTATACTTTTCCGATTACAATATTTTATATAAAATATTGTGCATAATTTCCAATATATTCCTTGTAAAACTGGCGATTTATAGTATAATAAATATATCTTTGCAAAAAACGTTGTAAATCGGAAAAGTATACTCTTTCGATTTTAAGGTAATACTCGGAAATTACCCTTTTTCGAATTCTTTTGCTTTGTCAAAGAAAGTACTTGCTGCCAAATTACAAGCTATCGCCGCCTGCTTTAAAGTTAATTTCTTATCTCTCCATTGTTTATGTACCTCATAGAAATTGTCCGGCAAAGGAACTGGCGGTCTGCCAAATTTCACACCTCTTGCTTTAGCTGCCGCAATCCCTTCTGCCTGTCTCTGCTTGATGTTTATGCGTTCATTTTCTGCAACATAACTTAACAGTGCAAGCACAATGTCGCTGATAAATGTACCTAAAAGGTTCTTATCCCGTCTGGTATCAAGAATCGGCATATCAATCACAACAATATCTGCACCTTTTTCCTTTGTGATAATCCGCCATTGTTCGTTTAAATCCGCATAATTCCTGCCTAAACGGTCAATGGACTTCACAAACAGGACAGAATTGTTATCCAATTTACGCAGTAATCGTTTATACTGCGGTCTGTCAAAATCCTTTCCAGATTGTTTATCCATATAAATCTGCTTTTCCGGTACTCCCATTTCTTTCAGTGCAATCAACTGTCTATCCTCATTCTGATCCCTGCTGCTGCATCTCATATACCCATAAAACTTTAACCCTTCCATGTTATCCCTCCATAATCTGCTTTTTCAACAACCATACAACAAACTCATATATCTCCACTTCCATACGAATGCTGTTGATAAAACAGGATAGTCCTTGCCTGCCATTCCCTCTGACACCCATACTGCAAACTGATAAAACAATGCTTTTGCTTCTGCAACAGGCATTAAAGCTGCTACCATGCATAACCTTTTATAGTATTCTGGTAATTTTCACACCCAAAAACGGCTAATATTCTTTTTTCTTCAATTGTCGTTCTCATATGCCCTCCTCATACAAGAATGTAAAGTTTATTTGGTCTGCCGCGTCCTTGCCTTCTTCTTTCCAAAAGTCCTGCCTGCTCCAATTCCAGTAAAGCCCTTTTTACAGTTGCATCACTTTTAGATAATGCCGCCATCTGCTCTTTTATAGGAAATCTTGTATAAAGATATCCCTTGTTGTCCGTTTCCTTTTCACTGACTGTTTTATCCAGCAGTCGAACATAAAGCAATTTTGCAGTACTACTAATTTCCACATCTGTCAAAAATCTTGGATATGGCATACTTGGCGGCATTTCTGTATCTGCCATAAAATACTTATGCTCCATTCATTTTCTCCTTAATCATGTTTTTATTCTGCCGTTCTCCCCTGTCCGCAATGGACATGACCACTATGGTCATTACTACCTTCCTAACAGGCAACCCTTTTCGGCGCTGTGTCGTTTTCTGCCCTTGGCAGGCTCACATTTTACGTCCGCCGGCAATAACTGACTATATACCAGTCATTCCTTTTCGGTGGACTTGTCTTCGCCTGCTTCCCCGAAACAGTAACAGTAATATGGACGGTCATTCAGTTTTCTTTTCCTCATGGAATGTGTCTATTATGGCACGTTATTGACCTGTCTTCCGTATATCCGTAAATCGGGAAAAACTCCAAAAAAAGAAAAAATTCCGCG
>ERZ808040.1758-NODE-1758-length-13720-cov-4.871363_pt1 | contig 13720 bp, 13 predicted proteins | sample MGYA00380191_ERZ808040 | MGnify/ENA primary metagenome ERZ808040 (study PRJEB31490, sample SAMN06133395) | mouse gut metagenome | isolation source: J6 | host: mice | place: China: Chengdu | collected 2015-05 ... | reverse complement strand
TTCCTTTTTCCCGTTAGGATAAGCGCCACCTCGGCCATGTCCTGGGGACGCCGCCTGGGATCAGTGTGTGCGGCTTCCCCCACCAGCCTTTCCAGCCTTCTGCGGCACTGCCTCTCCTCCCTGCCGGGTTTTCTCCTTACGCTGCCCCGCCCCCAATCCCCCACGTATTTCTTCCGTTTGAAGCAGCATTTTCCTCCCATATTCATTACACTCTGCAGGGTTTTGCCAAGGCTGTAAACATCGCTGTAGAACCCCGGGATCCCGCCTTCCTCCAACTGCTCCGGCGGCGCAAACCCGGGCGTCCCCACTTTTGCCCCGTCCTGCGCGTCCCGGTAAGAGGCGCATCCGAAATCAATCAGTTTAATATGCCCGTCCTCACAGACCATAATGTTTTCCGGCTTCAGGTCCCGGTACAGAATCCCGGCGCCGCGCTCATGGAGATACCCCAGGCCCTCTGTCAGTTCCTTTGCCATACCCATGGCCTGCCGCGGAGAAAGCCTTCCCCTGGCCCGCATCATCTGCCCCAGGCTCTTCCCCGGTATATACTCCATGACAAGCCGGCCCATGCCCTCCCTCTCCTGGTAATCTATATATGCCGGAAACAGGGGATGGTACAGGCAGCTTAAAATTTCCGCCTCTCTCTTTAACATCTTCGTTTCCCTGCTGACCTTACAGGCAAACCGGGTCCCAACCCCGTCCTCTGCCAGATAAACCCTGGAAAACGCGCCCTCCCCCAGCACACGTATGTATTGATAATCCATTTTCCATCTCCTTTGCCACAAATGCATTTACGCTACCTGACCTCCAAAAGCAATGCCGACATATTCCTGCCGCCGCGTCTCTCCGCCATACAGCCAAGCTCCCGTACCCTCTTTTGGGCCTGCCCGGAATCCCGGATGGCCTTCACGTCCAGGCAATGCGCCATATCCTCCATGGGAATATTCTTGCAAAAGCCGTCCGGTGCCAGCAAAATGCCGATCCCCGATTCCATGGTCCCCCGCCAAAAGTGCAGGCCTGTGCCATCCTCCGCCCCAATCTCACTCAATACAGGGCGTCCGAAGCCGGTATTGCACAGGATTGTCTTTGCGCTGTCCTGGGAAAAGGACAGGAAGACCTCCCCGATGCACAATATACCCACCGCATAAAAACCGTCCCGCAGGAAACTGCTTTCTCTGTGCCGATATACTGCTTCCTCCATTTTTTCCAGATATTTCTCCGGCCTCTTAACCGCCCTCCCCAGCCTGAAACTGCGGAATTCCCCTAAAAGGCGCCCTGTGAATATCCCTCCAGCCATTCCCGCCCCGGGATCATCCCCTCCACAGACGCATCCGAGGAAAACGGGCACACCGCCGCAGATATAGTGCTGCAGCAGCAAAGATCCAGAGCCCTCCCGCTGCCTGTAACAGCCTGCCATATATTCCATAGGCATTTCTCCTTTTTTATTAGATTTGTTTTTTGATTAGATTTCATTTTTGATTGGATAAAGGGAACTACTGAGATTTGAATTTGTGTATGGCCCAGAATTGCCTGATTATGAATACGCTGTATTTGCCGGAAATCCCTTCTGCAAAAGGCTTTAATGCCTCAGGTTCCTCCGCCGGTATTTGCTTTCGCCAAACACCGCGGATACAGACAGAGATTCCGGCAGGAACACAGTCCACGGCAATTCATCACATAAAGATATTTACCAGATCATTAAAGAATATAAACACCATCAGTACCATAAAGAACACCAGGCCTACGAAATGTACCATGCCTTCTTTCTCCGGCGGCACAGGCTTCCCGCGGATCACTTCCAGGAACAGAAATACCAGCCTGCCGCCGTCCAATGCAGGAACCGGCAGCAAATTCAGGATGCCCAGATTAACGGACAGCATCAGTACAATGTTGAGCATACTAATCACCACGCTCTGCCAGCCATAATTTTTCGCCTCGTCATAAGTCTTACCTACCACATTCACCGCAATGCCCACAGGCCCGGCCACATCCTCCCTGCTCACACGGCCACGCAGCAGCATTCCGAGGCTTTTGTAAGTGGCCTTTACCGAATAGCGCATCTCATACCACGCATATTTCAATGTTTCGATGCCTTTCGGTTCCCGGAATTCACCGTTCATCACTCCCAGCAGATAAGTCCCCATCCCTTCATCATACTGGGGCGTCAGCGTAGTGGTAAACCGCTCTCCGTCCCGCTCATAAACGATTTCCAGGTCACCCCCTCTGTAAGAGGCTTGCATAAAAAGCGATATTTCCTGGTACAGTCTTACTTTCTCACCGTTGATGGAAAGGATCAGGTCCCCGGCCTGCATTCCGGCGGCTTCCGCACCGCCGCCCTCCGAGACCTGAGTGGCCACGGAGTCACGGATGGCAAACACATCGCTCATGTTTACCATAATAAAGGCCACAATGAAAGCCAGAATAAAATTGAAAAAAGGGCCTGCCACCACGGTGGAAATCCTTCCCCAGACACTGGCCTTATTAAAGGACCCCTCGCTGGGTTCCCCTTCCCTTTCATTCAGGCCGTCCTCACCTTCAAACATACAGGCTCCGCCAATGGGAAACAGCTTCAAAGAATACTTCGTGCCTCCCTTTTCTGTGGAGATCAGGTTCGGCCCCATTCCCACCGCGAATTCCACCACATGGATCCCGTTTGCCTTTGCCAACAGAAAATGTCCGAATTCATGTGCAATGACCACCACCCCGAATATAAGAATAAACAATATCAGAGTCATTTCTACAGTTTCATCCTTCCTAAAATAAATTCATAGGTCTCGGCCTCAGCCTCTAAAATTTGATCCACCGTGGGGGACTGGGTCACCTTATGCCGCTCCATGGCTTCCCTGATCAGCTCCGGAATCTGCAGATAAGTGATCCTGCGCCCTAAGAACAGCTCTACTGCCTTTTCGTTTGCCGCATTATATACCGTAGGCATACTCCCGCCTGCCCTTGCCGCTTCATATGCCAGCGCCAGTCCGCCAAAGGTCTCCGTGTCCGGCTTCTCGAACGTGATTTGGGCCAGGTCGAAAAAGTCCACCCTCTTCCCCTCCATAGGACGCCTGTCAGGGTAAAACAAGGCATACTGAATCGGCAGCTTCATATCCGGGGTTCCCATTTGCGCCATAATCGCCCCGTCCACAAACTGCACCGCAGAATGGATGATGCTCTGGGGATGCACCACCACCTCAATCCTGTCCAGGTCCACTCCGAACAGCCATTTAGCTTCCATAACTTCCAGTCCCTTGTTCACCAATGTGGAAGAGTCAATGGTAATCTTCTTCCCCATTGCCCAGTTAGGATGCTTTAAAGCGTCCTCCACCCGGATATCCTGCAGCTGCTCTCTGCTTCTGCCCCTGAAAGGGCCGCCGGACGCAGTCAGCAATATTTTCTCTATTCTATTTCCGGGTTCACCGTTCAGGGATTGGTAGATGGCGCTGTGCTCGCTGTCCACAGGCAGGATAGACACCCCGTGCTTCTCCGCCAGCGGCATAATAATATGCCCTGCCGTCACCAACGTCTCCTTATTTGCAAGCGCAATGTCTTTCCCTGCCTGGATGGCCGCAATGGTTGGCCTTATACCAATCATACCCACAATTGCGGTGACCAATACCCGGCTCTCCTGCATAACCGCAATTTCCAGCAGTCCCTCCATCCCGGAAACCACTTTAACGCCTGTATCCGCCACTCTGACCCGAAGCTCCGCCGCCGCTTCCGCACTCCACATGGCTGCCAGCGCAGGGTGGAACTCCCTGATCTGTTCCTCCATTTTATCCACTCTGCTGCCTGCCGCCAGGGCAACCACCTGCAGATCCGGATTGCCCCGCACCACTTCCAGCGTCTGTGTCCCTATGGAACCGGTAGAACCCAAAATCGCTATCTTTTTCATAAGTGTACTCCCCTGCGTGTTTTCCACGCATACCACTCCATATTCCTGGTAATAAAATCCTTTCCAAACCGCCAAACACGCCTGCACATGCAATGTATGGACTTAATGGCCGATCAGCAGCATTGTCATAAAGTATACCATGGGCGCCGTGATGATCACACTGTCAAAGCGGTCCATAATGCCGCCATGTCCGGGAATCAGCTTTCCGTAATCTTTGATCCCTTTGTTCCGCTTAATGGCAGAGGCAGCCAAATCGCCCACCATGCTCATGACCGCGCCCAATGCGCAGACCAGAGCCGACTGCCATGCAAAAGAATCCGCCGTCACCGGGAAATTGCCCGCCACAAATTTTCCATACAGAAATCCTAAAAGAGCCGCACCCAGCACTCCGCCGATGCATCCCTCCAAAGACTTTTTAGGACTCAGCACAGGAAATACCTTCTTTTTCCCGATCAGCTTCCCCACCACATAAGCGCAGGTGTCGCATCCCCAGGAACTGATCAGGATCAGCCATACGATGAGGATACCGGCGCTGGTCATCCTGGTCAGCTCAATGAAAGACAGCATCACAGGCGCGTAAACAAAGGCAAAGAAACTGTCAACCACCTGCTCCGCCTGATACTTTGGGAAGGCAAAGACATAGACAAACAACTGCGCCAGAAATACCAGCACAATACATCCCAGGAGCCACACCGTTCCCTCTGAGCCGTCCCAAACCCCAGGCCCATGCTCTGTTTTCATGAACAACTGCATGATCCCATAATACAGCACTGTCCCTGCCAAACCCACAACCTCTAAAGCCGTGACCCTGGGGACTACCATAAAAAAGGAACTTTTCAACGAGGCATGGTCCATGGTGGCCGTTTTCCCCTGGCCGGGCACTCCCAGCGCCTTAGTCAGTTCACGGTATCCTACAAGGGAAACCACAAGCAGTACCGCCGTAAGGACAGGCCCTCCCAGCCAGATAGATCCGATGGCAATAACCAACAATATGACCCCGCTGAACAATCTGGTCCAAAACATGGAATTAACCCTCCTTCACCCCGCCATACCTTCTGTCTCTATGATTATATGCTTCCACAGCTTTTATCAATTCTTCTTTCGTAAAATCGGGCCAGGGCACAGGCGTAACATAAAATTCCGTATATGCCAGCTGCCATAACAGAAAATTGGAGATTCTCTGTTCATCACAAGTCCGAATCAGAAGATCCGGGTCGGGAATCCCTGCAGTATCCAGAAAACTACCTATAGTCCCTTCTGTAATGTCCTCCGGCTTCAATTCTCCTGCCACGACCTTTTCCCACATTTTCCTGGAGGCCCTCACGATCTCATCCCTTCCGCCATAATTGATGGCAATCTGGAAATGGAGTCCGTCATTGTCTTTGGTGGCCTCTTCCAGCTCTTCAATCCTGGTACGGATATCCTCATCCAGACGGGATTTCTCACCCAGGACCCTGACGCACATACGGTTCTTTTTCGCCGTCTGGAGACAGGTCTTCATATAATTGCGAAGCAGCTTCATCAGCGCATCTACCTCGCTTTGGGGGCGGTTCCAGTTCTCCGTGGAAAAAGCGTATACTGTCAGGTACTGGATTCCCATCCTGTATGCTTCCTCACAGATTACTTCCACAGTTTTCGCCCCTTGGACATGCCCGTAGTTACGGGGCATCCCTTTCGCTTTTGCCCATCTGCCGTTACCGTCCAGAATAATCGCCACATGTCGCGGCATCTTTAACTCTCCACTCATACGAATCCCCCATTTGCCACAGGCAATCAGAAACCCATCTCACACCGGTGCCTCCAAATAGAAAGGGGGAGCGGATTTTTCTCCACTCCCCCGCCTTTTCACTGCTTTAAAATTTCAGCTGATGCATCAACCGTATGCACACTGCCCTTTACACCGTCATAATTTCCTTGGATTTCTCTTCCATCAGTTTATCGACATCTTTGATATACTTATCCGTCAGCTTCTGCAGCTGATCGCCCAACTGTTTTATCTCATCCTCGGATACATCTTCCTTTGACAACTTCTTAAAGGCATCATTTCCGTCCCTGCGGATATTACGGATTGCAACTTTGCCTTCCTCCGCCTTCTTTTTAATGTCCTTTACCAAATCTTTTCTGCGTTCCTCGGTCAATTCCGGGAACACCAGACGGATCACGCTCCCGTCATTTGTGGGGTTGATCCCCAGTTCGGAGGTCATGATGGCCTTCTCAATCTCCTTCAGAAGAGACTTTTCCCACGGGGCAATCTGAATGATCCGGGGATCCGGCACTGTGACATTGCCTACCTGCTGAATTGGGGTAGGGGTACCATAATAATCCACTCTGATCTTATCCAAAACATGGGGATTGGCACGCCCTGCACGGATGGTTGCATAGTCCGATGCCAGAAAGTCTATCGCTTTCTTCATCTTATCATCATACAGTTGTAATCTTGCGTCCATATTCTATTCCTTTCCTGCCCTTTTTATCTTATAGGATACTGCGACATCACGCTGAAACAAGTACCTTTGTCCCGCTGAAGTTTCCCCTTGCGGTATTCACAATGCTGTTTTCCTCGTTTAACCCAAATACCCACATGGGCATTCTATTATCCCTTGCAAGTATGGAAGCCGTCATATCGACCACCTGGAGATTCTTGGCAATCACTTCATCAATCGTGACTTCTGTATATTTCTTTGCATTTGGATTCTTATTGGGGTCATCATCATAGACACCGTCTACCGCTTTGGCGAGCAGGATCACATCTGCCTCCACCTCTATCGCCCGAAGCACTACGCCGGTGTCCGTAGAAAAATACGGATGTCCGGTGCCGCCCGCGAAAAAGACTATCCGGCCTTCCTCAAAGCACTCATTGGCCTTATCCTTTGAAAACAACCCTGTAAAAGTGCCACACTCAAAAGGTGTCATAATACTTGTCTTCATTCCCGTTGACCGGAAAATCTCCGACACATAAATGCAGTTCATGATGGTAGCCAGCATACCGATCTGGTCAGCCTTGGTACGGTCAATGTTTTCGCTGGTACGGCCACGCCAGAAATTTCCGCCGCCAATAACGATTCCGACCTGGATACCGTCATCCGACAGCTGCTTTACCTGCAGAGCCACACCTCTGACAATATCTTCGTCAAATCCCGTCTTCTTCTCACCTGCAAGCGCCTCTCCGCTCAATTTCAATAGAATCCTGTGCATACCGAAAATTCTCCTTATTTAGATTTTGTTTTGCGTACAGGCTCCGGCTTATACTCATCAAAGAAAGTAGTAGGACTGACATCCGCATAGCACTGAGAACACATACCTTCGATTACTGCACCATTGTTGATCTGAACAGACTTGGACTTGATATTGCCCATTACAATAGCGGAAGTATCCAGGATAACGGGGCCTTTCACATCTATGTCGCCCTTTACCGCACCTGCAATGACAGCGCTGGTAGCAGTGATATTTCCGATAATAACAGAGCTTGCGCCAATCTTTACTGCACCTTCACTGCTTATCTCGCCGTTGATTTTTGCACCTTCTGCATAAATCTCTGCCGCTTTAGAGTTACCGATAATATGGCCGGTGATGTTCAATTTGCCAAAAGCTTCAATATTACCGTTTACGGTACCGATGACATCGATAGACCCTTCTGTGGTTATGTCACCCTTAATGGTCATTGCCGAGGTAATAACGGCTGTCTCATCTGCAGCCACCCTTTCACCTGCTGCATCCATAGTTTCCATTGTTTCCACTGACTCCATTGTTTCCATAGTTTCCATTGTTTCCTCTGCTCCTTTGTTTTCTTCCTGATTATTTTCTGTCATGCTGAATGTGTCCATACTCTCTGCATTCTCCCTTTCTTTATTCGCTTCCGGTTCCTGAATACCGGCCATCACATCTTCCATGGCAGTATCCTCTTTTATTATGTCTTCCATCCCTGACGCCGCCAGCTGATTTTCCTCTCCAAAAATTGATTCTGCGGAAAAGGCCTCGGCTACAGGGTCTTCCGCCAGTGCTTCCGGCAGCAGCTCCTCCGGCTGGGACTGACTTTCTTCCAACTCTTCTCTTGCTTCCGGTACTTCCTCCGGCTGCTCTTCCGGCTCAGGCTGACTTTCCTCTGCGGCAGGCAATTCTTCCGAAAGCTCCGTCACCGAAATCAACTCCTCTGGGGTTTCTGCCTCCGGCAACTCCTCTACCAGTTCCAGCTCCTCTGATGTTTCTACTTCTGCCAATCCCTCTACAGGGTTCGGTTCTTCTGTTACTTCTGGCTCCGACAGTTCCTCTACGGGGTTCGGCTCTTCTGGCGTTTCTGTCTCCGCCAATCCCTCTACGGATTCCAGCTCTTCTGTTATTTCGCCTATCGGCATCTCCTCCGCGAGGTACGGCTCTTCTGGCATTTCTGCCTCCGGCACTTCCTCCACAGGGTTCGGCTCCTCTGGTGTTTCTACTTCTGCCAATCCCTCTACAGGGTTCGGCTCTTCTGTTACTTCTGACTCCGACAATTCCTCTATGGGATTCGGCTCCTCTGGCATTTCTACTTCTGCCAATCCCTCTACGGATTCCAGCTCTTCTGTTATTTCGCCTATCGGCAACTCCTCCGCGAGGTACGGCTCCTCTGGCGTTTCTATCTCCGCCAATCCCTCTACAGGGTACGGCTCCTCTGGCGTTTCACCTACCGGCAGCTCGGACTCTCTGGACAGAATATCTTCTTTCCAGGGCATATCTTCCTCGTCCAGTTTGACATCATCAATGTTTTCCAACATCTCTTCCAATGAAAACGCAGGTTTTTCAACTACCTGCTCTGCCTCTTTCTGTTCCGGCGCTTTTACCGCTGCATGCTCTGCCTGCATAGCAGCTTCAAGCTCATCTGTCTCCTGTTCACCGCCGGACTTAATCTGCTCTTCATTAGGCAGAAGTTCATTGACTGCCTGAGACAAATCCTCCCTCAAATCTGAGAAAAAACCCATGTTAATTTACTCCTCCGTTCGTTCATTTATCAGTTTATATGTTGAACAGGCACGGTTTCTTCCGTAATCGGAAGAATCACTGTATCTTCCATTGCCAATATGTTCTCAATAATCCTTGGCAGTGCCTCTACCGTAGTTCGTTTGTCTGACGAGTCATGGAAAAGTATGATTGAAACATCATTTTCCCTAATCTCTGCCGTACAATTTCTCACCAATGTATCCACAGAAAGAAGTGTGCTCCCGCCATCCCCGGAAGAAATGTTCCAATCATAGAACTGCACACCCTGGCTTTCCAGATAATCGGCAAATTCCTGCATATCGATATCGCTGACTGTGTTAGATGACCCTCCGGGAAAACGGTAAAATTTGCTCTCCACGCCGGTCACTTCATAAAGATAACTCTGAAGCTTTACAAAATCTTCCGCAAAGTCTTCCACTGATTCATACAATTCCGCATACTTGTGGCTAAAACTGTGCATACCTAAAGTATGCCCGCCGTCCACAATCATAGTCAAAGCTTCCTTCTCTGCATCAGATTCCTTTCCCACCACAAAGAAAGTGGCTTTCACATCATACTTGTCCAATATTTCCAGTATGTCATCCGTATAAATACTGGGGCCGTCGTCAAAAGTCAAATATACTCTGTGTAAAGGCTGCTCTGAGTCCTCCGGTTGGTCCGGCTCTGGCAATGCTGTCTCCTCATGGTCCAGATGTACCCGGCTGCTGACCGGGCGATTAGTGACCACGGCGCCTGCCTTTCTGTTTAAACGAAGCTCTGCTACTAATTCCTCCAGCTCCTGCTGCTGTTCCGCAACAGTCCATGCCAGACCCTCCACCTGTGAAGACAGCATGATCAACGTCTTGTTCAGGCTTAACACTTTGACAAACAGGACAATGCACAACACGATTGGTACCATTATTGCCAGCATCAGCATCAGGATAATACTTTTTTTCAGCCGCTGTATACGCTTGCGCTTCCCGTCAGCGGCGAGGTTTTTATTTTCCGGCATAACCCTTCCGACCCTCTGATCTATTATCTCTTTGTGATACTTTTGCTTTCTGCCGTTGGCAGAATTTACTGCAGATTCTCCAAAAACAAAAATGCGAAGGCTTCGGGCAGTGACCCGGAAAACTCTGTTTTCCGGCTCCATTTTGGCTTTGGTTCTTCCGAAAGCTTCGGGCAGTGACCCGGAAAACTCTGTTTTCCGGCTCCATTTTGGCTTTGATTCTTCCGAAGGCTTCGGGCAGTGACCCGGAAAACAGAGTTTTCCGGGTTCGCTTCGCTCGTCAAATGGCCAAAAAACTATCTGCCCGAGCAAGCTCAGCATATAGTTTTTTGACCACTTGACTCTGCCCTTTTCGGACATTATATCATATTTCGGCTTTTTCGCAAAGAAAAAATTTTAAAAAGGACAATATAAAAATGTCTTTTTAATTTTCCGCCTTTTTTACCGGAGCCTCACAGCAGCCGCTGCAGTTTCCGCTGCAACCTGCACACCCCCCGCCGCACTGTCCTCGCAGCAGCTTGCGAAGCTGGCTGCGCACTATGAAAAATACAATGATTGACAACACAGTGATAATCACGATATCCGCCATTCTATACTTCCTTTCTCCTCTGTCATAAATATTCTTATAAGTATTCTATGCTTCTATTAAATTTCTGTGTCTCTAATTTGAGAACCATTCTCATTTATAATATATCTTTTCTTTTATCCCATGTCAAGTAAAACTTGCGCCTTTTTATCTCTTGTACTATAATAATGTAGCAATTCAGGGCATCCATTGGCCCGCTTTTGCCCCGCGCCATGAAATATGCCAAGCCAGGAGGCACTGGCGGAAGCATCACAATCATGCGCGGCCGTTTTGTTTGGCCCACACAGGGTACGCCGGTGGATTTACAGCCAGACACTGATAAGCGTAAGAAACAGGCACACAAGAAATGGAAATAAGAGTAGAAAGGACGAAACAGACCATGAGTTTTGAATTTATACAGAAACTGCCCTCCCCGGAGGAAATCCGGCAACAGCATCCGCTCCCTGAGGCGCTTTCTGCGGTCAAGGCCGAAAGAGATGCCGAAATCAGGGATGTCCTGACCGGAAAGAGCAAAAAATTCCTTGTTATCATTGGCCCCTGTTCCGCGGACAACGAAGATTCCGTCTGCGATTATATCAACCGCCTGGCCAAGGTAAATGAAAAAGTGAAGGACAAGCTGATATTGATCCCCAGGATCTACACCAATAAACCCCGCACCACCGGTGAGGGTTACAAGGGAATCTTCCATCAGCCCGACCCGGAGAAGAAACCGGACTTTCTTGCAGGCCTGATTGCCATGCGTAAAATGCATATCCGCGCCATTTCGGAAACCGGATTGACTGCCGCGGACGAGATGCTCTATCCCGAAAACTGGGGATATGTGTCCGATATCCTCTCCTATGTGGCTATCGGCGCCCGCTCCGTGGAGGACCAGCAGCATCGCCTGACCGTCAGCGGCTTTGACGTGGCTGCAGGCATGAAAAACCCCACCAGCGGAGACTTATCCGTTATGCTGAACTCCGTCTATGCAGCGCAGCATGCCCACTCATTCACCTACAGGGGCTGGGAAGTGCAGACCTCCGGCAACGACCTGACCCATACCATCCTGCGGGGCGCCGTGAACAAGCATGGCAATAATATTCCCAACTACCATTATGAGGACCTGAACCTGTTGTTGGAAATGTATGGGAAAATGGACTTGAAGCATCCCGGGTGTGTCATTGATGCCAACCATTCCAACTCCGGCAAGCAGTATGGACAGCAGATCCGCATTGTCAAAGAAGTCATGCACAGCCGTAAGCTGAGCCGTGATATCTACAATCTGGTAAAGGGAGTCATGGTCGAAAGCTACATAGAGGAAGGTTGCCAGAAGATTGGCGGCGGCGTTTACGGCAAGTCCATTACCGATCCCTGCCTCGGCTGGGAAGCTTCCGAGAAGCTGATCTATGACATTGCCGAATATGAATAAATTGTGTGATGTTTGCACCAAATTTAGGTAAGATAGTCCTCTACAGGCCCTTATTTGGCTAACCATCTGTAAGATGATTTCGTCTCCCACAAATTCTGCCGGACACATGGCAAAAAGCATACGTCCGGCAGAAAGTGTTTTCAAACACACTAAAAAATCTTTAAAAGGCTCATAAACACTGCCGGATTGACATATCCTTCCAGGGCGCAGCCTGCCACGGTCATCCCAAGGACCGCCGCAAGTTGCCCTGTTTTTTTCATCAAAATATTTTTTTCCATATCTGCCCCGATCCTGTGGTAAATACATGCATATACGCTTTCCCCCCATGCCAGAAGGGTAAAAATTGCCGGAAAATAGATCAGATAATGGGGGAACAAACTGGCTGCCGCCAGCAGGATTCCTTTCATGCCATAGCGGAGCATCATCACTGCCAAAAGTCCCCCCGCCGCCGCCCCATACCACAGCGCCGCCCCTACGCAGACAGCCATTCCCAGATAAGTTGTAGACAAAACCGCCAGAATCAAAACCGTCAACAGCCTCTTCCGCAGAACATAATAAAACAGGGCATTACAGTCAACCGTCATATATTTCATATGATAAAGCACTTCCTCGTCAAATACCCCCGTTTTGTCCAGTAAAATGCTCTTCCCGATATTCATGACCAGCACTCCCGCTAAAAAGCCTGCCACAAAAAGCTGTAATACCGGAATCCTGCCGGATCCGAATCTTCTCCCCATAAAACGCATACCTGATCCCCCTCTCCCGGAGCCACACGGCCACACAGGCTCCAGCGCTACGCCCAGCCAGAAGCCGGGTTACTTGTCTTTTTGGGTCCCACGCTATATTATGCGGATGAAATACGGGTTATGCCTTTTGGGGATTGTCTGTCCGTGCCAATGTTCTCCGGCGCGCCCGTCTCCCTGCCCCACCGGCTTCCCGGCTGCCGGCAAAAGGCCGCACAGCACAACATTTTCAACTGATCCATTTCCACCAGGAATAATGAAATAACTGCCATACATACAGCGTGCCCATTTTGGGCATTTTGAAATCTATAACAAAAGCATGACAGCACAACCCTCACCGATAAAATACAAATCCGGCAATTCCGCTTATAAAAATAATCACAATCGGATTGATTTTCCATTTTCGCAATATAAATAGCATAGTTAAAAAAATAAGCAGCGCAATCCAATTAAGAGATAAAAAATCTATTTCAAATTTACTGCTGTCATATAATGCTAATAATATAATCGTAGACGCTGCTGAAATTATCACACCTAATGAAGCGGATTTTAAGCCATTCAATACTTCCAAAACATATACAGATTTTTGATGAGTTTGAAAAAATTTATATAAAGCCAATGAAATAATAATCCCACATAATATGCAGCCAATGGTTGCTGCCAATGCCCCAATCATTCCACCAACTTGAAGCCCGACAAATGTTGATGTATTAACAGCCAATGGCCCCGGCGTCATCTGTGAAATTGTGATTATGTCTGTAAACATTTTTCCGCTTATCCAGTTATTTTTTTCTACAACTTGCTCTTGGATCAAAGGAATAATTGCATAACCGCCGCCAATGCTCAATAATCCTATTTTCAGAAATGTAATAAATAGCTCCCACCCGATATTCATTTCATTTCCCCCTTTTACAAAGCACTTGTAAAAGACATAATAGACAGCAAGAAAGGAGTATCAAAGCCACGTTTATCCCCAATATGAAATTGGCTATAAATGACAGCGGTATCATGGCAGATAAAAACAAAGACTTTTTCTTTAAAATCAAAGAACACATATCTATAATTAGTGTCTGCTTTTTAAGTCTGCAAACCATTGATTTTGCTGATTTTTCAGCATATTTATGATAAAATAATTGCAGGG
>ERZ808040.1754-NODE-1754-length-13755-cov-2.867963_pt1 | contig 13755 bp, 11 predicted proteins | sample MGYA00380191_ERZ808040 | MGnify/ENA primary metagenome ERZ808040 (study PRJEB31490, sample SAMN06133395) | mouse gut metagenome | isolation source: J6 | host: mice | place: China: Chengdu | collected 2015-05 ... | reverse complement strand
ATTACTCTTCTTTTTATTTATAAAAAACAATTTTAAAATTTTTTTATTTTTCCGATATTCCCCTAATATGTCCATAAAATATGTTATACTTATAAAAGCAATTGACATTTAGAATTATAAATTCTAAAATAAGTATAAGCATAGGTGTAGAAATATCTTAGGTTTCATCTGCCATTTCCTGTAGGAATTAGGATAATGCTTCCAATTCAATATAAAATATGGCTGATATTGTATAATAAAAAAGATAACACATTATAGAAGGGATCAATAGATGGAGAAAGGAAAGAAACAGAAGAAACAAGATGAAAACCGTAATAAACAGATAAGCCGCATTTTGGAAATTTATGATAGGATGAATATGGGGGAGAAACTTAGTAAAAAGAGTTTGGCAGAAGAATATAAAGTCCATACAAAAACAATAGGAAGGGATTTTGATTGCCTAGAAGAGCATTATGAAAAAAAGAGTAAGTTATCTGAAAAAAGGGAAGTACTACAAAAGGAAAAGAAAAGACAGAGGTTTTATTTAGACAATAGTCTGATTAGCGGTTTTACAATGGAAGAGATATTGGCATTAAATTTAATTTTGTTATCTAGCAGGGCATTTCAGCCAGATGAGAAGGAGCTCTTATTGTCTAAATTATTGTCTCAGGTTCCTGATAACCAATGTGTTATAATAGAAAAAACCATAGCAAATGAACGGTTGAATTATACACCGCTTACACATGGAAAAGAACTTCTGCCTAGTATATCTATTTTAACAAAAGCAATTAGGGAACAAAATATTCTTGAAATAAAATATCAGCGGATGGATGGGGAAGAAAAGGTACATAGGGTAAAACCAATAGCACTTATGTTTGAAATATATTATTTTTATTTACATGCTTATATGGCAGATAATAGTAAGGAAAATACTACGATATTCCGAGTAGACCGAATACAAAGCATTGTGGATACTAAAGAAAAATTCCGGGTGAATACTGGCGCAGACCGTTTTCAGGAGGGCGAATTCCGAAAAAATGTGCAATTTATGTTTTCTGGTAAAAGTAAGCATGTGAAATTTATTTATAAAGGGAAGTCAATTGAGGCTGTAAAGGATTGGCTTCCACAAGCGAAAATTGAGGTATTGGCAGATGGAAGATATTTGGTCCGGGCAATCATACAGGGCGAAGGCGCAAAAATGTGGTTAAGGAGCCAGGGGGAATGGATAGAGATGTTGGATGAAGAGGAAGAAAGGTAGATAATGGTAAAAACATAAAAGGAAAGAAGGGACAATGTGGGAAATACAGAGAATAAGCTAGTAAATATGCCAGAAAATGAAATGGTAAAAATGCTTTATGAGACAAGTGAATTTGTTGCGGCACAAAAGGTTACACAATTATCAGCAGCAGTTATAGCAGCACAAAAGAGCAATACACTTGTGAATAATGTAGAATTTTGGAAATGGATGGGGAGAAATTATAATCCATCAGGTATTTTTGATACAAATGCTTCTATGCAGCAATATATTGCTCAAGGGGCAGGAAAAGAACAATGGGTAATAAAGCAACTGCAAGGGAAGGGCTATGAATGGGATTGGATGGCTACCCAAAGGAATAATATAAAAAATATATTTAATACATATGATGCAGGGGACGTGGCAAATAGGGCGGCAAGTGATGTTACTAAAAGAAATATTTTTACTGGAAATACAAAAGATTATCAAATGAAGGCATATACAAGCAAGGCAAACCCTGATTTAAAAAATACTCCTAAAGATATGACGGTAGTAACCAATGCGGAAAAGGTAGATGTTGTAAAAGCAAATGGATATAAGAATGTAGAAAAATTCCAGGATGCAGATAAAATTAAAAAGGCTACAGATAAACGTTTGGAGCAGATAAAAAGTGGAAAGGCAGATACAACATATAATTTTAAGAATGTTACAGGTGCAATGGTACAATCAGGGTTATTTGGCTGTATGGTTGGAATGGGCATAGAAACTATTGTTTCGTATCAAGCTTGGAAGTCAAAACAATTAACAGATGAAGAATATGTAAAAGAAATTATAAAGGCAGGTGGGGAGGCTGGAATAACTGCGGGGGCAACCTCGGGGATTATGGTTCCTGTATCTGCAACAATTACAATGGCTGGCGCATCAACATTAATAACAATTCCTGTAGCGATTATAGTAAGTGGGGCAATAAATAAAATAGTGGCACCTTGTTTTGGCCGGGGGCAATATAGAGAAATTTTGTCTAAAGCAAAATATTATCAAAGTTTAGAAAATGTGTATTGTGATCTAATAGAGGATATGCAGGAAGCTTCTGAACAATATTATAATTTTATAGAAGGGATAGAGGAACAAAATACAATATATCAAGAAATAAAAAGTTATGATACAGAATTAAGTAAGAAATTAGACACTTTATATTATTCTATTTAAGGAGGGAAGGAAATGTGGAAATAGTTACAAAAGAGGATATGGAGTATTTAGTAAAGCAGCCGGCAGGGCAGATAACTATTATTATATCTGGCATGACTACTTTAATGAGTGATACAGTGAATAAAGTTACGGCAATGGAAGAGCAGGGCTGGTTCCAGAGAATGGTAAAAACAGTAACAGGAAAGAATAAGTTAGCTTTAAGGGAAATTCAACAAAACCATGATAAACTAAATTTGTATATGGCGGAAGCTATAGCAGGGTTATATAAGAAAAGTTGTATAGAAGAAAATGTAATAATGAGTTTAGCAACACGGTTAAATGAATTATATGCAGGTTCAGTGATGCTTAAGCAGATGTTAGGGTCATTTGTAAATAAATTAAATGAAAAAATAGATAGTATTGATAATTTCCATATGCTAATAGAAGAGATTAACCAAGGCGTATATTCTTGTGATCCTCCTATTATTGCGATTTGTAAAGTCCTTTCTCAGATAGACCATAGGACATTGGAGAGCCAGAGAAAACTGGATATTATTAAAAGAAGTTTAAGTTCGCAGGGAATTATTGCTTCTAACTATTTTCCTTTAATGGATTATTTTGTGGATATACTAGAAACCCCAATAGATAAAATAGGGCAGGTATATTTAGAATTAGGTACAATCCATGAAAATTTTGTTGCAAATGTTATGTTATGTATTATGGAAAATTATTATTTCCAACCAGGCTTATTAAAGGACAGAATAGATAAAAAGGAATTTATTGAAGGAATTGTTAGGAAAGAAGGAGTCGATTCTTTTCTTTCTTTTTCTATTAATGAGCTGTATAGTGATTTTATATATAAGAAAATTGACGTAAGGAATAGATTCATTTCTAAATCAGAATTATATCAATGTCATGATAATATTCAAAAAGATATTATGCTAGTACAAGATAGGCTTACGAAGTTAAAAAACAAAGAAAGTTAATTACTTATCTATAAAACTTTGAATTTCGGTTTTTTTAGTAAATATGGAAAGAAAGGATAAATGGCATGAGGCATGAAATAGAAGAAACCCCTATGGTTATAGGGGCAGAATTAATAAAACAAAATAAAGATATACATACATTAATTGATAAACTATGCCTAACACTAGAGAAGGCTGAAATGCCAGAACTTGTAAAAGAAATAGAGGAAATTAGGGAAAATGCGATACATGAGCGTTTTACAATTGCGGTTGTTGGAGAATTCTCCAGGGGGAAAAGTACATTTATTAATTATTTCTTGGATAGAGAGTTTCTTCCTGTAGGGAATCTTCCCACTACTGCAGTTATGACAAGAATTCGTTATAGCTCACAAGAAATTATGGCTACAATTAGTAAAGAGAACAAAAAGGTTTTTGAAGCCCCACCTTCTCAAGAAGCTTGGGATAGATTTACAAAAGAGAATATAGATAAGGAAGGATTTAAAGGAAATGTTTTAATTGGCATAAATTCTAGCTGGCTGCAAGAGAATGATGTGGAATTTATTGATACCCCTGGCGCAGGGGACTTAAGTGGGGATAATGCAAAAATAATTAGCGATGCACTTTTAGGATGTGATGGCGTGGTTATTGCGATTAATGCAAATGCCCCTTTAAGCTTAAGTGAAAAATTATTTATTGAGCAACGCCTTCTTGCTAGGAAAATACCATTTTTAATGATTATTGTTACAAAATTAGATCAAATCCCATTAAAAGAAAGAAATGGCATTATTCAATATATACAAGCAAAATTGAAAAATTGGAATATGGATATACCTGTATTTATCCCTTATCCGATTGAGTTAAATGGGACAGAATATAAAGATATTATTGGTATAGATAAAATAAAGGCGGAAATAAAAAGATGGGTTGGATATCCAGAACGTGTGAAATTAACAGAAAAATGGCTCCTTGCAAAAATAAATGATATACTTAAAAATGCAGTTGTATCTTTAACAGAACAGAAAGTACTTTTAGAGGCTTCGGATAATAAAAAAAGAGAAGAACTGGTAGCTGAAAAAAAGGGGCAGATTACTAGGGCAAAAAAAGTATGGAATGAATTAAGGGCACAAATGGAGCAGAGAGGTGCAGAATGTTATAAAATATTGGTAGATAAAATAGATCATTATACAAATATTATTGTAGAACGTTTACAATATGAAATATTACATGTAAATAACGCACAGAAATGGTGGACAGAAGATTATCCATATCGTATAAAGGTGGAACTTACCAATATGTCAGTTGAAATAGAGCAGATTATTTCGAAAAGAATTGCTGCTGACATACAATGGTATAATGATGAAATTGAGAAAACATTTCAGTCAAATATCCTTATCCAAGAAGAAAGTATTTTAAGTGGAGGAGGTTTTAATGGTTTTCAAGCAGGCAGGCGGATTTTTTTTGAAGATTTGGACAAGCAGCAGGAGATTGTTAAGATTAGTTCTGTAATTTTGACAGTTTCAGGGGTTATTTTATTTAGTTCAATGGGATTTTTACCTATTATAGCTACTATGGGGATTGGCACAGGTACAGCGATTCTTTCTGATAAGATATTTAAGAAAAAAATTGAAGAGCAAAGAGAGGTTTTGAAAAAAGAAATAGCACGTTGTGTACCAGTGCTTGTAGAGGATTGTATGGCAGAAAGCGAGGCTCGTCTTTCAATGGTATACCAAAATAGTATTTCTGAGGCAGAAAAGAGTGAGCAGAAGTGGTTATTGGATCAAAAAGCAACAATAGAGGTAAGTAAAGTGTTATCTGAAACAAAGCAATATGAAGCGGTTACTAAGAAATTAACGGCTTTAGGGCAAGAATTAGAGAAAATATAAGGAAGATTTTTTCTAAATAAAATACAAAGAAGAGAAAGGATGTTATGTATGGAACAAAATAATATAATTAAAGATTTTGGAGAATTCCAAAAACGGCAAAAAGAATTGGTGGAGATTTTAGAAGGGGCAGCAGATGTTACGCGTTTTTTTCATATGTCAAAAGAACAAGAGCTAGAAGAGCTTAGTAAAAAAGTGAAAAGTGACACATTTAAAATAATGGTAACAGGGACTTTTAAAAACGGAAAATCTACATTTATTAATGCGCTTTTAGGGGAAGAAATTTTACCTGCATATGCTTTACCTTGTACAGCAGTTATTAATGAGTTAAAATATGGAGAAAAAAAGCGGGCAGTGCTTTATTTCCGTAATCCATTGCCAGATCCATTGCCAGATAAATTAGCGGAAAGAGCAAGGAAGCATATGGATCATTATAAAGGAAGGAAAATTCCACCACTTGAAATTCCGTATGATGAAATTGAAGATTATGTTGTAATTCCTATGGGGACTGATGAAAAACAAATGAAATTGCAAAGCCCATATGAAAAAGTAGAGTTATTTTATCCACTAGAATTATTAAAAAATGGAGTTGAAATTATTGATTCTCCAGGTTTAAATGAAGATGAAACTAGGACAAAGGTCACAAAAGATTATCTTACAAAAGTGGATGCTATTTTGTATGTATTAAATGCAAATGCAATTTGCGCAGGTGATGAAATGGAATTTGTAAAGGATGATTTACAAGGGAATGATTTCGATTCTGTATTTTTTGTAGTAAATCGCTTTGATCAGATTAAGCCTCGGGAGCAGCCACAAATTCGCCAATATGCAGAAGTAAAGTTAAAGGAAGTCTATAAAAAACCAGAGTTATTTTGTATATCAGCTTTGGAAGCACTAGAGGGGCGTTTAAGCCAAGATGAGGAAAGAGTAGAGAAATCAGGTTTTCTTTTATTAGAAAAAAGATTGACAGAGTTTTTAACAAAACAAAAGGGAAGGGCAAAATTAGTACAGCCTGCTAAAAAGGTGAAGCAGATTTTGAGTAATGAGATTCTTAGAATAGTGCTTCCAAGAGAATATAATCTTTTAGAACATTCCCTTGATGATATTTACAAATTGTATAAAGATGTTGATGTTAAGCTAGATAGCCTGAAAGCGGAACAGAAACAACGTAAAAGTGAGATGGATATGAAAATTGAAAGAAGTGGTAGGAACTTTGAACGTTTAGCAAAAAAGAATATAGAAAACTTAATTCATACTGTTCCAGTATGGATTGAAAATTTTAACCCTAAAACAGATATAGGAATTGTCCCTACAAAGAAAAAGGTACAAAAAATTATTGAAGAAATTACAGATTATTTAAAAGAAAATATTAGAAATTATCAGAATGAGTGGAAACAAAAAACATTAGAACCAGTAATTGAAGAGGAAGCAATCCAGATTTTTCAAAGCGTAGAACGTGATATTTCAGAAATTTATACAGAAATTGATGAGATTAACGTAGAATTATCAGGAGGTAAGAGTTATAATGCAGATCCAGTCCCATTTTGGCAAAGGGCAGTAGGGGTTGCTGGAGGGTTAGTGTTAGGCGATGTTGGTTTAGCTGTATCAGGTGGGATTAATGGTATTGGGAAGGAAATGGCTACAACAGCTGCATTTGAGCTTGGGGCAGGTGCAATATTAGGGGTTTTAGGTTTCTTAAACCCATTTACTATTATGGCAGTAATTGGTATTGCCTTTCTTGGCAACCTAGGAAGTAGTTCCTCTAAGGCATTAGAAAAATTGAAGAGGCAAATTGAGGATGATGTGATTAAAAATCTAGGTGAGTCGGAAGAAAAACAAGCAGAGGAATTAGCAGATAATATTCAAGCGAAGTTTAAAGCAATATCAGATCAAGTTATTAATAGTGTTTCTAAAGAAATTCGTGATATAGAGGTACAAATGAAAACGATTATAGATAGAAAGGAACAGGGGCAATTAGCAATAGATAACCGTAAAGTAGAGTTAGGGGAGCATAAGAAAAAAATTGATCATTTGAATTCACAGTTAGATGCCCTTATTTTTAAATTAGTGGAGGCATAATGGAAGAAGGAGAATCTATATAAAGTATAGAGGAGAAACTATATGGATAATTCTAATTATTTTTCAATTAATAATTTAGATGAATTGAGTGGGATTGCAGATCATCTTAGCTTTGCGGAACAATTAATTGATAAATATAGTAATAAGGTTACGGAAGTAGGTAATTGGAACATATTTAAAGAACAGGTAATGCAAATCCGTAAAAAGCAGAATGATAAAAAATTAAACCTTAGTATTATTGGAGAATTTTCAACAGGAAAAAGTACTTTTATTAATGCTCTTTTAGGGAAAGAGCTTTTGGTATCCAGTGCAATGCAGGGGACAACGGTTGCATCTACGATTATTGATTATTCAAACCATTACAAAATTTGTATTCAATATTTGGATTATAAGGATCATAGAGAAGAATTTTCTTTTTCAAATTTTGAGGATATGAAGGATAAATTGAATCATTATACAACGGAAGAAACTATTGCAAAACAATTAGCTTCTGTCCATGTATCGTTGCCGGCTAAAGTGGTAAAGAATAATTTCCGTATTATTGATACCCCAGGAACAAATGTTACAGAAGCATGGCATGAAAGTGTTACAATTCGGACAATAAAGGAAATGTCTGATCTATCTATTATTTTAGTTTCTGCGGAGAAGCCTGCACCAGATACGATGCTTCATTTTGTACAAAACCATTTAAGCTCTATTTTACCACAATGTATTTTTGTTGTAACAAAATTAGATAGTATCCGCCCAAAAGAAAGGCAAGGGTTGTTAGATTATATTAAAATAAAATTGGAAGGAGAATTAGAGCTGGAAAATGCAGTTGTGCTTCCATATGCTTCTTTAATGGTATTAGAAGAGGCTTTATTAGAAGATAGTGGCAGGACCAAAAAAGAGGATACTATTCTTTTAGAACAATCACATAATACAGAAAAGAAATTATTTGAGCATATGGCGACACAACGTGCAATTGCACAAACAAAAAAACTAACAAGGCTAATTGATACTATGTACCAATCAATTTCCATGCAAATGGGACAAATAGCGGATAACTATGAAAAAAAACTAAGTTTACTGGAACGGACAAAACAGACAAATTTAGAAGTGTTTGTTAGAAAAGAAAAGGAAAAGCAATTTAGGTATTTTGGTGAAAAAACAAAAGAGATGCAGGATCAAATAGAAGATAAACTCTATGGAATGGCAGAGTCTGCAAAGTTACAAATTCTTTCGAATCTGGATAAGAAAACATCAATAGATTCGTTAAAAGATTATATAAATGGTACATTAAGTAGAGATTGTAGCACAAATGCAAGGATAATGGTTTCAGCCGCAGAGGATTATTATGGGCCAATTCAAGAAGAGTTTAAAAGAGAGATGAAAAGTTTTGAAAAGGCTTTTCAGAAGTTATACAAAACATTAAATATCCTTCCCATTAATATGTCCCAGGCTAAATATAATTTACCAGCTTCTATTCAGGTAGAAACAGCAAATTTAACTTCTGCTGCAAATTATATTGCAGAGGAACTTTCTAGTGAGAATAAAGCATTTTTTGGTGGGGCAGCGGCAGGGGCAGCAATAGGGACAATGTTATTCCCTGGAATCGGTACACTAATTGGGGGCTTTGTTGGGTTAGTAGGAGGGGCAGCAGTTGCACCAGATACAGATAAGGTACGGGATAATTGTAAAGAGAAGCTTCTGCTACAATTAAATAGTTATTATAATTTGGTGTTTGATAACGCTGTTTCAGCGGTTGAACATTATATTAGCCAAATTAAAGATTGTTTATCCGATGAGATTGATAAATATTTAAAGACTTATCATCAAGAAGTAGAGAAACAGATAAAAGAAAATAGAAACCAGAAAGAATCTGTGGTTGCTAAAGTGAATGATTTAAAAAGAGACATGTCTTATATACAAACTAGAAAAACACAATTAAATTCAGTAATGGATCAACTGAACTTTTTAGGAAAAAGGAGGATTTATGAATAATATACATCTAGAATGTTTTGAGGAAAATTGGCAGAAATTTATTACGAGGTTGCATGGGCAGATAATAATAGAAGCAAGAAAACAAAAGTTATCATTTTCTATGCTTAAGTTAATATTAGCTGATCATATTGGGTTCTGGGATATTAGGCAGGAAGAAGGTGGCCGGTGGCTGGATGAATATGAAGCTAAAAATCCAGAGAAAGGGGCAATGGTGCGGAAAATTCTTGTTAAAGATATGAAATTTTCTGATGAATTTATTAAGAATGAAAATACAGATATAGTAAAATATGCTGTTCCTGTTGCTGGGGCGGTTGCGGGATTTGCAATTTCAAATATATTAGGGGCAACAAAAATAGTAAAAGCTGCAGCAACCGTTGCCCCAGCAGTAATGTCGTATCCTCTTGTTAATAATATTTCCAGTTCTATGCAAGAACAAGCTACAAAAGAAATGATTGGTTTTTATATAGGGCAGTTGGAAAAATACAAAAAAAGTGTGGAAAGTATTCTAGAAAATTCTTAATTTAAAAAAGTATAACTATAGTATAAAGTGGCGGTATAATGCTTGTAAAAGCTATACCGCCATGCGATTAAACTTCTTTTTGCAAAAAGATAAAACAGCTTATTTTATACATGCAATAGCTCCAGATTAATGCAATAATTGGAGAGCAGCAGACAAGGGAAAAAATAAAAGTATCTGTTATGTTTATCCCAAGTTTTACAAGGACCTTGTAGATAGCAAGGCATATAGTAGCGGGAAGGAGGTAAGAAAGGATCAATAGTAACCTACCTTTTTCTGCCCCAAACTGAAAGACTAGGGCGATAGTAGTGCTCCCAGAAATAATAGAAATCATGGCAGCAGCTAATGTTACAAATAGTAGTTGTAAAAAGGTATCTGCCTGTAAATTTATTTTCCCAAATACAATGCCGCCAATAGAAGCGAATAAAAATCCGCTTATTGCGCCAACTAGAGTAGTTATAAATAAAATTATATATTTTCCAGCTACAAGATCCTTTTTTGAAACAGGCATAATTAAGGCATATTGGTTCCATTTGGAATGTTCATCGAAAGAAAAAGAAGTAATTACCATCATGCCGCAAAGTAGGGTTGACATTACAATATACCCATTTTGGTCTGTAGAAGGGATAATAATAAAGGCAAATATAAGTAACATAAAAATCATAGGCTTTGCACTGTGGCTAATATTAAATAAATCTTTTTGGATTAAGCTTTTCATTTTTGGCTTCCCCTTTCACATACAATAAAAGAATATCGTCAATGGTGGCATTGTCTACTACAATATTTTTGTATTTTCTTTTAGCGAGTTCTTTGTCTGCCACCAGTACGCTCCATTGATAATCCTCTTTCCTACAAGCAATAATATCGGCAGGATCTAGCTTTTGGTATTCTTCTGTCTTACACCTAAGGATTCCATAGGAGTAGCGCAACTCGTCTTTTGGCTTGCAGAAAATAACATTTCCTTTATGGATAAATGTAATATAATCTGCAATTTTTTCTAAGTCAGTGGTAATATGGGAAGAGATTAAAATAGAATGATCTTCTTCCTGTACAAATTCTAAAAATACGTCTAATATATCATCCCTCATAACTGGATCTAGGCCGTTTGTAGCTTCGTCTAAAATCAATAGTTTTGGTTTGTGAGAAAGGGCGACTGCAATACAAAGCTTGGTTTTCATGCCTTTGGAAAAAGTTTTTATTTCCTTGTTGGCAGGCAGGGAAAAGCGGTCTAAGTAATATTGGTATAAATGATTATCCCATTTTTTATATGCAGTTTTAGAAATGGCCCCAACTTTTTGTGGGTCTAAGGTTTCGTAAAAATTGATATCATCAAAGACAACTCCAATATCTTCTTTTAAGCAAGGGTCAGAAGATAGATTTTTGCCCCAGAAAGAAACAGTGCCCTCATCTTTTTTAATTAAATCTAAAATAGCATGGATGGTAGTGCTTTTACCAGCCCCGTTTTCGCCAATTAAGCCCATAATGGCGCCTTTAGGGATAGAAAAGGAAACATGATCTAATTGAAAGCCAGGATATTGTTTTGTTAAATTTTCTACTTGTAAAATGGTATCCATAATTTTCCTCATTTCTGCAATTATTCTTTGTCTTGGTAGAACATAGTGAAAAGTTCTAACATTTTATTTAATGGGATTCCGCTGGTTCTTGCAATATCGGCAGCTTCTTGGAGATGTTCTTCTGCACGCCGCTGCTGCTCTTCCTGATAAAAATCTTTATTTCTAGCAGCTACAAAACTTCCGCGCCCTACTGTTGTTTCAATAAATCCATCTCTCTGTAAATCCTCATAAGCTTTTTGTACAGTAATTACGCTGACATGGATAGATTTAGCGAGTGCCCGCATAGACGGGATAGAATCCCCTGTTTGGAGCTCGCCACTCATAATCATTTCCTTGATTTGTGAAGTAATTTGTTCATAAATAGGTTTATTGGTATTACTACTAATTATAATCTCCACATAAAATGCCCTCCTGTTATATAGTGTACTTGTTGTTTAAGTACATTATATTCAATAGATGCAATTTTGTCAAGAGAAATAATTGGAAAAAATAGAAATATATTTCTTATATGGTGAAAACTTTAACAAATTCCATAAAATGATTGTTTTACTTCGAAAAATATAGTATAATTTCAAGTGGAAGGGAAGGGCACGGCATGGTATAGAAAGGATTAATAGGAGTTATGAAAGATGTTATTTATATTAGTATAATAGGGCTTATAGCAGTTATTAGTATATATATGGTTATGAAAGAAAAGCGTAGGGCAAATAAGATTGCCTACTGGGATAGGGTGACACAGGGGGCAAACCAGGCATGCCTGCAAAAATGGATTAATAGTGTTTTGGAAAAGGATAAAAGTACATTTTGCCTTGTTTATTTAAACTTAGTGAAATTTAAGGCAATTAATGATTTTTATGGATATGAGCGTGGAAATGAGCTTTTAAAGCTAATGTATGACTGTATTACAGAACAATTAAAAGGAGTAGAGAAATGTTCCCGTATATCAGCCGATAATTATATTATTTTTATGAAATATGAAACAGATACAATTTTAAAAGAACGGCTAAAAACAATAGCAGAAGTAATTAATGAGCGTTTCAACCAGCAACAGCAAGATGAAAAGTATTATCATTTAACCTTTGGCATGGGTGTTTATATTATGTTGGAACCATCGCTTGGCTATTCTGTAATGGTAGACCGTGCGAATATTGCAAGGAAGAATTTAAGCCGCAGGAGCCATAGTGCTGTTGAGATTGCATTTTATAATGAAAAAGACCGGATGCAATTTTTAAGGGAAAAGGAAATTGAGGATCAGATGGAAGCCGCTTTAGCAAATGGGGAATTTGAGGTTTATTTGCAGCCAAAACTAGATTTAGCCCAAAATGAAATTGAAGGGGCAGAAGCATTAATCCGTTGGAATAGCCCAGAAAAGGGTTTGATACCGCCAGCACAGTTTGTAGATTTATTTGAAAAAAATGGTTTTATTAAAAAGATAGATTTGTTTGTGTTTGAAACAATTTGTAAATATATGAGGAAATGGATTGATACAGAAGTGCCGCTTTTAACAGTTTCTGTAAATTTATCAAGGCTTCATTTTATGGAAAAAAATTTTTTAGATGAGTTTGATGCAATCCGCCAAAAGTATGATGTCCCAGCAAAATATTTAGAATTTGAATTAACAGAAAGGACAGTATTTGAGGAAACAGAATTATTGACAGATGTTATGTATCATATGAGGGAAAAAGGATATAGCTGTTCTTTAGATGATTTTGGAAGTGGGTATTCTTCCCTTAATATCTTAAAAGAATTACCGATCAATGTAATAAAGCTGGATAGAGGGTTTTTTATTGGCCAATATAATGAACAGAGCCGTATTATAATCCGGGCTATTATTAATATGGCAAAAGAGCTAGATATGAAAACAGTGGCAGAGGGCGTGGACACTCCAGAACAATGTAGTTTTTTAAGAGAAAGCGGATGTACTATGATGCAGGCATTTTTATATGCAAAACCTATGCCAATCCCTAATTTTGAGTCTATGTTTTTTCAGACAGGGAAAGCATCTTAATTTTAAAAATATTATTTTAACAATTAATAGCAAGGACTCCTTTTCCTTATAGGTAGGGGAGGGATTGCTAAAAATAATTATAATGGCAGCAGCGGGAAGAGTGAAAGTGGTATCCCTTGCTGCCATGAGGCAAACCAAATAATTGGTTCTTAATTGCCGCGAGTGGGTTGAAACAATTTAGAAGTATAGAATTTAGGAATAGGGAGCTGCCACAAAATAGTAAATTAATATAATCAGGTGCCTTTTATGTGTATGTACATATTTTCTATATGTACATATTTTTTATATGTATGTACATATTTTTTATGTATATATTTTTTATATTGTATAGGGATGGAAAATTAAAAA
>ERZ808040.1753-NODE-1753-length-13761-cov-4.071032_pt1 | contig 13761 bp, 9 predicted proteins | sample MGYA00380191_ERZ808040 | MGnify/ENA primary metagenome ERZ808040 (study PRJEB31490, sample SAMN06133395) | mouse gut metagenome | isolation source: J6 | host: mice | place: China: Chengdu | collected 2015-05 ... | reverse complement strand
GAGGGGAGCTCTTAGCGTAATTGAGAATGTAACTTTTGCCAATGATTTGGAAAGACACTGGATTCAAAATCATCCATCAATTCTATATGATGCGAAATTGGTAGATTTGGCAATTGCCAGTTATGATTCATTTATGAAGAAAAAGTATAAGGATGCGTTGACGGAAAAAACCGTATTTACGCAAAAAGCCCTTTCACTGGAAGGGTATATTGGTCAGGGAGTACCGCTGAGCCTTTTATCAGATGAAGATATTATTACATATCTTAAAAACGGTGAAGATCAGTCGGCAGAGGCTGTTTGGTTGAGGAAGCAATATTTTGATAGAAGTGAAAGGCTTAAACCTCTGTGGAAAAGTGAATCTGAATTTTCTCATTTGGAACGTGAAATTTTAGGAACTGCAATCCGCAGATCTTTCAAAGCAGCATTAAAAGCGATAAGCGGGTATGCATTCTTTATAAACGAATCGGAGATGGAAAAAGCAGTCGAGCAAAAGAAACTAATGGAAGAGGCAGCTCTAAGCGAAGATGAGGATTTAAAAAATGCGGCGCAGACTTCTCTGCAGGCGCAGGAAGCAGTTATAAGAATTTTTCATATATTCAACCAGTTCCGCTTAGATATGGATTTAGATTTTAAATTTGCATTCTTGTTTGTGGAACATCATTACGAAAGTAATTATTCTAAATTGCAGAATAGCGATATTTATATTGAATTTTCAAAAAACAGAGTAATCCCTTTTCGAGATGTCTTGACGGTTGCAGCAGTGCAGGCGAGCGAGGACGAGAAGAATGGATACTACTATATTTTTTCTTCAAGGAAAAATATTGAACGGATGCAAGAAAAGGGCTTGGATTTTGGACGGGAGATATTGATGTATATTTCACGGAATTGGATAACATTATGACCAGCTGGAATTTGCCTAAAATAAAGACTACTGTGAACGTTGGATTCTATGCAGTGTGAGAGGTGCAAGCATCACTTTGGTTTTGATGAAAAGCACCTCTATGAGAAATCTCGGAAAATATTGCAGAATGTGTAGACAAAATATTTCCCTTACGGCATGTCCGTCATACGCTTGACTTTCCAAACAAATTACCAAATACCATATTCCTCACATAGTAAATATAACAAAACTAAAAGATATCTGTTATTCATACGCAATATAATGTATGATCTCCTGCATCTGTTCTTCTGCCTGAGCAGTAGTCTTAACAGTATATATTTTTTCCATTACTGTAACTCCCGTCTTAAATCTGCAATCACATCAACGGCGGGACGTGACTGATCCGCTTTCGCCTGCAATAATCCAGTCTCCATAACTTTGTTAAATTCTTTTGTCGTCATAGAATCAAGTGTGACGGGTTCTTTAGGTAACGCAATTGAAAAGGGAATACTCTTTGTCATGATAATTTGCTTATAAAGCATATTTATAACAACAGATGCCGGAATACCAAGTTTTGCCAAGATTTCCTCCGCCTGTTCTTTCACTTCTGGTTCAACACGCGCAAGTATATTTGCACTCTTTGTAGCCATAATGATACCACCTTTCCTTTTTATTATTATATGCTATTGTATGACTATTAGCGATACATAACCAAAAGAAAATTTTGGAACTTTGAAGCCGGATTTTTTGGCGCTTGGTCTTTTTATGTGTCCACAATGCATAATTGGTTGTCAATTCGTAAACGGTAGATAGTGGGTATCTACCGTTTACGCTTGAAAAAAAAGTAACAAGGATTGTCAAACAAAAAGGAATGTGATATCCTAATATCAGTTAAAATAGTAATTTCAATTATTACGACCTGTATTTTAATGTAAGCTATACTTTGAACGTTGTTTTTATAAGGCAAAATAAAGCTAAATGCGAAAATGTATGAAAAAGTAAACAATAGAAAAAGTGCAGAGGCATTTTCCATGGAGAAAGGAAGATGCCTTTGTTTGTACATGAACAAGCGGGGACAATGATGAACTTAAGAGAAAGAGTAGAAAGACTTGTAAAATATTGCGGTCAATATCAGGCGCACGGCTTTATGATCGACGAGCGGAACCAGGATGCCAGCTTTGATATCTGTATGCCGGAAGAGAAAGAAATACGCGAGAATATTAAGGATTTAAAGATAATCCTGCTTACCGGCGAGGCAGGAGATGGCAAGTCGCGCCTGCTTAGAAATGTGAAATCAACATTGACAGAGCATGGCTTTGCCGAACCATGCAGTGATTTTTCTGCTTTGTCGGAAGAGGATAAAGCTGCGCTGATTAAACGTATGAGAGCGGTTATGGATGGTAAAAGTGAGGAAAAACTGTTTATACTTGCGAATATCGGCGTTTTTACACAAGCTGTGCTGCAGAATGATATGGAGATGATGGAACAGCTGACAGCCAGCAGACAGGACGTGTTTGTATGTAATTTTGAGAATCGAAATCTGGCGGAGCATGCTGAAACTTTTCAGGAAATCGTAAACGCATTTTTAACCTACGAAGACCGGCAGGGATGCGAGGGGTGCCGGTGGGCGGGACGCTGTGCGTATCAGGAAAATATCGATGCGATCTTGGCGGAGCAGGGAACGGACGCAATACGCGCGATTTGTAATGCAATCTATTTAACGGGCGGACATGTTACTTTCCGCGAATTGCTTTCAATGCTGGCATATATGGTCAGCTTTGGCGAAAGCTGTGCTGAAAGGCAGCAGAAGTGGGATGGCGCATTGTCGATGGATGAAGAGGACTGGGATAAAATATTATATTATAATGTATTTGAGAAGAATGGCGATCTCCTGCTGGATAAAATCTCCTGTATGGATCCGGCGAAAAAGAGAGGAGAAGAAAACAGGGAAAGTCTTTCACGAATGAATGGAAAGAGAGCGTATATCCGGTGGAGAAGGAAAAATTTCTTTCAATATGAAGGGGACAAGTACCAGCTCCTGAATGTAGATTATCTGGTTGAATTTTATAAGACTTTGGAGTATATGAATCAACCGCCTTATAATTATGATATGGCGAAAGACAAAAATCCGGTACTGCAGGAACTCAAAAGAGGCATCAAAAAAATGGCAAACCGAGGAAAGGATGATACTGGGCTGGTAGTAACGGATACGCCGTTGATTTTTGATAACCAGATCCGCACGGAGTTTATGGTGATGCAGGATATGAGCATGATATGGCACAGATATGACATGCAGATTGGCAAAAAGACAGAGAAGCCGGAGCGGATTTGGAATAAATTTTATTTGAGTTATCTATGGAAAGGGGAAAACAGCGGTGATAGGAAATTGATTAGCTTGTTGATTGATTATAAACAGTTCCGGTATCTCATGATGTGCAGCAAGGATTATTTCATGAATAGAAATGAGTTATCGGTAGAAGAGTACGCTGTGAATACCTTTTACCGCAAGATTCTTCAGGAGTCGAAACAGGCATATGATGCCATCGTCATACGGTTTGATGAAAATGTGGATGGAGTATGCGACTTTTCATTGATGGTACACACCAGCGAGGATATTTTTGCAGAAGAGCAGAGCACTACGATACGGATTAAGAGAGAGGATTGATATGACGAAGGATAAATACCGGGATAAGGAATATGAAGGGATTGCAGCGTTTGTTGGGGTCTCTGGACCTGAGACACCGAAATATCTTCTGACCAACAATTTTTTGCTAGAGTATTTTGAGCCGGCGAAAGAAACAGAATCAATTTATGATTTTGAGCAGTTTGTAAAAAATGAAGTCCTTTATACGGAAGATATTGTGAACGAGGAACTATTGCAAAAATCGTTTGACCGTTTCTTAAAAAGATATCTTGGAGAGGAATCCATTAGAGAAGAAAACCATCGATTAGTAAAAAGTAAGAAGCATTATTATTTTCCTATTGTACCGGAAATGCTTGAGGGAAGCACAATGAGGTTAAGGCACCTGCTGTATTATCTGCAGGCACTGGATAAAAGATTTGACTTTGCTGATATGCAGAGAAAACTGGCAGATTTCATTTTTAATGATTATTCCGGAATCAATCATTTATTAAAGGTACTGCTTCAAAGCGGGGAAAACGCTTTGAAGTATACGGAAAAAAAGAGGATAGAGGATGTAAACAACTACTGGAACATGCTCACACAGCCGGATAAACGAAGGATGGAACGGCTTGGGATGCAGTTAAACGAGGATTTGAATATTTTACTGACGCATGATTATTTTCGTAAATTGGATTTTTATCGAAGATATAATTATCTGTCTATTCTATTGACAAGTTATGTGATTCAATATATTGTTCGCCGTAAAGGGGATAACACAGGAATTCTTTGTAAAGGCAATTCTCAGGATGAACGTCTGACGTGGCTATTCCATAGGGCATGTTGTAATAATTACATAGAAATCCGTAAGCTGTTTCCAGACTTGCTTCGAGAATACTATGGAACATCGATAAAACAATGGCTTGGAGAAGAGAAAGAAGAATTAGTTTTAAAAGCAAAAGAAGATGTAGTGGAGGTTGAAAATATATCATTTAGTACCTTTGTCGAGCAGGCGATGGCAGGTCGAAAAATGCGCATCGGTATCGATACGGCACAGATTAAGAAAATCTACGCATTGGAAGAGAAAACAGAAAAATTAGTTTCGATTGACGAGTTTGTCCTGCGCTATATTGATATGACGGGTACCCGAAGTGGGTCTACCTTAACAAAAATATCTTCGGTATTACCGACCAGCGGAAGACAGATTGAAATGATATTTCCCAACAGCAATGTCAGACAGAAATATTTTGCAATGTCAGGTTCGCTGACGGAATTTTATGTCCGTTTGTATCTGGCGGGTAAGAAGCAAAAATATGATTACCTTGATAATTTTATGGCTTATCTGCGGAATCGATATCGCATTTTGCTGGTGAAGTCGATGGAGGGTGATAAGCTGTTAAAGAATGTGAAGCCTAAGCTGACAGCAAAGGACTTTGCCAAGAACAAAGAGGCGTTTATGAATACGTTAAGTAATGCAAACTGCTTGATAAAATTGTCAGACAGCGGATATGTGATAACGCTGCCGGAGCAAAAAGGAGATTTAAAGCTGTTATGAATGAACTACAGAGCTATTTTGTTCAATACATAAAAGAATATATTTCTATCCTGACAAAAGATAAAGAAGAATTTTTTATATCGCTTTGTGATATAGAAGAGGATTTGCTGGAGCAGATGGATGTTTCTGATTTGAAAGACTATGAAGTTGTAATGATAGGAAAAAGGAATTATGCAGAAGCCATTTGCCTGCGAAATAACATTGAAGTGAAAAAAATCGTGCTTTTATCAGGTGATGGAGTGAAGCATATTGATTCTCTTAAGGACTTTAATGAGTATTCTGTCTTAAATGAAAACAGGTCTATTATATGGGAATGCCTAGAGAAGGTATTTGATATTGGACTTGAGAAGGAAGTAAGGGGCTTTTTGGAGGCTATTATTGACCAGGGAGAGATTTCCTTATGGGAATTATTACAATATATAGGCGAAAGTATTGAAAAGGATAGGATTACGCCCAGAAAGCTGAACCAAAACCTTCCCAAGCTTGAAATATGGAAAAGCAATGAAAAGAAATTTTTGACCAAAAGGAAAATAGGAAGGTTGATTCGTCTTTCAAAATATGCAGTTATTGAAAAACGTTTGACGAAAGCGGTTACGGAGGGTAAGGTTCGAAAACCAGCGTGGGAGCGTATCATTACGAACAGCTTGGCACAGGGAAGCGTCCAAAAGATTTTGGAAAATATTTATTTTGAAGACGCTCAGGAATGGTTAAAGTATTCAATCCGGACTAGGGCGGACGACAGAGCCGAAGAAATAAATGTTGCTTCGGAATCATGGCATGGTTTTTCTTATGAGTATATAATAAAGGAACATGCCCAAAAGGAAATCACAGAGATAGAAACAGAATGGCTCACACACAAAAATGAAGAGGATGCAGACGTTGATCTTGACTGGGGGTATTACGGAACTTTAGAGGAAAACGCTGATTTGTACGAAAGCCAGAAGAAGGGCATTTTGGAAGAACTGGAAAAGATTATACTTATACTGCCTGCTTCAGAAAAGGAGGAGCTAAAGTCAAAAGTAGAGAATTTCTGGGGGAGTTTTGAAGACGCTTGGAATGATATTATAAAGATAACACCGATGTGCTTAGATAAATTTTGCAGAAGGGCAGAGGAATATACAACTAAGTACATGGAATTACTATCCACAATATTAACCCACCAGCGTATCAGAGGAGCTGTATCGGGAATGTGTCTGGTAGAACGTCTTCAAACCATATTTTGCGAAATTAATTCTGATAGGATACGGATGCCTTACTATCATCCAATCTGTGTTTTTTATTACATGTGCGTCAGGAAGCTATATGCAGAAGCAGTGAATAAATCCCAATTTTATGAAGGCGATGTAGGGGTGATACAGGAGAGCATACAAGCGGAATTAATACAGAAGATAGGCATGCAGTTTCCTATCAATATCATATCTCTATCAGAAAAGGAAAAGCTGCGCTATGCCCTGGATCATACAACGGTATGGCAGAGTGGGGCGGTTGAATTTATCAATATTGATGAAGGTCTTGCGTATTCTGTCTTGGATTTTAAGGTGGTGCAGAAGCAGATTATAGATTATATTTATAAGCATCCGTTTTTGTCGGCGATTACGGTTGCACTTATCGATATAAGCGACCTGCAGGGAATCGAGCAGCTGGCAAAAAGAATCGATCAACTGTCAGGGGAAGATGACTGCAATATAGGGAGAATTGATTTTCTGATTTTAGCGGCGAAGGAGGAAGAATTAAAGAAAAGGCTGTCCCAGATATGGGAAACCTTTGAATTTAAGGAAATGATCCGTTTCCGTTTTGGAAAAAACAGTTATAGCGAAGGAAACGGATACGATTTAAAGCGCATCGTGGAAGAGGCTGATTTGACGATTATCGCAGACAGCTCTATTCTCTATCAGGAACCCAGAAGAGAACGTGTCAGAAGTGGCGGCAGTGCAATCCTGAATCGCTTGGAAAAATTGAATCTGAAGGAACAGATTCAAAATTACTTCGAGAATGGATATTCGGATATTTCCGTCATGTGGGCAAGCCTTCAACAAGCCGCTGAGAGCAGGGACGCGGGGATGTGGAAATGGAAAAGCAGGGAAATAGACAATAAGACCTTGGCATTCTGTAATCAGATTGTGGAGGAATATGCGGATAAGGAGGTTATTGCATTAAGCTCCAATAAGTCTATTTTGTCCGAAATATTTATGTCAGAAAATATGCACGCTTATTGCAGGAAATATAATGGAAAGACCATAACCATGATCAGCCTTGCCGGTTATAATCGGGAAGAAAGACTGTCAAAGAGTGGGGAAGCGCAGATTAGTTATTCTCTGAATGGCTTTTACGAAACGGCTTTGGATTTGCAGGAAGTATCGAAGAAATTGTTTGCATCTATTTCTGATATACAATTGGATTTTTACTATAAAGAGAAAGAAATGCATTGCAGTTGCAGCATAAAAAACGAAGAAATAGAAGAAGCACGGGAAGTAGACAGCAACTGGCAGGAAAAATGCAGTAAATTACTTCAATGGCAGATAGGCGACTTTTTAAGGGAAGACAATATTTTCAGTGATTACTGCGGAGAATTGTTGTTGAATCAGTGGTACGATCAGGCGGATTCCCTTCCGGCAGTACTGATGGTAGAGCGGCTGCGTAAAGGAGGAACGATACAATTACATTTTGATTCGAAACAAGGAGGGCAGGAGAAGAAGCAAGATAAAGGAATGGACAGTCTGGAAGCGATTAACATTCATGAGATGATACGTTTTGTAATGAATAAAGAAGCGATAGATGAAAACAGTATCAGCTATTTCCTTACGCGCTATGGAAAAGAATTGTTAGATAAAGTACTTTCCTGTGATAAGGAGTATTCTTTGCTGGGAGAAGAAGAACGCAGCAGATTGATGAAAATATATGAAAGGACAAAAGAAAATTGATATGGGAAAGAAAATTATATTTGTAAATTCATTTAAAGGGGGAACGGGAAAGACTACACTTTCCATGTCGCACTGCATCGACAATTTGTTTCATGTGCACACGTATGAGAATGTGATTTATCTGGATCTGGATGTTTTAGGAACTGCTACGAGCTATCTGTTTGAGGACGGCAAGCTGCCGGAGGAAGAAAGTTTTGATAAGACAGGCAGGACGAAGGAGATAGAATTAAAATCTAAATCTACAGGAGAAACCGGGGTGTTATATGTAGGATATCTGGGACCGGAAATGAAAAAGAGCTCAAACTACGGAGAGCCATGCTTTTTACACCATCAGAAGATGTCAGAGGAAATTTTCATTAAAAAGATAACTGATTTCATAGATGATCAGATAAATGCGGATGCGAGCTGTCTGATAGTGGTTGACTGTGCGCCGGGATTTGGAGAAATTGAGCAGAAAGTACTTGCAGATTGTTACAAAAAGAAGGGAGTAGAAATAGAAGAGGAGTATCTGGTTACGCTGGATTCTTCACATGTGAAGAAATGTATCCAGGGGCTGATAGAGCATAGCGCCGCCTCGGATAGGACCCAGCCGCATATCTGTATAGTGGTGAATGATGTTCAGAATTATTGCGGCTATCTGACAGAGCGGGGCCGCGATGAGATGACAGAGATGAATGGAATTATGCAGGCTATATATGATAACATGTCCGCTAAGTCCCCCAAGTTAAGTATGGCATTCCGTCTTTGGAGGTACACCCAGGAGATTGCAGTAAAGTCTGTATATACGCGAAGTACCTATTTAGAGAATGATGTGGATGATTATCGGTTCACAGGAGAAAATTATGTAGAATGGGAAGAGGGAAAAGGATTTGTTTAGTATTAATGATCGGGAAATGTATCAATATTTTGATAAAATGATTTACGAGGATAAGGGGCTGCCTGAAACATGGAAGGTAGGGAATGCAAGGGATGCGTATGGTCTGACGGATTATGATGTGCATTCTATCCTTGGCGCGAAGAAATTATTTTACAAAGAGCAGGATGCACAGCAGCAGATCTGCCTGTTGGAAACCATGCAGAAATTTCTGCATGATTATATAGGGATTGAAGGGTTAGAAGAGCTGCTCATTAACAATTATGGAGTGATTGAAAACAGTATTTTCTTGGAACATGACCAGTATGGCAACCCGGCTCATATTAGGGAACATGCAAAGCATCAGATAAAAAATGCCTTTTTGGGGTCTCGGTTGATGCTTGACTATGGCTATCTGTCAGACATGGCAAAAACGATTTACAGTGATGCGAGTGCAGTGACGAAATATTTACGTGCACAGGCGGAGAATGTTTTGATAGAACAATTTGAAAGGCAGCACAGCCGCCCAATGAAGACGGAAGATATGGAGCCGGTAGAATGGACACAGAAAGTGCTTTCCAAATTAGAAGAATGGAGCTATGAGGTTTTTATGGTCAGTTCCCTGCTTCATGATATTGGATATCCGCTGGAGTTTTATCTACGGTCTGCCCGTAAGCTTTCAGATTATCCGCCCTATTTAAAGGTATTATCACCTACAATCAAAGCAGATTTTTCGGAAATTAAGGCACATCTTCTGGGAAGTCAGCTCTTCAAACTGATCAATCATCAGGAAATCAGAAAAAAATATGAGAGAAATGATCATGGGGTATTGTCTGCGATTGGATTTTTAATGCACTTCTATTATGGAGGAAGAATTTTTTCCTTAAGTAGAGAGCAAAAATGTATTTTGGAGATGTCGGCGATAGCGATATACCGGCATACGGACAAATTTGAAGAAGGATTCCGAATGGTATATAAGAAGGATCCGATTTCCTACATGGTCCGTCTTTGCGATGAGTTACAGGAATGGGATAGATTTAAATTATTGATTAATGATAAACACAACTATCTGCGCTGTGAGAATTGCTGGAAAATTTTGGGTGTGGATGAAGGGGAATATAAATGTCCAGGATGTAATAGAGCATATAGGAAGGTAACACAGATTGATAATCGGAAAGTAAATTATATTTGTATGTGTGACGAACTGTGTTTAGAGAAAAACGACGAAAAGGTTAAGATTACAATTCGCTTTTCACCTATGAAGCAGCTTGAAATCCTTATGGATGATTACATGGCAATTATTAGAAGCAATAAAAATCTGGAAAAAGTAAAGGCATTTGTCACGAACCAATCTTTTTCACCGGAAATAGAAATTGATTTTTATGTTTCTAACAATCCTGTTATGCTGATTGAACACATGATAGAAGAGCATGGATGCACAGAGGCAGATGTTGAAAGCTGGATTCAGAAGCAAACTAAGAAAAGACGGGCGAATATGGAGGCGTTTTTCCAAGATTATCTGCAAAAGAAGGCGAAAAATCCGTTTGGAGAGAAAATTGAAAAAAATAGCCTGAAATATGAAACTAAGGTATCTCAGTATGTAAAGGAATACTATGGGGAAATTTATAGTTTGCATGAGATGCTTGAAGGGAAGACTCGTCATTAAGCATTCAACACATGAAATGCTGCGGGAAGGAGCGTACGTACATGGGCATGTATTTAAACAGCAAAGCGCCATATGAGATGTATAAAAAAGTAATACAGGATCCATATTTTGTTGATAAATCGTTGCTGCTAACGGAATTGATTCCGGTGTTTAACAGCGTTAATTGCTATTGCTGCATCACCAGACCTCGCAGGTTCGGCAAGACAATCATGGCGAATATGATAGGCGCGTTTTTCGGAAAAATAGACAGGAAAGATAGAATATTTGACCAGCTGGCTATCTCAGAACAATCGGAATACCAATCTCATTTAAACAGGCATGATGTTATTTATATAGATTTTAGCAGAGCACCAAAGGGATGTAAAAGTTACAGCCAATATATTACCCGGATTGAAAATGGAATCATGGATGATTTGATTGCCATTTATGAAAATTGTGGATTAAGCAAAGACGATTCTGCGTGGGACGCTTTACAGAAAATCTATGAACAGACGGATGGCAAGTTTATGTTTGTGCTGGATGAATGGGATGCTGTTTTTCATATGCCGTTTATCTCCAGGGAGGATCAGCAGGAATATCTTTTGTTTTTGAAATGGCTGCTTAAAGATCAGCCTTATATAGAGTTTGCGTATATGACAGGGGTTCTTCCCATTGCGAAATACTCCAGCGGTTCTGAACTGAATATGTTTGCTGAATATGATATGGTATCATCAGAGAAATTCAGTGAATATTTTGGCTTTTCCGATGCGGAAGTAGATAATCTTTATAAGGCTTATCAAAGAAAAGAACCGATTGCTAAATTTAGCCGTGAGGAATTGCGCCTTTGGTATGATGGTTATTATACTGCAACAGGGCGTCGGCTTTACAATCCGCGTTCGGTCGTTTTGGCGCTGACAGACAGCCAGCTGCGAAATTATTGGACCAGTTCTGGACCATATGACGAGTTGTTTCATTATATTCGGAATAACATTGATGACATAAGGGATGAGCTGGTGCTTTTGGTATCAGGAGAGAGGGTACCTACGCAGATAGGGCAATTCTCAGCATCTTCAATGGAAATTCATTCTAGAGAGCAGATTTATTCTGCAATGGTAATCTATGGACTTTTGACATATGATGGCGGAGCCGTTCTGATTCCAAATAAGGAATTAATGGATAAGTTCAATGAGCTGCTGTTGTCCAAAGAATCTTTGGGATATGTTTATAACCTTGCAAGGAAATCAGAGCAAATGCTTCAGGCAACAAAAAACGGCGACACAAAAAGAATGGAAGAAATTCTCCAGTTTGCTCACGATACAGAGGCGCCCATTTTGGCATATAACAACGAAGTTGAGCTATCTTCTATCATAAATCTGTGTTATCTTTCTGCACGCAATAGATATTGGGTTGAACGCGAAGAGAAAGCCGGACAACGGAAAGGATGAAATAGAGATCAGATGATGAAGAAATACACATTGAAGGTATTTCCTGCCGGAGCGGGGAGGGAGGTTTAACGGATTTATAAAGTGGGTTGACATTTTAAGACACTTATAAAAATGCCTTGTGGTTTTTATATAAACATTATAAGAACCACAAGGCGTTTGTGAATTATAAGTTTATTATTTTGTAAAATCACGGAGGGTTTGCGCAAGGCAATCATCATATATCATGCTGCGCATATTGTAACAATTGCCAACTAACCCTTGTTTTTCATTTTCGGGAAGAACCTTGAATTTTAATCCAGATGTAGTTCCGACCGTGCCTAGTCCGTCATAGTTTACAATCTCAAAATATAAAGGTTTGCCTTTGGCGAGATTAAGTATTTTTCTGATTGGAACAAAAATACGCATGTCAAAATTGACTTTGGAACCAATTGTTGATGAAAATGCTTCTTGAAAAATTATTTTAGAATGATACAAATAGTTAATCCCATATTTTTAGTCATTGCAAGAAATAATATCATTTTTGATGTAATCTCGTTGAAATTAATTTTTATATAAAACGGATTTTACAAAAAAGTTGTGCTAATATATAAGTATATACCAAGCGTCATAGATGCAAAAATATTTACAGGAAAGCGGCGTACGGTAATCAGCGTATTGCTTGGCGCCGAAAAGAAAAATTTAATAAAGTAAAAGGGGAATAAAAATGACAGCAGTAGTAATAGGTATGTTGTCCGCTATTATAAAGGCGGCAGTAACGGGTGGGAAAATTGGAAATTTTCAAAAGATCACATGAAATCTATGAATATCCCTGAAGAAAATTGTAGTTATGTAGTAGAAGAAATCAAAGATTTATTCAAGAAAATTGAGATAACCGATGAGATAATGGCGCAATGCAAATATAAGAGTTTGAACTTGGCAAACTTTTTGTGGGATCAATATTGTGAAAGCAAAAAAGGCAGTTACATAGAGTGTGAAGACAGTATTCAAAGTGGATTATTTGCTGTTGCGAAAGCATTGATTGAGTCAGTATTTGCGAGCGAAGCGTTTGAGAAAAGGTGTTTGAAACAGCTTGGTAATTCTTTTGAAGAAACAAAAGAGATTATACAGAACAACGCCGAAGATACGCGTAAGAGGTTGGACAAGTTGGAAAAGAACACGCAGGCGATTTATGAAAAGATAACTGAAGTCACTGCTGCCCAATATCAGCATGAAAAACCCCGAAAGTCAGAAAACCGTATGCAGGAATACGCTAATAAATGGAACGATAACATGTTCCTTAACAATTTCACGCAGTGGGATGAAAATGCGGGTAAAAATGTGAAGTTAAGGGACGTATACATTGAGGCGCATCTTCCTCATTTCGTATGGAGAGCGAATAAGAAGGAAACGGATGGATTAAAAGCACTTCTACAAAAATATACCAGAAATGATTATGACAGGAATCAAATGCTTTTGATTTTAGGACAGCCTAGGATTGGCAAGAGTACGCTGGTTACATGGATGACGGCAAATTGTCCTGACAGAGCAGAGGATATCTTGGTTTATCAGTTCACGGCTGATTTGAAGAATGTAGATCAATATTGTCTGGACCAGGCGCAAAGGTAGCTTTCGCTAGGTGAACTGAAATTGTCCTTTGATGACCTGGATGGGAAAATATTGATTCTGGATGGATTCGATGAGATAAATGTGGGAAGAGACAGAGGAGAGCTGCTGGAGCAGATTAATAAGGATTTGAATAAGGCAAATTTATTGCATAATGTTTTGCTGATTATCACCTGCAGGGAACATTACACATTACATACATAACGTACAGAAACTTAACTTCGACTATATTACGTTACA
>ERZ808040.1750-NODE-1750-length-13801-cov-4.581827_pt1 | contig 13801 bp, 8 predicted proteins | sample MGYA00380191_ERZ808040 | MGnify/ENA primary metagenome ERZ808040 (study PRJEB31490, sample SAMN06133395) | mouse gut metagenome | isolation source: J6 | host: mice | place: China: Chengdu | collected 2015-05 ... | reverse complement strand
CCGCCGCTACCAGCTTCAGGCGGTGGTTGCGGAATCGGTGCAGCAGGAGATGGGCAGTCATGTGGTGGCCATACTGGCCTATATTTCTGTCAATTATAACCAGGTGAGCTTAAAGCAGACGGCGGAATTTTTTCATTTCAGCGAGGCATATTTAAGCAGGATGCTGAAAAAATATACGTCCAGGACGTTTGTGCAGATCATCACGGAGCTGCAGATGAAGCATGGAAAGGAACTGATCGAGGAGGGGAAGCTGAACCTGGCGCAGATCAGCCAGGAGGTGGGGTGCTTTGACGCCAGCCATTTTACGAAGAAGTTCAAGAAGCAGTTCGGGATATCTCCGGAGGAATACCGGAAAAAATTACACTTCACGGTCTGATCGTACAGGATTCGTACAGCAAAGCAGCTAAAATGAAAGCACTGCCGTTAAATGAGAACAATATGAGGAAAGCTTTTGTTTTTAACCGTGTAGATTATTATCGCTTTTTTGCTTATGGTGGCGTATAATATCTGACTTTCGACGTTTTTCTCAAAACCTAGTACTCTAAGAGCTGTACTGTTATTGTCATCACTTCCACATTGGAGTCAAAATCTTAATATACGGTCATTTTTTCGCGGCTTTGCCGTGGGGTGCTTGCCGTCCGGTTTCGGATAGCCCAGTAAAAGCTGCATGACAGCATAATAATCTGTGCGGATTCCCCACTTATGCAGTATCTCCTGTCCATAAGTATCTGCAAAAGCCGTCCACCCTTGTCCGATATAGCAGGAACCAACTCCCAGAGAATCTGCTGCCAGCATCATATTTTCAGCGGTAACGGCGCAATCTTCTGACGCAAAGAGAAAATTTTTCGGTGCAAACATCGTGATAACTGTCGGTGCGTCATAAAAAGCATTTACAAGCTTCGGGTCGTCTGCAATACTGGGCTGCTCTTTTGATACATAGCTTGTCGGCGTTGCCATACGGGGATTGGAATTTGCCCGTTTGATTTTTCCTAACCGTTCATTGATTTCCTTGTCTTGACATACGGCAAGGATAACGCCTTGCCGCCCTCCGGCGCTTGGAGCATAAAGCCCCGCCTGTAAAATCTGCTGTAAAACAGTTTCTTCAATCTGCTTTGCGTCAAAGGGAATCTCCTTAATGTTCGTACCGGATACGGTAGTCATAATGACAGAACGAATACCTGCCCTTTTAATACAGCCGATTTTTTCAAGCGTACAGTCAAAAGAACCCGGCTTGCGGAACCAGTCATGGGTTTCTCTCATACCGTCAAGAGAAAGCTGATACATCTGACAGCCATAAGATTTTAGTAACCGACATACTTCATCTGTCAAGTGAAATGGATTTCCTAAAATCGTAAATGGGATTTCATGCTCCTTTATCAGAGAAAGCAGCCGCCAAAAATCCGGGTGCAAAATAGGATCGCCGCCCGTGATGTAAAAATAAGGCAAGCGTCCGTGGCGATTTAATGAAATGAAAAAAACGTTAGAGGGTATCAGTCAAAAGGTACTGACAGACAGTTTGCGGTCTTATGGAAGCAGACGGTCTTATTACACGGACTGTTTACCCGGAAGTGCCGCCCCGTGTGGAATATGCTTTAAGCGATTTGGGACAATCTATGCGCCCTATTATTAAGGCTATGGAAGAATGGGGAATAAACTACAAGCAACAGCTATAAATAATTGAAACGTCGCAGACCATTTTGTTTACTCTACTTCAAGGCTCAAGGGGAAAGAGATAGGGAATAGCAGATTGACATTTCCTATGACCTTGTGGGAATACTCCCCGCGTCTTTACTGAATGACCTGCAAAACGGAGAAACGGCATAGCCTGCAATTTTCCTGTCCATTCTAAGGCATTTTCAGCCTTTAGCTGTTCTGTTATGTCTTGTGTCTGTTTCCTGCCCTCTGTGAGCCTGTGGGAGCGTTCCTGTGCCTGCCTGTCTACATGTCGTGTCTGCTGTCCTCAAAATCGCTGTCATAAATAAATAATACTTTTTTTACCCCTGACATCTCGCCTGCGGCAAAAGACCATTGTCTGGTAATTTTAAATAGACCTTCGTAAGAGTATCTAAATAACATAAGAGTTTGTGCGAGGGAGATTGTATATGATGAAATCATTTACGCATAGACAGCAAGGCGACAGAGGGGAAAAGCTCTGTCGCTTTTCTTTTCGGGAAGCATCTGATTTAATAGTGATTTTTTTCTGAATATATTGACATGGCAGTAATGAGTTACTATGCTATTCGGCAGGAACTTGTTCCTACTAAATACGGTGGCAAAAATAGATGAAAATGGACAAACTTTTTGAAGAATACGACTGTGATACCGAACACAGAGTACAAGCGATATTTTCAAGTATCTTTATACTACAAAATCGTATGCAGACAGCGGGTGAAAAACTTCAAACGGAAATATCCCTGAAGCAATGGTTATTACTTGTAATGACAACTTGCTGTCCAGAGCCACGAACATGAACAAATATCAGAAACCTTATGGGCTGTTCCAGACAGAATATAAAAAAATTAGCTTTAACTCTTGAAAAGAAAGGATTTGTCCGTTTGCTATTAGGGGAAATAATTCTGTCCGTATTGAGCTAACTGGATAAAGCAGGTCAATATGCCGAAGAAATAGGAGAACGCCATTCACAGTTTTTGAAGTTGCTATTTACAGATTTCAACGAGGACGAAATAGATTTGCCTATTTTCTTTATGTTAAATTATTTGCTGGCATAGAGCGGGTAGAAAAATATGCGGAGAAATTAGGCTAATGAACATTGGGAATGGGTAAACGTTTTTCATCATCACGCATAATTTGATTGCCGCAAACCGATTTAAGGATTATTTAATAACTTCTATGCTACAATCGAATCACAAAGCGAAAGGAGCAGCAGAAATGTATTTACAAATACTGAAAAAAGACCTTAAACGTAAAAAGGCGATGAACGTGATACTGCTGGTATTTATTATACTCGCATCGATGTTCATGTCCTCTGGCGTAAGCAACATCATCACCGTGACGACTGCGCTGGACAGATATTTTGAAATGGCGGACGTGCCTGATTACTTCGCGATGAACCAAAACAAATCCTCAGGCAAGGATATTCGCAGGACTCTTGAAAACGCCTCCGCGATAAACGAGTTCCGTATCGAAGAGTTAGTCCGTATGTCCCAGTCCAATATTACGCGGGTCGGCGAACCGCTTAATGCTTCTGACCTCGGTCAGACATTAGTATTACAGAGCGGCAGAGATATGGGAATAAATTATTTTCTTGACGACGGAAGTATTCTTAAAAGCGTACCGAAAGGAACAATCTACGCCACCCGTTTCACGGAAAAAAACATGGGATTTAAAGTCGGCGACAAGATTACTGTCGAAATAGAGGGCATAAGCCGTGAATTTACCTTTGCGGGCGGCTTCAGGGACGCTGTCTGCGGCACGGAATTGATGGGCGTTAAAAGGTTTATCATTAACGGCGAGGACTTTGACGAATATATGTCCGATGAGACGATAAAAAATATGTACGGCGGGAAATTCTTATACATACACACCGCCGACCTTGATAAGACCCTGTCCCAGATAGCGGATATATCCGACAGCTCTACTTTTGCGGGCGAGGCGGAGATGCTGGATCAAGCCTATATTTTTGATATGATAATCATGGGTCTTATCCTTGCGGTGAGCATTATTCTTATAATCATATCCTTTGCGGTGCTGCGGTTCACCATAGCCTTTACCCTCTCCGAGGAATTTCGCGAGATAGGCGTTATGAAAGCAATAGGTATACGGAACATAAAAATCCGAGGGCTGTACCTTACAAAATACTTCGCTATTTCCGTTGTTGGCGCGGCGATTGGTTTAGTGTTCAGCTATCCGTTTGGCAATATGCTTATGAGCTTGTCAACAAATTCGATTATTATCAATGAGAGAAATACCATTTTTGTCAATGTTATCTGCGCAGTTCTGGTAGCGGCTATCATTCTCCTGTTCTGTCTCGGCTGCACGGGCAGGGTGAGCAAAATGTCCCCTATCGACGCTGTAAGGAACGGGCAGACGGGGGAACGCTTCCGCAAAAAGGGCGTTATGAGCCTTGGAAGATCGCGGCTTGGCACGACGGTTTTCCTTGCTGCAAACGATATTGTAAGCAGTCCCAAACGCTACGCTGTCATTACCTTTACGTTTTTTCTGTGTATGTCGCTGCTGATAATGCTTTCCAATGTCACGGCGTCTCTTAAAAGCGGAAAGCTGCTGAAATATTTCGGGAATGCAGACTGCCACGCCGTTGCGGACATCGGTGACGAAGCCGTGAAATTTATGACCGTTGACGGACATGAAAAGGTTGAAAAATATCTTGAGGATATGGAGCAGTCCCTCGCGGAAAACGGTATGCCCGCGGAATGTATGACGGAATATTATATTTATACGATGATAAGATACGGCGAACAGGAAAGCAAGACAGCTATACTTCAGGGTACGGGAACAACAATGGATATGTACGAATATTTAGAGGGTACTCCTCCCCAAAACAGCGACGAAATTGCGATGACAACCCTTTTGGCAAAAAAGCTGGGTGCGGAAATAGGCGATACCGTTACCTTGTCCTACCCGACGGGCGAAACGGCGGAGTTCATCATAACCGCTCTGTATCAGTCAATGGTCAATCAGGGCATATCCGTAAGGGTTCATACCGACTGCGATATAAACTATATCGCAGCAAGCGGCTCCCCCGGTACGCAGATAAGATTTACCGATGACCCCGACGATAAGGAAGTATTAAGCAGAATTGAAAAGATCAAAGAGCTTTATCCTAAGTTTTCAAGCGTTAAAACAGCGGGCGAAACCGTAAAGGACACCACCGGAGTCGGCGACGCCATAGACGCGGTGAAAAAAATGTCCGCCGTCCTTACGGTAATTTTAGCCGCGCTTATAACCGTGCTTATGGAGCGTTCCTTTATCGCAAAGGAGCAGGCGGAAATCGCCCTTATGAAAGCGATAGGCATGAGAAACACCAAAATATACGGGCAGTACACGTTAAGATTTTTCATTGCGGTGGCAGCGGCTGTACTTCTTGCGGAGCTTTTGGGTATGCCCATTACAAAGCTTTGCTTCGACCCTATTTTCAGGACGATGGGGCTTGAAATGGGCGTAGAATATATGCAAAACCCTGTGGAGATATACGCAGTATTCCCCGTTATCGTCCTTACCGCCACAGCCGTAAGCGCGTTTTTGACCTCTTTGTACACAAGAAAAATCAAATCCTCCGATACAGCAAGCATTGAATAATGAAAGGAAGAATCAATTATGAATATTCTCGAAGTAAAAGACCTCTGCAAAACGTATATCGTAAACAAGCGGCAGAACAACGTATTGAAAAACGTAAATTTCACGATTGGCGAGGGAGAAATGGTCGCCGTTATGGGGCCGTCAGGTTCCGGAAAATCCACGCTGCTGTACGCAGTTTCGGGCATGGATGATCTTACCGCAGGGGAGGTGAACTTCTGCGGAAAAAATATTGCGGGGATGGGCGAAAGAGAACTTGCAGACCTGCGCCTTGACGAAATGGGTTTTATCTTTCAGCAAATGTATATGCTGAAAAACCTCACCATATTGGATAATATCATACTTCCCGCAACGCAGTCCAAAAAGCTCCGTGAACCCCGCAGGGAAACGGCGCGGCGCGGTCAGGATTTCATGCGCAGGCTCGGCATTATCGACATTGCCGACAACGACATCAATGAGGTTTCGGGCGGTCAGCTTCAGCGGGCGTGCATCTGCCGCAGTATGATAAACGACCCGAAAATGATTTTTGCCGACGAGCCGACAGGGGCTTTGAACCGCGCTTCCTCCGACGAGGTAATGGAAGAGCTTGTAAAATTAAATTCTGAGGGAACAACAATCATGCTCGTTACTCACGATGTTAAGGTCGCGGCAAAATGTACAAGGGTCATGTACATTGTTGATGGGAACATAAAGGGAGAGTACGACTTAAGCGACTGTTCCACACAGATAAGAGAACGGGAGCGCGCATTGAATAACTGGCTTTTGGAATTAGGGTGGTAATATGGATATTCTCATTGTTGAGGACAACAAGGAGCTTGCCGACCTGCTGTGTGATTTTCTCCGTGCGGAAAATTATACGGTATCGGCGGTTCAAACAGCCGAAAAAGCCTTGCTGCTGTACGAAAGATACGGCGCAAGGCTTGTCGTGCTTGACATCATGCTGCCCGATAAGGACGGATTTTATGTTCTGGAAAAAATCCGCAGGTCGAGCAACACGCCCGTATTGATTGTAAGTGCGAAAACGGAAAAGGATGACAAGCTGAACGGACTGAATCTCGGCGCAGACGATTATATAGAAAAGCCATATGATATTGATATTATGCTCGCAAAAATAAGCGGGATTTTTAAGCGACGATACGCTCTTGACGAAATTACTGACGGCAATATACGCATAAATAAGGCGAGCCGTGCCGTTTACAAAAACGAAAAAGAACTCGAAATGACCGCGAAGGAATTTGAGCTGCTTCTGCTTTTGATGGAGAATAAGGGCAGGGCTTTGAGCAAGGAATACATTTTTGAACAGGTCTGGGGCAGCGACAGCTTTTCAGAACAACAGACACTGACGGTACACATAAAATGGCTGCGGCAGAAAATAGAGGACGCCCCCAAAAATCCTAAAAAAATAGTTACTGTATGGGGGGTGGGTTATAAATATGAAAGCGTTTAACAGAATTTTCTCGGTAGTTGCGGTTGCCGTGATACTATTGTTTGCTGTCGTGAATCTGATTCTTGCTGCCGACAAGACCAATAACGGCAGACTGTACCGCGTAGAGATAAGCCGCCTTGTTCGAGAAATAGAAGCGAACGGTTCTGCCGACATTTCCGAATGTGTGTACGTTACAAATATTGAACGATACGGAGAAAAATTTTACAGCACGGACAGCGACTATGTTATCCGTGAAATAAACGGAGAACTTTATCGCTTTGATTACAATACTAACGGCTACTCCGACAAAACGCAGCTTACAGGAATTGTAAATGCCGTTCTCGGCGTTATGGCGATTTTAATCATAACGGTTTTGCTTTATATAAAATTCGCAATTCTTATGCCCTTTGAACGTCTGAGCGGTATCCCTTACGAGCTTTCAAAGGGTAATCTCGCCGCGCCGATAAAGGAAACGAAAAACCGTTTTTTCGGAAAATTTCTTTGGGGAATCGATATTCTCCGTGAAAATATAGAACAGCAAAAGCAGCGCGAACTGGAAATGCAGAAAGAAAAGAAAACACTGCTGCTATCGCTCTCGCACGATATTAAAACGCCGCTTTCCGCTATAAAATTGTACTCGGCAGCACTGTCGAAAAATTTGTATTCGGATGCGGAAAAGCAGCACAAAATCGCTGAAAATATCAACGAAAAAGCGGATGAAATCGAGGGCTATGTTTCACAGATTATAACAGCTTCAAGAGAAGATTTCTTCAGCCTTGAAGTGAATATGGGTGAGTTTTATCTTTCGGAACTTGTTGAAAAAATCGCGGGATATTACAGGGAAAAACTGGCGCTTATCAAAACAGATTTTATTATCGGAAAATATAAAAACTGCCTTCTATCGGGAGATTTGAGCAGGAGCGTTGAAGTGATGCAAAACATTATTGAAAATGCCCTCAAATACGGCGATGGCAGACGTGTGGAATTGATTTTCCCCAAAGACGACGAATGCGTCCAAATTGCAATCATGAACGGCGGTTGTACGCTTGAGAAGGACGATTTGCCGCATATTTTCGAGAGCTTTTGGCGCGGAGCAAATGCGGGAAACATTGGCGGCAACGGGCTGGGGCTTTACATTTGCAGACAGCTCATGCGCAAGATGAATGGCGAAATTTTTGCGAAGATCGACGATGACATCATCACTGTCACCACAGTTTTCGCAAGAGCGTAAATGATTGAAATGACTGTGAATAGTAACAAAAAGCCATGCAAAGGATAGGTAAATATATGCGAATCAATCACACAAAAGCGTCAGGAACTGAGCAGGCCTGTCCTGGAAGGATTTTGGGCGTGGTCAAGAGCCAGCGGCATCGTATATACATTGGTAGACCCCACGGACGAGGAAATGCAGGAAATGGAACGGGAATATATGCAGCGTACCAAACGTCAAACCGCCTAAATACGGGCGTGGCAGGAGAAAATCTATGCTCCTGCCGATACATATCTATTTTTATCCCTATCTGGTTTAACCCATCATGTAAAAAAAGAGAAACGGTATTTATGGGTTCAATAGACTTTCATATACTGATAAATAAATCTCCTGGAAGGAGTCATGTTCTGTTTGACCATATGGGAAAACTGGCGATAGATCTTCCAGGCTTTTTTGGTGTCTTCTTTTGTTGCGTTTTTGGTGTAAAACATGGTTTCCAGTACGGTTTGGTACAGCCATTCCATAGATTCAGAAGGAATTTCCGGGAAATAGTCCCGAAGCGTTTCAAAGCCCTGCAGGCTCAACAGGTCGGTGGGTTCCATTCCCTGAAAAATGGCTGTATCATAGAGCGCACGGTAGATCCGCCGGATTCCGGCGCCCCGGCGGACGCTTCGGAACCGCCGGTATCTGCGCTGTCTCCGGAGCGCTGCCTGGGTGAGCAAAAGCAGGACGGCCGCCCCCAGGCAGAGGATGCAGACGGCGCAGGATTTCAGGAAGAAAAGCCCCCAGCCCGCGGCATTGCGGGTCCAGGCATGTCTGCCGCTGGATGCGGCGGGAATGCCGGGCTCCGGGCGGGCGCCGTGGTAGGGCAGGGTATGCTCCTTTGTGATCCATTCTCCGTCTTCTAAAACCTGGCACCAGGCATGGCCCATGTCCCCGGTGACCTTTGCGGTGTAGCTGCCGTCCTCCTGACGGCGGAAAGCGGAGGCGGGAACGGCGTAACCCTGGACATATCTGGACGGATAGCCGCACATGCGGTACATCAGGGCTGCCGTTGTGGCAAAATGGACGCAGAAGCCTTTTTGATTGTCAAACAGGAAATATTCGGCAAAATCCTGTCCCGATGGGGTAGGCCCGGGCTGGAAATCGTAAACCGTATGATTCTCAAATTCTTTCTGGATAAAGTCGGAAGCTTCTGCAAGTGTTTCGGGAGCATGTTCCTGGCAGAGCGTGTCCAGGCGTTCCAGGCTGTCCGGATATTCCAGGTAGCTTTCAGGCGGAATCCCGTTTTCAGAAGTCAGGTCATACCAATGGCTGTCCATATAGGACACGCCGTACGCAGAAGGATGGTACACGGTTCCTTCCGGCCTGGAATCCAGGGTCAGGGTCAGCCGGGTGCCGGCGTCCGGCTGAAAATGGGACAGTGCATTCAGATCCGGAAATTTGGCTGTGCTGACAGTCACGGTTCCCTTGGAAGTGCCGATACGGAGAGCTTCGGCATTTTCCAGGCCGTTTTCGGCGGAGGGCTGTGAAGTGTCCCCGTCCGGGGTATCCCCGGACGATTCGGCGGAAAACTCCGGCTGGATGTCTGTTTCAGGAGTGGGATTCGGGACGGCCGGCGGCTCTTGGGGCTGGGGCGGATCGCTTTTGGCCCCGGAACTGTCTGCATCCGGCTGTTCCGGGTTTTGGGGCTGCTCCTGTTCCGGGGGAACTTCCCGGGCCAGCCGTTTCTTTTCCTCACGCTCTGCCTTGGCCTGAGTATAGGAATCCTGCAGGGGCTGAATCCATCCGGTTTCGATGGTCTCACGGGTACGGGCGTAAAAGCCGTCGGAGGGTTCCTTGCATGCTTCCAGCGGACGGCTGGCGAAGGCGGACAGGGAGATCAGCAGGGCCAGGACGCAGGCCGACGCAGTCCCTTTGAGCAGTGCGGCGCGTCCGTCCCGGCAGCCGCAGATCGCTGCGTATACTCCGCCCGAGAGAATCAGCAGCCAGCAGGAGGTTTCGGACGGAACCAGGGTTTCTGCCAGAATCCACCCGGCGGGAGCCAGGAGAAGGACGTACGCTGTCAGCTTTCCCGCCCTGAGATGCAGGACCAGGCTCCAGATGAACAGAAGGGGCAGCAGGAAGAGCGCAAACATGAACGCCATTTCCGGATCGGGAACCGGCCGGATGGTGTAGGGATTCGCATTTGGCCTGCGGACGCTCAGATAGGCGTTGGCCGTCAGGTTGATCACATTGACCGCCCCATCCTGGTGCCGCCAGATCCAGACCCCGGCAAGGCAGAAAAACAGAAGCGGAAGAAAAAATTTCCACAGCCTGCGCAGAGGGGCGTTCCAGAGGGCGGTCAGTGCGGCGGTGAAAAGGAAGCAGAGGAGATACAGCCGGGGAGTGTCTGCCTCAATGGGAAATACGCCGGTCAGGCAATGCCACCAGGAGAACATAAGAAACCAGACCGCCGCCAATTGGGCACCGGCCAGCAGGAAGGGATGGAGCCGGTTTTTTAGGGGATTCCGGATCAGGCGATGGCCGCCCGTCTGGTCGGATTCCGATCTAAGGGATCTGTCCTGGGGATAGAATTTGGAATCGGTTTTGGAATATAAGGTGATTCCGTTCCGTATTTTTTTGCGTTCCTTCATAATTATAATGCTCCTTTTTTGCGGCCGCTGCTTACACGGCGCCGTACATTCGCATCTGGGCTGCGGCTCAGGGTGCAAACAGTCACGTTCTGTTTTCCTACGCTGCCGTGCGGACAGCATTTTTGCGGGGGATCATAGCTGCAGCAGCTCCTGGGTCCCGCCGTTTACGGTGAGCGTCCCGTCTGCGTTTAAAACTACGATGCTGCTGAAATTCACGCCCCGGAAGGCCTCTTCATAGCAGGTTTTTTCCAGCTCTTCATTCTGGAAGGGCTCGGTGGACAAGAGCCGCCAGATCCATTCATAGACTTCCTCCGCCGTGCTGACTCTACATTTGATAACCCGGCCGCTCTTTTCTTCAAACCATGCGGCCATGTGGATGCATTTTTCTTCCAGAAGGGTGATCGACAGCGAGGCCGCCTGCTCCAGCAGACGGTTGAATCCGGCGCTGCTTGCGTCGGCAAGGGGCAGGCGGATCCAGAGAAGCACCACGCAGCCCATGGGAAGGCTGTTTTCCTTGACCATCAGGCTGTCCTCCTTGGCGCTTAGTTTCCAGTGGATGGAATGGATGGAATCCGGCGGGCGGTATTCCCGGATCTGGTAGATCTCACTGGGGTCGTCCCCTTTTTTTTCGGTGGAATATTAGTCTGCGTCGGCAAGAAATTCTCTTGTCCGCCGTGTGATTTCCAGGGGCATCAGTTCAAAAGGCGGCATGATCCCGATGGCCCGGCGCTCCCCCAAAGGAATCGTCCGGCAGAAGATCCCCAGCATGTCATAGAGTACCAGGGCGTCCAGCCGGTATTCCACCGTGCCTGCATAGGCGGAATCCAGTTCCACATCCAGCTTCTGCTCCTCAAAGGGGGAGAGCTCGGAAGGGGCATATTTGATCCGGAGGGCGGCTTTGGCTTTTCGGCGGAAGAAGCCTCTCCGGGAGGGGAAGGCCGCTGTGCCAGTGGCGGAGCCGCTTTTTTTTTTTTTTTTGTCGGGCTGTCCGGAAAAACCATTTCACACCTGTGCCCGGAGGACATATCTTACACTCCAGAGCCTGGAATGGTTTTTCAGGATCAGAGTACCGGAAAAACGTTTTCCGCGCTCGGCCATGGCCGGAAACCTGCCGAAACGGACGCTTACCTGCCTGCCTGTATGCCGGAGGAACAGGCAGGAGCAGATGGGGTACAAGAGCTCCAGAATGAGAAAGCCGGTCCAGATCTGCCCGTCATACATAAAAAACAGATAGATGCTGCCGAGAAACACCAGTATATATCCGATTATTCGTGCTGTCATATTAGATCCTCGTTTTGTTCTGCGGATAGCTTATTTTTTGGAAATGGACGGCGCCGTGGTGTGATCCAGGATCTGCTGGATCAGGTCGTCCGCCAGGATGTGTCCCACTCTGGCCTTGGTGCTGAGCTGGATGCGGTGGGCGGCAACGGCGGGAAATACGGCCTTCACATCATCCGGGACCACATATTCCCTGCCGTTTAAGTAAGCGCATGCCTTTGCCATGGAAGCCAGGGCGATGGTGCCCCGGGGACTTAAGCCCAGGGCAATCATTTCCTGCTCCCGGGTGGCTTTGGACAGGCGGGCGATATAGGAATAGACCACATCGTGGACAAAAATCTCACTCACCTGTTCCTGGGCTTCCAGCAGGCCGTCGGCGGAAAAGACACGTTCCGCCCGGGCGTCCGCCCTGCCGTACTGGTTTCTCTTTAAGATATCCACTTCTTCCGTGACCGTGGGGTAGCCCATTTTCACGCAGATCATGAAACGGTCAAGCTGGGAGTCGGGGAGGAGCTGGGTTCCTGCGGAGCCGGTGGGATTTTCCGTTGCAATGACGATAAACGGGTTTCCCACGTTCCGGGTGATGCCGTCCACGGTGACGTGGCGTTCCTCCATCACCTCCAGGAGCGCGGACTGGGTTTTCGGGGAGGTCCGGTTGATCTCGTCGGCCAGCAGGAGGTTGCACATGACTGCGCCGGGCTGGTACACGAACTGCCCGGTCTCTTTCTGATAAATGGTAAACCCGATCAGGTCTGCCGGGAGTACATCCGGGGTGAACTGGACCCGGTTGGCTTTTAAGCCCATGGCGTGGGAAAATGCCAGGGCCATGGTGGTTTTGCCGGTGCCGGGAATGTCTTCTACGAGTATATGTCCTTTGGCAAGAAATGCCATCATGATCTGTTCGATGATATCAAATTTTCCGACCACCGCTTTCTGCACCTGGGAAATGACGGCCCGGGGGGTGCTGCGCAGGTCGGAGTCTTCTCTGTAGTTTATCATAATCCTTGTCCTCATTTTTATAGAATACGTGCAGCTTTGCAGCCGTGTATATCATAGGTAATTGTTCACACGGCGCCGTACACTTGCAGAACGGAAACCGGCCAACTCCGTGATGGGCCGGATGCCGCTGCAGTGAACGTCCGATCCGAGTGTGGACCATAATTATCATACCATAAAATTGAAAATGGGTCAAAAATATACAAGCAAAAAGTCCGGAATCTACATTACAGCAGGGTGCGTAAGGTTTATGCTTATAACCAGAAGCATGAGATTCAAAAAAGGAGAAGAAGCGAATATGGAAAACAATTATATTTTACCGTTTTTGTGGATGCGCGGCGAGGAAGAGGCAGTCCTTCGGGAAGAGATGGAGAAGATCTATGAGTGCGGGATTCGGGCCGTATGCCTGGAAGCACGTCCCCACGACGATTTCTGCGGGCCGGGCTGGTGGCATGACATGGATATCATTTTGGATGAAGCGAAAAAGAAGGGTATGAAACTGTGGATTCTGGACGACAAGCATTTTCCTACGGGATACGCCAACGGGCTGATCGAAAAGAAGTACCCGGAGCGGAAAAAGCTATATCTGGCGTACACGACGGCGGATATTTTCGGGGGCGGATATGAGCGGAGCCTGAATGTGAGCCGGATGCTGAAGCCTTCCATCGGATTCTGGCAGATCGGGGATCCTGTGGACTATGCGGAGCGGGAAAATAATCAATTGTATGCGATCCTGGCTGTGCGGTATGCGGAAGGGAATCTCTTCCATGAGGAAGTGATTGACCTTACGGAAAAATATGACGGATGCTATGTAAAATTTACCCTGCCGAAGGGGAATTGGAGAGTGTTTGTACTCTATAAGACTCGGACAGACGGGGGAAATGATACTTATATCAATATGATCGACAAGGAGTCGGCGGCGACCCAGATCGAGGGGGTCTATGAGTCTCATTATGAGAAATACGGCAGCGAATTTGGAAA
>ERZ808040.1747-NODE-1747-length-13829-cov-4.801120_pt1 | contig 13829 bp, 8 predicted proteins | sample MGYA00380191_ERZ808040 | MGnify/ENA primary metagenome ERZ808040 (study PRJEB31490, sample SAMN06133395) | mouse gut metagenome | isolation source: J6 | host: mice | place: China: Chengdu | collected 2015-05 ... | reverse complement strand
GAGAGAAGGTGGAAGCCGCAGAGACGGAAAAGAGTCTGGCGGCCGTGACAGGAGAGAAGGCGGAAGCCGCAGAGACGGAAAAGAGTCTGGCGGCCGTGACAGGAGAGAGGGCGGAAGCCGCAGAGACGGAAAAGAATTTGGCGGCCGTGACAGGAGAGAGGGCGGAAGCCGCAGAGACGGAAAAGAATTCGGCGGCCGCGACAGGAGAAGGAGCGGCGGCTGGGAGGACGACAGGCGCAGGGATAATAAACGTGCCAGCGGTGACCGTGATTTCCGCGGAGAAAAGAGCGGCTGGGACGGCAAGGGAAGAATCCCGAAAGAGCGTGATGTACGCCGTGACGGCAGCGTCCGCGGATGGGACTACGGAAGCCAGGAGATTGGCAGCAGGTCGCCTAAGAGGAAACGTGATATATAAAATGTAAGCACCGGCACAGGGAGAGAGGGATTGAATGAGAGTTGGTATGGGATATGATGTCCATCGCCTGGTGGAGGACAGGAGCCTGATCATCGGCGGCGTGACGATTCCCCATGAGAAAGGTTTGTTGGGGCATTCGGATGCGGATGTATTGCTTCATGCCATCATGGACGCATTGTTGGGGGCTGCGGCCCTGGGGGATATCGGGAAACACTTCCCCGATACCGACCCTGCATATCAGGGAATCTCTTCCCTGGTATTGTTGGAAAAAACAGGGAAACTCCTGGCGCAGAAGGGGTATTTTATTGAGAATATAGATGCCACTGTCATTGCCCAGGCGCCGAAGATGCGGCCATACATTGACCGTATGAGGGAAAACATTGCAGGGACATTGGAGATGGATGTGGATTCCGTCAATGTGAAAGCCACCACGGAGGAGGGGTTAGGCTTTACAGGCGCCGGGGAGGGGATAGCGGCCCAGGCAATCTGTATGCTGACCAGTCCGTTTGACTTGGCGGCCCGGCAGGTGTCAGGCGACTGCGAAGGCTGCGGCGGCTGTAGCAGAAAGGGTTGACAAAAACTGATTTTTTGCATATCCTAATTAAGAAAGAACAGAAAAATGCGGAGAACGGGAAGAGTATCTTTTTGGAACGTGCCAGAGAGGAGCTGCAGGCAGGCTGAGAGCAGCTTCCGCGGGAGAAAAGGGAAGTGCGCCCGGGAGCAGGCTTGTTGAAAAGCAGGCACGTAGGCGTGCGTTAAACGCGTTGAGGGAAGGGCATGTGCCTTTAAGTAGAGTGGAACCGCGGATGAATTCGTCTCTAAGCAGGGATGGATTCTCCGCGGTTATTTGCTGTTACCGTTTACCTGCCGTTTATGGCCGGGTTACTTATTTTGTGCAGGGACTGGCCGGCCGGAATGCAGGGAGCGGGCGGAAAGAGGAAATGCCCACAGGAGACAGCTATGGGAATGATTGGCAGTATTAGAGAGGAAATTAAAATTATCAGGGAAAGGGATCCGGCGATCCATTCTTCCATGGAGGTATTTCTCTACCCCAGTTTTAAAGCCATGATGCACTACCGTCTGGCACACAGGCTATATGAGGGCGGCCACTATTTCTGGGCCAGATGGGTCTCCCAGCGGGGGGTGAGGAAGACAGGCATTGAGATACACCCCGGGGCAGCCATCGGCACAGGTTTCTTTATTGACCACGGAAACGGAGTTATTATCGGGGAGACCACCATCATAGGGGATAATGTCACCCTGTACCAGGGAGTGACGCTGGGGGGCACCGGCAAAGAACATGGAAAGCGCCATCCTACCCTGGGCAGCAATATTATGATCGGCGCCGGTGCCAAGGTACTGGGTTCCTGTACCATAGGGGACAACTGCAAGATCGGTGCCGGAAGCGTGGTGCTCTGTGACGTGCCGCCCAATTCCACTGTGGTGGGCGTGCCGGGCCGGGTGGTGAAACGCTGCAACATGGTATTGCCCCAGGAGACCATGAACCAGACCGACCTTCCGGATCCCGTGCGGGAGGATATCATTGGCCTTCAGAGGGCAAACACGGAACTGATCAACCGCATCCTGGAGCTGGAGCGGCAGATGAAACAGTGCATCCGGCAGGAATGAATTTTCAAATACACTCCAGGGTGCACCTTAGAATGACAGGGATATTGTATGATTATGCGCAGAGAGCAGCGCAGAAATGAGGAATATAATGGAAAATAAATTACAAATGTACAACACACTTACTAAAAAGGTGGAACAGTTCGTCCCTAACGAAGACGGAAAGGTGGCAATGTATACCTGCGGCCCTACCGTATACCACTATGCCCACATCGGGAACCTGAGAAGCTATATCATGGAGGATTTGCTGGAAAAGACGCTTCGTTACGTGGGTTATGACGTAAAGCGGGTTATGAACATTACCGATGTAGGCCATCTCTCCAGCGATGCGGATACCGGGGAAGATAAGATGCTGAAAGGGGCAAAGCGGGAGCATAAATCCGTGCTGGAGATCGCAAAGTTTTACACCGATGCTTTTTTCAGCGACTGCGGGAAGCTCAATATCAAGACTCCAGATGTGGTGGAGCCTGCAACTAACTGCGTTTCGGACTTTATCCGCGTGATAGGGGGACTTCTGGAAAAAGGATACGCTTATGAGAGCGGCGGCAATATTTACTTTGACACATCCCGGTTAGAGGACTACTATGTGTTTTCCAACCAGAGTGAAAAAGAGCTGTTGGTAGGCGTGAGGGAAGATGTGGACGAAGATCGGAATAAGAGGAATAAGAGCGACTTTGTCCTGTGGTTTACCAAGTCCAAATTCGACGACCAGGAATTAAAATGGGATAGTCCTTGGGGGATCGGATATCCCGGATGGCATATTGAGTGTTCCTGCATCAGCATGAAGCACTTGGGCGAATATATGGATATCCACTGCGGCGGCGTGGACAACATTTTCCCGCACCATACCAATGAGGTGGCCCAGAGCGAGGCTTATCTGGGACATAAATGGTGCAGCTATTGGTTCCATGTACACCATCTGAATGACAAATCCGGCAAGATGAGCAAATCCAAAGGTGATTTCCTGACAGTGTCCCTGCTGGAATCAAAGGGGTATGACCCTATAGTATACAGACTGTTCTGCTTACAGTCCCACTACCGCAAGCCTCTGGAGTTTACCTATGAGAATCTGGACAATATGGCGGCCGCTTACGACAAGCTGGTTAAGAAGATTGGAGGACTGCAGAAGGAAGGGGAAGTAGACGGGGCCAAGTTTGCGGAGTACAGGAAGCAGTTTGAGGCGGCTCTTTGCAATGACCTGAATTCTTCCATGGCTATAACCGTGCTCTACGATATGCTGAAGGAGGAGATGACGGATGCCACCAAATTTGCCCTGGCGGAAAGTTTTGACCAGGTTCTCTCCCTAAACCTGACCACCGCCCATGAGGCAAAAGAAGCAGATAACGGGGTAGATGCCGAAACAGAAAACTATATTCTGGCCAAGATCCAGGAGCGGAAAGCAGCGAAAAAGGAGAAGGATTTTGCCAAAGCCGATGCCATAAGAAATGAGCTGCTGGAAAAAGGCATTGTGCTGGAAGACACGCGAGAGGGTGTAAAATGGAAGAAGGCGTAACGGGAATGGGTACTTTTTCAGGGAACGGCCCTGCGGATGGTTTCCTGGCCGGAGTTATGGAGGCCTTTCCCCAAAAGCAGCAGGACATCAGAACCTATTCTCCCCTGGCGCTGGCATATATCGGGGATGCGGTTTATGAGCTTGTGGTCCGTACCGTTGTGGTGGCACAAGCCAACCGGCCTGCTAACGACCTTCACCGCAGCACGGTAAAATATGTCAGCGCCAATGCCCAGTCCAGGATCGTCCAGGCGCTTATGGAACATTTAACCGAGGAAGAGCTGGCGGTTTACCGAAGGGGGAAGAATTCGAAACCCCACACTACGGCAAAAAACGCTTCTGTGGAGGCATACCTGAAGGCCACCGGGTTTGAGGCGGTGATAGGATACCTTTATCTGGTTGGCCGCATGGACAGAGTGCTGGAGCTGGTGGAAAAGGGGATCCGGCTGGCGGGATGCCGGGATGCCGTATCCACAAAACAGAAACCGGGATGAGAGACGAAAAAGAGGATGGAAGAACATGGCGAAGAATAACAGGAAACATGTGGCGGGGAAAGAGACCCAGGGCATGCCGAGGAATACGGCAAAGAATATGGATAATCAAATAAAAAAGAATATGGAAAATAGCATGGCAAAAAACGGAGCGGAAGATATGGCCGGGGGCAGGGCGGAGAAGCTGGAGGAAGACAGGGCGTATGAAGAGTATACGATAGAGGGGCGGAACGCTGTCATAGAGGCATTCCGATCCGGCAGGACGATCGATAAACTCTATGTCCTGGACGGCTGTCAGGACGGCCCTGTGATGACCATCAAGCGGGAGGCAAAAAAGCAGGGTACCATGGTCAAATATGTGCCAAGGGAACGCCTGGACCAGCTGTCTGCCACCGGAAAGCACCAAGGTGTCATTGCAGTAGCGGCGGCTTATAAGTATGCGGAAGTGGAAGACATCCTTGAGGCAGCCAGGGCGAAGGGGGAAGCTCCATTTATCATCCTCCTGGATAATATTGAAGATCCGCATAACCTGGGCGCCATCATCCGTACTGCCAACCTGGCGGGCGCCCATGGCGTCATTATCCCAAAGAACCGGGCGGTGGGGTTGACTGCAACCGTGGCAAAGACTTCTGCGGGGGCGCTAAATTATACGCCTGTTGCCAAGGTGACGAACCTGGCAAAGACCATTGAGGACCTGAAAAAGGAAGGACTTTGGTTTGTGTGCGCGGATATGGGCGGGACGGTGATGTACCGGTTAGACCTGAAAGGGCCCATCGGCCTTGTCATAGGCAGCGAGGGACAGGGCGTGGGCAGGCTGGTCAGGGAGAAGTGCGATATGGCGGCAGCCATTCCCATGAAGGGAGATATCGACTCCTTAAATGCCTCTGTGGCGGCAGGCGTACTGGCATATGAGATCCTGCGCCAGAGAGGGGTGTGACGGAATTAGGATATGGTGTACCGGAATGAAGATTATGAGCCTTGTACGGACGAAGAATTGATAGACCGCCTGCGCCATGGGGAAGATGCCATTATGGACTACATATGCGACAAATATAAAAATCTGGTGCGCAGCAAAGCCAGATCCATGTTCATTTTGGGGGCGGACAGCGACGATTTGATCCAGGAGGGCATGATCGGCCTGTTTAAGGCGGTGCGGGATTATGATATGGGAAGGGATGCAAGCTTTTTTACCTTTGCGGAGCTGTGCATCAGCCGGCAGATGTACACGGCCGTACAGGCCGCAAAGCGGCAGAAGCATTTTCCGCTGAACACTTATATCTCGCTGGATGCAGGCAGCACTAACCAGGAGGGCAGGGAGGAGAGCACACTGGCGGAACTGATTGCCGACAGGGCAGGGCTGAGCCCTGAGGAAATGGTGCTGGACAAGGAGCGCGTGGCCTATTTGGAAAAGACCATTGAAACGGAGCTCAGCGATTTTGAAAAGCAGGTATTGGACCTGTACATGACGGGTATGAGCTATTCCCAGATCGCCAAAGTGCTGGGCAGGGAGGAAAAAGCCACCGATAACGCTCTGCAGAGATTAAAGGCAAAAATAAAAAAATTATTATAAAAATATAACTTATTAGTATGTGCCTTGACTTTGGACGGTCAAGGCCATATAATTTTACAGGATAAAACCGACCGACTGGTCGGACGGGCAGAAAAACAGCCGGAGCTATTTGCCATGTGTTTTCCGCCGGGGGGATTCCCCCAAAAGCATTGGAGGCGTATGGACAACCGAAGCTGCCTATAGAGGCAATGGAACAGGAGCGAGCGAGATGATTTCGAAATTCAGCGTTAAGAAACCCTATACTGTATTTGTGGGAGTTGTTCTGGCCATCATTCTGGGAGTGGTGTCTTTCACCAGAATGACGGCGGACCTGCTGCCCAGCATCAGCCTTCCCTATGTGATCGTTATGACCACATACCCCGGGGCCAGTCCGGAGACGGTGGAGATGGCGGTCACCCAGCCGGTGGAGGCCAGTATGGCCACTGTCAGCAATATTGAGAGCATCAGCTCCGTGTCCGCCGAAAATTATTCCATGGTGGTACTGGAATTTGCCCAGACAGCGGATATGAACGCTGTTTCACTGGAAATCCGGGAAAGCCTGGATCAGATCAAGAGCTATTGGGACGATTCCGTGGGAAATCCCATTATCATGAAACTGAACCCGGATATGCTGCCGGTCATGATCGCGGCGGTGGGCGTGGACGGTATGGACAACGGCGAGATCAGTACATATGTCCAGGATTCCATTATGCCCGAGCTGGAGAGCATTGAAGGCGTGGCAAGCGTCAGCGCCACCGGCCTGCTGGAGGAGAGCGTCCATGTGATCATCCGGCAGGATAAGGTGGATGAGCTGAATGAGAAAATATTTGCCGCAATTGACGATAAGATGAAGGATGCCGAGGAGGAGCTGGAGGACGGAAGAAAGCAGCTGGAGGACGGACGGAAAGAGATCTCCGACGGCTGGAAGGAGCTCAACGACGGACGGAAAGAGCTTGCGGACGGCAGGCAGGAGCTTGTGGACGGGCAGAAAGAGCTGGACGAAAATAAAGAAAAACTGGAGGAGGGGAAGGATGCGCTGTCCGACGGCAAGGAGCAGCTGGATGCGGCACAGGCCAAAACCGCAGCGGAACTGGCGGCGAAAAAGACGGAACTGCTCACGGTGAAGTCCCAGCTGGATAATATGAAGAGCAGCCTGACATCTGCGAAGCAGCTGGAGGACGGCATTGCCCGGCTGGATGAGGAGATGGCGAAGATTGACGCCGGCTTATCCGAGATCGACGCAAACCTGGCCCAGGTAGAAGAGAACGCCGCTCAGCTGGACGGAGCCATCGGCGGCCTTTCCCTGGTGGAAGAGACCTTCAGGACCACGGTGGAGTCGGGGGACAGCGCGGCTATCTCCGCCCTACAGGCAGCCTTGTCGGCAGCGCTGGGGGGAAACCAGGAGCTTCTGTCCCTGATTGATTGGACGGATAAGGATTCCGTGGCAAACCTGATCGCTGAACTGGAAGGAAACAAAGCCGTATTGGCACAGAGTAAGGCGGCTCTGGAGCAGGCCAGGGCAGAAGCGGAAAACGGGAAAGCGTTGGCGGGATCCCAGAGGGAGAACCTGGTGTCGGCACTCAATGCCCAGACTTCCGGCCTCGGATACGCAGGTTATTCCGCCATGATAAACCAGCAGCTGGCTGCCATGGGTATGTCAGACCTGGATACTGCCCTGGCCACCGTGAACGGGGGACTGGCAGAGATCGAAAAGGGGGAGATGACGGCGGCCATAGAATTTGCCAACGGTAAGGCAGGCATCTCCCTGGGCGAGTACCAGATGGGGGTTGCCGATGCCCAGCTGGAAGCGGCCCAGAAGCAGATTGACAGCGGCTGGGATGCCATGAAGGATGCCGAGACCCAGCTCAATGACGCAGCGGACCAACTGAAGGATGCACAGGACCAGATGCAGGATGCGGAGGATCAACTCAAGGACGGGGAGGAGCAGCTGGAGGATGCAAGGCAGAGCGCCTATGACTCCGCCGACTTAAACGGCATTTTGACAGTGGAAGCCATAGAGGGCCTTCTGGCAGCACAGAACTTTTCCATGCCTGCGGGATATGTGACGGAGGAAGGGATTGACTATATGGTCCGTGTGGGGGATAAACCTGCCACGGTGGAAGAACTGCAGGCGATGCCTCTTTTGGATCTGCATATGGACGGTGTGCCTGTGATCACCCTGGGGGATGTGGCGGATGTATTTTACACCGATAATTCCCATGAGATTTATGCCAATGTGGACGGGAGCGCCGGTATTATGCTGACGATCCAGAAACAGACCGGGTATTCCACCGGTGAGGTCTCCGACTTGCTGGCAGACCGTTTCGGGGAATTGATGGAGATGAATCCTGACCTTACGCTGATCACGCTGATGGATCAGGGCATCTACATAGATTTGGTCATGGACTCCATCCTCAGCAACATCCTCTTTGGCGGAGGGTTGGCCATATTGATCCTGCTGCTCTTTTTAAAGGATATGAGGCCCACGGTGATCGTCGCATTTTCCATCCCGATCAGCCTCGTGACGGCTATAGTGTGCATGTATTTCAGCGGAGTCACGCTGAATATCATTTCCCTGTCCGGCCTGGCGCTGGGTATCGGCATGCTGGTGGATAATTCCATTGTGGTCATTGAGAACATTTACCGTCTGCGGAGTGAGGGATATTCGGTGCGGGAGGCCGCCATGGAAGGCTCAAAGGAAGTCTCCGGGGCCATCATGGCATCTACCCTGACTACCGTCTGTGTATTCCTGCCGATTGTATTTACGGAGGGAATCACCAGGCAGCTCTTTGTGGATATGGGGCTGACCATTGCCTATTCCCTGCTCGCCAGCCTTGTGATCGCGCTGACAGTGGTACCTGCCATGTCTTCCAAGATGCTGGTGAGGACAAAGGAGCAGAAGGAAGGCCGGTTCTTCGGCGGCCTGGCAAAAGGTTATGAGAAGCTGCTGGTGGTGTCCCTGAAAGTGAAGCCGGTGGTATTTGTTGTGGTCCTGCTGCTTTTGGCGGCCAGCGCGGCGCTGGCATTTACCAATGGCACGGCTTTTATGTCAGATATGGATTCCAATCAGCTGACGGTCAATGTGGAGCTGGGGGAAAACGCCACTCTGGAGGAGACGGCGGCGCTTACGGATCAGGTGGTGGAGGCAATCCTTTCTATAGAAGATGTCCGGAATGTGGGCGCTATGACAAGCGGTAACAATATGGCTTTCCTGGGTGGGAGCAGCGCGGGCGGCCCTGCCAATGCCACGTCGATCTACGTGGTGACGAAGGATGACAAGTCCATGAGCAATGAAAAGATCGGGGATATCATAGAGGAGAAGACAGCCGGCCTGGACGCGGAGATTACCATTGACACTTCAAGCATGGATATGTCCGCTATGGGCGGAAGCGGTATTTCCATCCAAGTCAGGGGACGTGACCTGGATACCCTGCAGCGGATTGCCGGGGAAGTAGCGGCTATTTTGGAAAATGTGGAAGGCACTGCCGATGTCAGCGACGGGTTGGAAGAGGCGGAGGAGGAGCTGAGGGTCCTCATCGACCGTGACAAGGCCGTAAACTACGGCCTCACCGTTGCCCAGGTATTTACCCAGATATCCGCAAAGCTTGCGGCGGCAAGCAGCAGCACCACCCTGGTAGCGGCGGATAAGGATTACAGCGTTTATGTGATGAGCGGCACCGATATGGAACTGACAAGGGCGCTGGTGGAAGAGATTGAGATCAAGGGGACGGATGAAGACGGCGAAAGCGTGAAGATCCCTTTGTCAGAGGTGGCATCTTTTGAGCCTGCTTATGCCCTGACCTCCATCAACCGGGCGGAACAGACCAGGTATGTCCAGGTATCTGCGGCAATTGGGGAAGGGTATAATGTAGGGCTGGTGGCAGATGATGTGGAGAAGGCGTTGGCGCACTATGAGGTCCCGGCAGGATATCAGCTGGTATTTTCCGGTGAAAACGAAATGATTGAGGATGCCATGCAGCAGATGGTGCTGATGCTGGTGCTGGCCATAGCCTTCATGTACCTGATCATGGTGGCCCAGTTCCAGTCACTGCTGTCCCCGTTTATCATAATGTTCACCATCCCCCTGGCATTCACAGGAGGCTTTATGGGATTGTTTATCAGTGGCAGCGAAGTCAGTGTCATCGCAATGATCGGTTTCGTCATGCTGGCAGGCATTATCGTAAACAACGGCATTGTTTTGATTGATTATATGAACCAGCTCCGGGAGGGCGGCATGGAAAAGAAGGAAGCCATCCTGACCGCAGGCCGTACCAGGCTCCGTCCTGTATTGATGACGGCGCTGACTACCATACTGGCATTGTCTACCATGGTGTTCAGCAGCGACATGGGTTCCGAGATGGGAAAACCCATGGCGGTGGTAACCATCGGCGGATTGTTGTACGGCACATTGCTGACCCTGGTGGTGATCCCCTGCGTCTATGATATCATGATCAGGGAGAAAAAGCAGACAGACGAAGAGATCCTTTCCGGGGGACATTCCATGGAAGCCTGAGGCGGGAAGGATTGGCGTCCGGACGGAAAGCGCCTTGGGGCAGTCCGGCGGGTAAATATGAGGGAGTTGGGATTATGGCTAAAATGACGGGTTTGGAAGAGTTCCAGGAGATTCCTTCCAAGGTGCTGCGGATGTATGACGCAGTGATACAGCTGATAGAAGAGGGCGAGGATGCGTCAAGCATCCGCGTTTCCAGGATCACTGACAGGGCAGGTATCGGCAAAGGTACCGCATATGATTATTTTGACACCAAGGAGGACATTGTCGCCTGTGCGGTGGTATTCCATATCCGGCGGATCTTCAGCCTGCTGGAACAGGAACTTCTGAAACATGATTGCTTTCGGGAGCAGCTTTCATGGCTTTTGGAGGAGATGGGGAGGGAGAGCAACAGGAAATATTGCTTTATCCGGATGGTGCATATTTTGACGGATAATTCTGAGTTCAGCCTCCAGGTGCGCAGTAAGATGACATCCAAATCCTTTGAGAAATATCATCCCATAAATGTCTTTGGAAATATCCTGAGGCGGGGAATCCGCCGGAAGGAGATTCGGGACGACCTGCCTCTGGAATATATGGTGTACACGGTTTTTTCCGGCCTCCTGACTTATATGCTGAGTATCAGCACGGAGGAATGTTTTCGGATAAACCCGGATAAAATAAAACATTTTGTGCAGCGGCAGATTGTGCAGGAATTGTGTGAAAAGAAGGAATGTTTATTGTAGTGAATGCGCAATTGCGAAAGATTGCAGTAAAACCATTTGATTATGGAAAAATATAGCTTTTTGTGTTGAAATAGTTCTCTCCAATTGGGGGGAACTATTTTTATCCAAAGAAATGTACCTTGTTCCATATATTGCTAAAATGGTAATATGATGAAAACATAACCCAAAGGAGGATGTAACAAAATGAAGCGAAGAAAGCAGCTTTTGGCTCTTTCGCTCGCTGCAATCATGGTATTGGGGGGGGTATTTAACCCTGGAACCGTAAGCAGCGTACGGGCGGAAGGGGCGCCGGCACAACAGGAGACTGTTGGCAACGAGACGGCACCGGACGAATCGGCACAGCCAAGTACAGATGCGGCAGCGGCAGTGGCGCCCGGGTCGGCAGGCGGCGAAACGGTGTCCGAAGGTGACGCAGGGGCCGCCAATGGCGTCACAGCGCCTTCCGTACAGCCTGGGACAGGCCAGGAAAGTGAGGATACGTTGACGAGGCAGGGCACAGTCAGCGGAGGGGACGCCTTATCATCTCGGGAAACCGTGACAGAATCGGTTGACCTGAGCGGCGGCTTGAAGGCCGGCGACACATATGGAGATGCCCGGTATGTGAATATTACCGTAATGGAGGATATGAATGTTGCCGCCGCAACGGTAAACGGCACTGATATAGGGGAGGTAACGCAAAGCGGCACGGCCTCTGTAGCGGGAGATATTACAACATATCTTTCCGGTTTTTCCAGTACAGTTACAGTAGCCGGGACAACCAACCCTGTGGGTTCCAAAAACGGAGCGGTCCCTACAGGCGGGGCAGTGGTTCAGTTCACGGCAGTAGAAGACTGTACTGTAACGATTATTGTGAAAAAGAATACCAGTAAAAAATTCTTTTTCTCCATGCAGGGCCAGGCCAGCAATGCTACAGCCCCGGATGAAAGCGCATTTGCACAGAATTATGTGGCCATGAGCTATGACCTGGAGGCAGGGAATACTTATTATGCCTGCAGGGACGGTTCCAAGGCTACTATTGCGGGTATCCTTTACTCCCATCAGGTGGAGAAAGCGCCTGTGGAGATGGAAACCGTGACGAAATCCCTGGATCTGAGCGGGGGATTGAAGGCCGGTGAGACTTATGGAAGTGACCAGTATGTGAACATTACCGTATTGGAGGACATGCCTGCAAAGACGCCTCCCAAGGTCTCCGTGACGGACAATGTGGAAGAGGTGATACACAGCGGTACCGCTGATATAGCAGGCGATATTACAAATTATCTTTCCAGTTTCTCCAGTTCGTGCACGGTGGCCGGAACCACCAACCCTGTGGGTTCCAAAAACGGTGGAGTCCCTACGGCAGGTGCAGTGGTACAGTTTACAGCGGTAGCAGACTGTACGGTAACTCTTGTATTGGAAAAGAATACAAGCAAGAAGTTCTTTTTCTCCATGCAGGGCCAGGATGCCAATGCGGAAGCGCTCGACGAAAGTGCGGCTGTAAAAGGCTATGTGGCGGTGAGCTATGACCTGGAAGCAGGGAATACTTATTATGCCTGCAGGGACGGTTCTAAAGCTACCATCGCGGGTATCCTTTACTCCTATCAGGTAGAGAAAGCGCCCGGCGGGGAGGAGCTGATTGACGGTGTGATCGCATTCCCCGGCGCAGAGGGCGGCGGAATGTATGCCACCGGCGGCCGCGGCGGTGATGTCTATGTAGTGACCACGCTGGAAGACTATGCCAAGGGCCAGGAGGCTATCCCCGGATCTCTGCGGTACGGTATTGAGAGTGCGCCCGGCAATGGCAGGATCATTGTGTTTGACGTGGGCGGTACGATCGACCTGAAGCAGCGCCTGAGCTTCAGCGGACTCCAGAATATTTCGCTGGAGGGCCAGACGGCGCCCGGGGACGGTATTACCATTGCGGGATACGATACGGATATCAGCAACTCCAAAAACCTGATTTTCCGATTCATACATTTCCGCGTGGGAACGGACAACCTGCTCAGCGGCGGCGACTCCATGGATGCGCTTTGGGGCAGGGATAACGACACCTTTATGGTGGACCATTGTACTTTCAGCTGGAATACGGACGAGACCCTTTCCACCTACAGGGGCAGGAACGGTACGGTGCAGTGGTGCATCGTTTCGGAGAGCCTTACGGTGTCAGGGCATTCCAAGGGACGCCATGGTTATGGCGGAATCTGGGGCGGGGACAATGTGGTGTTCCAGTATAACCTTGTAGCCAACCACACGTCCAGAAATCCCCGTATCGGCGGCGGTTCCATGGGGGATCCTACGTCGGACGGAAGTATGGCGACGCTTCAGCTGAGCAACAACGTATTGTACAATTACGGGTATAATAACTGCTATGGCGGCGGCTATACCTACAGCAATTATATCAACAATTACCACAAGATCGGCCAGGGCACCAGGGACAACATCAAGGAACAGCAGATGGATGCCGGAGAGAAGACCAAGCCGGGCGGATTCTACATAGCAGGTAATGTGGTGGAGTACCAGGACGGTACGGTGCAGGCTTATGGTGACAGCGGGATCAAGAACTCCGGCGACTTGGAGGGAGATACCATGACTGTCATTTCCGGGACGCCTTATGTACCGGATACATCCAAAGAAGGGATCGAATTTAACGGTTTTGACACGATCACTCTGAGAAACGCAGAGGAGGCTTACGGCCTGGTTCTTGACAGCGCAGGCGTTACCTATCCCAGGCGTGATGCCATAGACGCAAGAGTGGTCAACCAGGTCAGGACGGACACAGGCACATTTATCAATGTTCCGGAAGAAGTAGGCGGTTACTGTGCGCCGGAAGTGCACAGGGAAGACGGATTTGACACCGATGGCGACGGTATTCCGGATGCTTGGGAAACTGAGAACGGACTGAACCCCAACGACCCGGAGGACAGCAAAAAGATCATCCGCACCGGGACCATGGGCGACGGAAGATACGGATATTCGTGGATTGAAGTATACGCAAACGAAATGGTAGAAGATCGGATGAACGGA
>ERZ808040.1745-NODE-1745-length-13839-cov-5.460689_pt1 | contig 13839 bp, 16 predicted proteins | sample MGYA00380191_ERZ808040 | MGnify/ENA primary metagenome ERZ808040 (study PRJEB31490, sample SAMN06133395) | mouse gut metagenome | isolation source: J6 | host: mice | place: China: Chengdu | collected 2015-05 ... | reverse complement strand
GACTGGACAGCTCTTAGCGGCTTTGCCGCTTAGAGCTGTCGCGTACCCCTTGCGGGTAAAGGAACCCCTGATGGGTTTCTTTCCATCTTCCTTTCCGATGCTTTTACATATGCTGTTTTTTGCATGTTTGCCTTTTGGCTTTTCCCGATGTGCGCCGGGGTTCCCGGGGACCGGCGGGGCCTCCGGAAAAAGGGAAACGGCATCCTCTGCCGCCGGAGGGCTCACCGGTGTTCCTCCAGGTCCCGCAGGGCCTTCAGGGCCTCGGAAAAGCCCCTGGCCGTGGCGGAGGGATGGGCCCGGAGGATGCGCAGGGAACGGTGATAGACGGCGGTGGAGCGGTTCCGCAGGGCGTTCTCCCGGTCCCGGACCCGCTGAAGCAGGGCTTCCAGCTCCTCCCGGCGGGCCTCCGTCAAAGACTCCTCCCTCAGGCGCGTTTCCAGAGCGCCGGAGAGGGCGGCGAGGATTTCCCCCTTCACGGCGGCGCGGCGGCGGAAATTGGCCTCCACCCGCTCCCGGCGCTTCTCCGCCTGGGCCTGGCGGCGCTCCTGAAGACCGTCCTCAATGCGCCGCTTCTCCTCCTCCGCCCGCTCCCAGAGGCGGCGGAGATCCTCCTCGGCAAAGGCGGAGACCACCTCCGCCCGTTTGGCCAGACGGCGCAGGTCCTCGTTTTCCTCCGCCAGGCGGGTGAGAACCTCCCGCAGGTCCAGGGCGGCCTGGACGGAGCGGACCGCGTCCACGGTGAAGACGGCGGTGAGGACATGGGCCAGGGGGTCCACCAGCAGGGCGGGAACGGCGGCCAGCAGCCGGGCGATGGGCGGATGGATGAAGCGCACCAGCAGGATGGAGAAGAAGCCCCAGGCGATGGAGCTGGAGAGGCAGATGTGGCCGTTGAGATTGAATTTCTGCTTGGAGTAGTCCCAGTAGCGGACCTTGAAAATCCGCTCCATCACATCCCCGGTGACGTACTCCAGGGCCGTGGCGGCCATCATGCCCAGGAGCCAGACCAGCCGCAGGTCGCCCGCCACGGGGATGGTGGCGAAAAGAATGATGATGGCCCCGCTGCCGTAGATGGGCAGCAGGGGACCGTGGAGAAAGCCCCGGTTGACCCAGTGCCGCTGGCAGAGGGAGACATAGCAGGATTCCCAGACCCAGCCGCAGAAACAGTAGAAGAAAAACAGCAGAACCCATTGTCCGGTGGTGTAGACGTGCATATGTGAAACTCCTTTTTTTGGAGAATTAGGAATGAGGAATTAGGAGTTAGGAATGAGGAATTAGGAATGAGGAATTAGGAGTTAGGAATGAGGAATTAGGAATGAGGAATTAGGAGTTAGGAATGAGGAGTTAGGAATGAGGAATTAGGAATGGCGGCGGATGTCAGAGCTTCCGGCAGAGGGGCGCGGGTCAGTCCAGGTTCAGCGCTCTAGAGATGTCCAGAAGCTCCCCTATAATCTGGTTGGACACCAGGAAGCCCCGGGGCGTCAGACACCAGGCGCCCTCCCGGCAGACGGCGTAGCCCGCCGCCTCGCAGCGCTCCAGGAAGGGCAGGAAGGGGGAGAAGTCCAGGCCGAACAGCCCTTCAAAATGGTCCGGGTGCAATCCCCGGGTCAGGCGCAGGCGCAGCATCAGATACTCCTCCACCGTATCCCGGCGGGAAAGGGTCTGGTCCTCCGAGAGGGAGGGCGTGCCCGCCAGAAAGGCGCCCAGGTCCCGGGACCAGGCGAAGCGCCGGCCCTGGAAATACGAGTGGGCCCCAGGGCCAAAGCCCAGGTATCCCTGCTGCGTCCAGTATTTCAGATTGTGCCGGGACTCCCGGCCGGGCCTGGCGAAGCTGGAAATCTCATACTGCTGCCAGCCCCGGGACTCCAGAGTTTCCACGGTCTCCAGATACATCTCCGCCTGTGCCTCGTCCCCCGGCAGGGTCTCCCGGCGGTCATAGAGGGGGGTCCCCGGCTCGGCCTTGAGGCCGTAGCAGGACAGGTGTTCCGGATTCAGTTCCGCGGCGGCGGCCAGGTTGTCCCGCCAGCGCTCCGGGGTCTGGCCCGGCAGGCCATAAATCAGGTCCAGGGAGAGGTTGTCAAAGCCCGCCTTCCTGGCGGCCTCCACGGCGGCCCGGGTCTGGGCCATGGTGTGGACCCGGCCCAAGGCCTTCAGCTCCCCGTCGTCGGCGGACTGCATCCCCAGGGAGAGACGGTTGAAGCCCGCCCGGCGGAGGGCGGTCAGGTCCTGAACCTCCGAGGCGGAATCGGGGTTGGCCTCCAGGGTGATCTCCGCCATATAGGCGGTGTGGAAGGAGGTCCGGACCTTCCGCAGCAGGCGGCAGAGCCGGTCCGGCCCCAGATAGCTGGGGGTGCCGCCGCCGAAGTAGACGCTGGTCACGGTGCATTCCGCCGCCAACGGGGAGAATTGGGACAGCTGCCGTTCCAGAGCGGAGACATAGGCGTCCATGTCCTCCTCCCGGCGGGGCAGGGAGTAGAAATCGCAGTAGACGCACTTCTGTTTGCAGAAGGGAACGTGAATATAAATACCCAGGGATTTTATCATGGGGCGGCTCCTTTCCGCGGAAGTGAGGGCGTCAGCGTTCCCTGCGGGCTCTGTACAGCTCCAGCTCCCAGGGCTCAAAGGGGGGCTGGACGGAATAGCCGGGGTCAAAGTAGCGGCGGATATACTGGGCGGCCCGGCGCTCGCAGTACCGGTAGTTGGTCACGTCCCCGGCCTCGTTCAGGTCCAGGTTGTTCATGAAAATGGCAAAGGCCATTTCCGCAAAGCTGCTTTCCTCTCTCAGGGTATCGTCCAGATAGTCGATTCCCTCAAGAAGGGGGTGGCCCAGGGCGCCGTGGGCGAACCAGTAGGCGAACTGCCGGACGGCGCCGCTGATCTGGGGGCTTACACGCATGACGGGGACCTCCTCTCTGTGTTCGGCTTGATTATACCACGGATTTCCGGCGGCGGCAAGGAGGGGCGCATAATGCCCTCCTCCGGAGGCCATACTATGGAAAATCTGACACGGAAAGAGGAAGATCTCCATGGATATGTCTCCCAAGGATTATCAGGACTACGTCAAGCAAAAGTCGAAAAAGTCCCCCATAGTCAAGGACGTGGCTCTGGCCTTCGCCATCGGCGGAGCCATCTGCGTGCTGGGCCAGCTGATTCAGAACGGCTGGGCCGGGACGGGCCTGAGCCGGGAGGACGCCGGCACCGCCGCCTCCTGCACCCTGGTGCTGCTGTCCGCCCTGCTGACGGGGCTGAATCTGTACCACAAAATTGCCCGCTACGGCGGCGCGGGCACCCTGGTGCCCATCACCGGGTTCGCCAATGCGGTGGTGTCCCCGGCCATCGACTTCAAAAGCGAGGGCTTCATCACCGGCATGGCGGCCAAGATGTTCCAGGTGGCGGGGCCGGTGATTGTCTTCGGCACCACGGCCAGCGTGCTCTACGGCGCGGTTCTGATGCTGCTGGGAGGCGGCTGAGGGAGCTGTTCCGGAAGGGGCGGCCTGTCCGTACGCCCCGCCTCAGCTTGTCGAAAAAGCAGCACGGACCCGGACAACGGAGAGGAAGACCGGCGGGTAAACCCGTCAGGGGCGTTTTTCCCGTGCAATCAATCGGTTTTCAGAACTTTTCGCGGGGTCTGATACTCATTTCAAATAAAACGATTTCGTTTTATTTGAAACAGAACCGCATTCTGCGTTTCCGTTTTGCGCCGGAATGGCGCAAAACACGTCTCATAAGAATCCAACGCGCTTTCAGCGCTATCAAAAGCTTTTGAAAACTTTTGAATGGATTCTAGTATGAAAACGAAAAACCAGGAACGGCTGTCCGTTCCTGGTTTTTTTGCTTTTTGACTTTTGGGTTTTTGGCTCTTTTTTAGGCCTTTGGGGACTTTTCCGGCCTTTCCCGGCTTTCCCCGATTTCCCGCGTTTCGCCCGGGGGATGGGACAGCCGGACTTCAATCCAGGTCACATGGGACGGCGGCCAGAAACGTCACCGGCGCGTCGGGGCTGGGCGGGCCCTCCTCCGGGTCATACCTGTAGGAATAGACCAGAATCGCGGCGTTGCAGGGCCGTTCCAAGCCCCGCGGAAACAGCTTTTTCAGCTCCGGACCGATGGCCGTGCCTTCGGAATAATGGCGGACCAGCGCTTCCGGGTCCGCAGTCAGTTCGTGCACGCTGCGCTCCGAAAAATCCGTGTCAAAGGGGTAGATGTCGCACCCGCCGAAAAAATCCCGGCTGAAAGCAGGAATGTCACACCCGGCCGCACCGTCGAAATACTTCCTCAACGCCTGCTCCGTTTCAAAGACGCCTGCCCACACAGACACGATGCCTTCCTGTTCCATTGACCATGCTCCTTACTTCCCGGTGGGGTCCTCCTCGGTGGGGCTGGGGACGGGGTGCTCCCTGTGCTCCGCTCAAGGTGCCGGGGCCGAAAAGGTCCCGGTTTCGTCATCATAGGTTTCTCCTGTGCAGACCAGCCGCAGGAAATCATGAAAATCCCGGCAAAGCACAGAAGCCTCGTTCTCCATAAAACGCCGGATGCCCGCAGGGTCATTCCAGCAGGCGCACACATCGGAGGATTCGTTGATATCCTCGTTGTGGATATAGAGGACCCTGCCGGAAACGAGGTCATAAAAAACAAAGTAATCTTCCATGTAGAAATCAGCTGTGCAGAGAAAGCCCGCTTTCAGCCAGGAGGACATTTCACCGGCGCGGCGCCGGAAACAGTCCATATAATCCGAACCGCAGAGCCCCGCCAGACCGTACCAGTTCAGGTCAATCAGACAGGGGTCTCCGTCCTCTGTGTCCACATATCTCCCGGAGGCCGGGGAAAGGGTCTGCCAGAAGAAGAGCCCGCCGCCGGACAGGCAGATTCGCAGCTTCAAATCCGGAAGCCGGACAGTCAGCAGAAACTCCCGATACTGCTCCGGCAGGGGATAGCCCAGTTTTTTCTCCAGCACGGCCATATCGTCCTCTTTGAGAAGGGACGGAGGAAAAGGCGGGAGCTTTTCCCGCTCCCGCAGCTGATCCAGGTAATGCTCAGTCAGATTCATGGCCTCACTTCCCGGTGGGGTCCTCCTCGGTGGGGCTGGGGACGGGGTGCTCCCTGTGCTCCACCATGGCCCGGATCAGCTCCACCGTGCCCCCCAGACCCAGGAAGCTGCTGTTGAGACAGCAGTCGTAGCTGTCCACCGCGCCCCACCTCTGAGAGGAATAATACTCATAGTAGGAGGCCCGGCGCTTGTCGGTCTTGAGAATCAGCGCCCTGGCCTTCTCCGGCGTCAGGCTCTGCCGCTTCGCCACCCGGCGGATGCGGTCCTCCAGAGGCGCGTGGATGAAGAGGCTCAGGTGGTTGGGGTCGCTGGCCAGGGCATAGTCCGCGCAGCGTCCGATGATGACGCAGGGGCCCTGCTCCGCAATCTGGCGGATGGTGTTGAAGGTGGCCAGATAGACCTGCTGCTCCAGGGATTCCCCCGCCCCGGCCCCCGGCAGGGAAAACATATAGGAATCCATGGCGATGGAGTACAGAAGGCTCTTGGGCCGCTCGTCGAAGTTTTCCAGAATTTTTTCGCACAGGCCGCTTTTCCTGGCGGCCTCCCGCAGGATTTCCTTATCATAAAAGGGGATGCCCAGCTCCTTCGCAACGCGGATGCCCACTTCCTTGCCGCCGCTACCGAACTGCCGGCCAATGGTGATGATGGTTTTCATAGGGGGACCCTCCTTTCCTTGGCAGTTCTATTATATTCCAAAATGCAGGCACCGTCAAATAAAACTTCGCGCCCCGCCGCCAATCCGGCCTCCCGGCCGGCCCCCGGGCTTCCATTCGTCAGGATGCCAAATTTTAGGACAAAAATTTGGCATCCCCGGACCGCCCCTTTGGCTTGCCAGGCTTTTCAGGCTGTGGTATCGTAGAACAATCAAGATTCCGGTCCATAGAAAACGAGAACCGCTGAAATAAAAACACAGGGGGCGCGGCTATGCTGGTTTTGGATTTTATCAATGTGGGCAACGGAGATTCCATTCTGGTCCGGGAGCTGGAGGGCGGGGCGCTCCGCTTCTCCATGCTGGTGGACTGCGGGCACGACAACCTGATCCGGGATGACCATCCCGCCCCCACGGACCCCCGTTCCCGGCGCATTTACGCCGGGGACTTCCTGAAAAAAGAGGGAGTGGACCATCTGGACGTCCTTCTGGCCACCCATTACCACCGGGACCACATCGGCGGCCTGAGCCGGGTGCTGGAGGCCGCCGCGGTGGGCCAGTTCATCGCCAGCTACATCCCGCCGGAGGAAAACGGCCCCCTGGATCCCGACGGGGACAACGGCCTGCCCAAGGCCGCCCGGAACCTGCTGCGCTGTGTGGACATGTACGCCCGGGCCCTCCGGGAGCACCCGGACCGGGTGGAGGAGTTCATTGAATATCCGGGGGACCGGGTGGAGCGCCTCCAGCTGACGGAGGACCTGTCCATGGACCTCATCGCCGGGGAGCCGGCCCTGTATCCCCGGCAGAAGGCAATCTACGACGCCGCCTTCCGGGGGGAGCGGAACGCCTATGACCTGATGCGCTGGACCAAGTCCATGAACATCTCCAGTCTCCGCCAGCGGCTCTATTACCACGGGAGGGAAATCGTCCTGGGAGGCGACGCCTACGGCGTCGTCTGGGACAACGACACCCTGTTCCCCTGCGACATTCTGAAGGTCCCCCATCACGCCTCCCTGGCCTCCATCAACCGCAAGGTCCTCAGCCGTCTGGCCCCCAGGACGGCGGTGGTCTGCGTGGCGGCGGGCCGGCCCGACGAGCGGCCCCATCCCTGCATCGTCTCCCTGCTTCAGGAGTACGTTCAGGACCTCCGTTTCACCGACGCCGTGGACATTCCCGGACTGGTGGAGCCGGCATTCCACGAGTCGGTCCATATCGAAATCGACTAGGGGCGAAACAGCAATACTGCACAAATCTAAAAAATCCCGGAGCGGTACGCTCCGGGATTTTTCTGTGTGTGCGCGGGACTTTTTTCTCGTTCCGGGACTTTTTGTGTGCACCAAAACCTTTGGCCGGGCCCGGTCCCTCAGACCTCCTGCGCCTGATGAAGCCGGGCGGCATACAGCACGCCGCGCATCAGCATGGCCCGGGTCATGGGGCCTACGCCGCCGGGCACCGGGGTGATGAAGGCGGCTTTTTTCTCCACCGCCTCAAAGTCCACGTCGCCCCGGAGCTTTCCGTCCTCTCCCCGGTTGATGGCCACGTCAATCACCGCGGCCCCCTCCTTCACCATGTCCCCGGTGACCAGTCCGGGACGGCCCACGGCGGACACCAGGATGTCCGCCTGACGGGTGTACTCCGCCAGATTTTCCGTCCGGGAGTGGCAGAGGGTGACGGTGCCGTCGGCCTGGGTCAGCAGAGCCGCCAGAGGCTGGCCCACCAGACTGCTCCGGCCAATGACAACACAGCGCTTCCCTCGGACGGGGATGTCATAGGCCTTCAGCATCTCCATGACGCCGGCGGGGGTGCAGGGCCGGAAGCCCTCCCGGCCCAGGGTCATCTTGCCCACGTTGAGGGGGTGGAAGCAGTCCACGTCCTTGTCGGGGCGGATGGCCTCCAGAATCTGCCGCTGATCCAGCCCCCGGGGCAGGGGGAGCTGGACCAGGATGCCGTCTGCCGCCGGGTCGTTGTTCAGGGCTTGAATAAGGGCCATCAGGTCCTCCTGGCGGGTGTCCGCCGGAAGCCGGTGGGCAAGACTGCGGATGCCGCACTCGGCGCAGTCCCGCTCCTTGCCCCGTACGTAAATTTGAGAGGCCGGGTCCTCGCCCACCAGGACCACCGCCAGAACCGGTTGGGCGGGCAGCGCCGCCGCCTCCTCCCGGACCTGGGCCTTGATTTTGGCCGCCAGGGCCTTTCCGTCAATCCATACCGCCATTGGGTTTGTCCTCCTTTGGTTTTTCGCCCACAGGTTTTTCGCCCACAGGTTCCTCGCCCTCGGGTTTTTCGCCCTCCGGCGGGGGGCAGTCCTCCTCCCCGCCCCTCAGGCCCGCCGCCGGGGCGGCGGAGAGAACCCCGGCCTCCAGACGGGCGTCCGCCTGCATCCGCGCGGCGGCTTCCGCCGCCTCGGCCTCCGCCCGGGCCTCCGCCTCCGCCGCCAGCCGATTCACCAGCAGGTTTTCCGGCAGGGCCTTCCGAATCCGGATGTTGTAGAACAGCATGACGGCAGCCACACAGGCCATGACCAGGCTCAGGGCCTGGGAAACCCGAATGGGCTGGCCCAGGAAGGTCCAGTCGAAGAGATACAGGCTGTCGGTCCGCAGGCCCTCAATCCAGGACCGGCCCAGGCCGTACCACAGGAAGTAAAACCAGGTGTTTTCCCCGTCGAACCGCCGCCCCCTGGAGACGATGAAGAGAATCAGTCCCAGGCCAAGCAGGTTCCAAAGGCTCTCATACAAAAAGGTGGGATGGACCTCCACAAACTGATACTGGCTGACCCACAGCCGCATCCGCCAGGGCAGCTCCGTAGGGCCGCCGAAGGCCTCCCGGTTGATGAAGTTGGCCCAGCGGCCAATGATCTGGCCCAGCAGCAGACCCATCACCGCCAGGTCCGCCATGGCCCCGAAGCGGATTTTCTTCCGCCGGGTGTAGAGAAAGGCCACCAGCGCCCCGGCAATCACGGTGCCGTAAATGGCCAGGCCGCCGTCCCAGATGGCAATGATCCGGCCCCAGTCCAAGCCCCCGTCCGCATTCCGGTACAGGTCCAGGTAAAACACCACATAATAGATGCGGGACCCCAGGATACAGCAGGGCACCGCCCAGAGCACCAGGTCCAGCACGTTGTCCTCCGTCAGGCCGTACCGGGGGGCCAGCTTCATGCACAGCAGCATCCCCGCCAGAAAGGCCAGGGCCAGGATGATGCCGTACCAGTAAATCCCATGGCCCACGTGCAGGGCCACCGGGTCCGGGTTGAACTCCCAGCCGCCGAACAGGCCGGGAAAGGAAATGGGCATATCTTTCAGCGCAGTCAAGGCAATTGCTCCTTCTTTCTTGATTGGAATGCCGGAGATCAGCCCTCTTTGGGGACAATCTCGCTGAGGACCGACCGCTCCTCCGTGATGTTTTCCCTCAGGAAGGCCAGCAGGTCATCGGGGCCGATGGAGTCGAAGGTCTCCGGGAAGCGCAGGGGGTCGTAGCTGTTGAAACAGCCCTCGGTCATGGTGACGGCGATGTTTTCAAAGGAGTCCAGGCCCCGCAGGCTGGCGCCGAAGGCGGCCCGGCGAATCTGCTGGTAGAAATCCGGGTCCACGCCCTCCCGGACCAGACGGCGGGCCTCCTGGCAGACGGCGGCGGACACGGCCCGGGGGTCCTTGCTGTCGCCTCCGGCGGAGAAATAGGCCGCGCCGGGCAGCATCTCATAGGACCCGCCGAAGCTGGCGTTAATCAGCCCCTGACTGTAGAGCCGCTGATAGAGGGGGCTGGACTCCCCCAGAAGCAGGTCGCAGGCCAGCTCGCCCACAATCAGGCTCCGGAAATAGTTCTCCCCCTCCCACACCGGGCGGCACTTGAAGCCCAGCAGGAACTGAGGCAGGGAGACCTCCATGGCAATACGGCTCTCCCGCTTCGCCACGGTCTCCGGCTCCTCCTCCCACGCCCGGGAGATGGGCGCGCCGCTCTCCCGGGGAAGCACCCGGCGGGCCAGGTCGGAGATGTGGATGGGGTCCACGTCTCCCACCACCGTCAGAATCATGTTGGCGGGGGTGTAGAAGGCCTTGTGGCAGGCATAGAGCGTGTCCGCCGTGATGTGGGAGATGCTCTCCACCGTGCCGGCGATGGAAACCCGGGCGGGATTCACGCTGTAGAGGCACTGGAGCATCTGGTGATAGACCTGCCAGTCGGGATTGTCCTCAATCATGCGGATTTCCTGGCCGATGATGCCCTGCTCCTTGGCCACGCTCTCCTCGGTGAACCAGGGGATGGAGACGAAGGAGAGGAGGATTTCCAGGTTCTCCTCGAAATGCTCCGTGGAGCTGAAATAATACCCGGTGAGGGCGTTGGCGGTGAAGGCGTTGGGCTCGGCCCCGTTCTGGGCCAGGCGCTGGAGGGCGTTGCCCTCCTCGGTGTCGAACATCTTGTGCTCCAGATAGTGGGCGATGCCGGCGGGGGTGTCCCGCAGCTGTCCGTTCAGGGTGAAGCGGGTGTCCATGCCGCCGTAATTGGCGGCGAAAAAGGCGTATTTCTTGGCGTAGCCCGGCTTGGACACAATCCGGAGCTCCAGCCCGTTGGGCAGCGTCTCCAGACAGACAGACTCCCCAATCCGTTCATAAAAGCGCTGCTTCATGCCTCCGCCTCCTTTCCCCGCAGGAAGTATACCGTGTCCAGCTTCACCGTCTCCATGGCCCGGCAGATGCGCTCCAATGTGACCTCCCGGACCTTGGCGGCCAGCAGCTCCGGCGTCTCGTTCCGGCCCACGGCGGCCTGGCTGACAAAAAAGTTCTCCAGACGGCCCTGGGAATCCCCCATGGAGGCGTACGCGTTCAGCAGCGTGCTCCGGGCCCCCTCCAGCTCCCAGTCCTCCAGCTCGCCCTTCCGGACGGCCTCCAGCTGGGCCAGAATCTCGTCATAGGCCTTCTGATAGTTCTCAAACTCGATGCCGGAGGAGACGGTAATCAGCCCCTTCTGCCGGTGGAAGAGGGAAGAGGCGTAATAACACAGGGAGAGCTTTTCCCGCACGTTCAGGAACAGCCTGGAATTGCTGCTGCCGCCGAAGAGGGTGTTGCCCAGCAGCAGGGCGGGAACGTCCTCGCTGCCGCAGGAGAAGCCCATGCCCAGTTTGCCCTGAACCACGTCCAGGGACTCGGTGACGGTCCGGACCGCCTCCGGGACGGCATGGGGAACCGTGGAGGGAACCTGGTCCCGGACATTCTTCCGGGGCAGGGTGGCGAAGGCGGCCCGGAGGGCCTCCTCCACCCGCTCCAGACCGGCGCTGCCGCTGTAGAACAGCTCCAGCCGGGCGGAGGCAGTCAGCTCCCGATAGAGGGCGTAGAGCTTCCGGGGCTGGATGGCCTCCGCCGACTCCACGCTGCCCAGCCGGGAAACGCCATAGGGCTCTCCGGCGCACATCTCCTGAAGCAGCCGCCGGTCGGCATAGCTCCGCTTGTCGTTGAGCACGCTGCGGATGGCGTCGGCCAGGTTCACCTGCTCGCTCTCGAAATAATCCGTCACAAAGCGGCCCCCCTCGGTGACGGGGTCGCAGATCAGTTCGCCCAGCAGCGCCGCCGCCGGCTCCAGCAGCCGTTCGCCGCCGGGGACATACCGGTCGTCGATAAAGCCGGCCACAAAGCCCACGCATTGGCTCTCTCCGCATTTGCGGACGGTGCTGTCAATGCGGGCTCCATACAGCCGGTCCAGCCTGGCGGACAGGCTGCTCATGTCCGGGCAGGTGACGGTGCCCCGCCGCAGCAGGCTGGGCAGCAGCGCGCAGGCGGAGGCGGTCTCCTGCCGGAGGGGGGTGATGAATTGAGCGGACAGAATACTTGTTTTGAATTTATTCGCCGGCAGATGGGTGAGATACATCCCGTCCGCCAGGCGGCGTCTGGTCATTTCCAAGTTCTCAGCTCCTTTTGTCAGGTTCGGGTGTGGGTGGAGAACGCCGGAAAGGCGTCCAATGTGTCAATTTATATCCAAGTATATACCGAACAGGCCGGGAATGCAAGATGGCCGCCTGAAAAACCGGGGCGGGAAAACAGGCATATCCGCGGCCCTTCCGGCATAGGTTGTCCAAGAGGTGAGGGCTTATGAGAGAAACCCGCAGAGGGACGGGCCTGCTCCGCCGCCTGGAGGCGGCTCTGCTGGCCGCCGGGACGCTGTGGATGGCGGCGGTCACAGCCGGCAGCGACACCGCTTCCGCCGCCTTCGGGGCTCTGCGCGAGGCGCTGCCGCTCCAGGCGCTGCGCTGGGAGCTGGGCGATCTGTGGCGGGAGGACGGACTTTCCCCGGCGGCGGCGCTGACCATCGGGGAATCGCCGCTGCTGCTGGCCGCCCGGCCGGCGGTGGCGGAGCGCTGGGCGCTGGAGCGGCAGGAGACGCCGGAGGAGGACGGGGAGACGGACACGCCCATGGTTCTCCCGGTGGAGGAGACGCCCCTGGAGCCGGAGACCCCGGACCCGGCGGCGGACAACGGCGTTCCCGCCAAGACCCTGGTGCCCACGGACCCCAGCGGATACACCGTCTGCGGGCGGGTGTATATCAGCAACTCCACCAGCCACGCGCTGACGGTTCCGGAGCTTCAGCAGCCCTTCGCGGCGGAGCTGTCGGAGGCGTCCCCTCAGATTCTGATTCTCCACACCCACGGCAGCGAGGGCTATACTCCCGTCCCCGGCACGGAGGTGGTCTGGTCCGGGGACTACCGGACCACGGACTACCGCTATAACGTGGTGCGTGTGGGGGACGAGATGGCGGAGGCCTTCATCGAGGCGGGCCTCTCCGTCCTCCACGACCGGACGCTCTACGATTACCCCTCCTATTCCGGGGCCTATGACCGTTCCCTGTCGGCCATTCAGAGCTATCTGGTCCAATACCCCTCCATCCGCTTCATTCTGGACGTCCACCGGGACGCCATTGAGGACGGACAGGGGAACCAGTACAAGGCCGTGTCGGAGATTGAGGGCTTAGGCACTGCCGCCCAGATGTCCCTGGTTCTCGGCAGCGACGGCAGCGGTCTGGAGCACCCCGGCTGGATGGAGAATCTGCGGCTGGCGGCGTCCATTCAGCAGGACATTCTGGAGCGGTATCCCACCCTGATGCGGCCGGTGCTGCTGCGGAACTCCCGGTATAACCAGCACGCCACCACGGGGTCCCTGCTGGTGGAGGTGGGAGCCGCCGGGAACTCCCCGGAGGAGGCGGTCCTGGCGGGGCGGCTCTTCGCGGAGCGGATGGCGGCGGTGATCCGGAAGGAGGAATGATGAATTAGGAATGAGGAATTAGGAATGAGGAATTGGGATGCGGCGGGGTCGCCCCCACACCCGTGATATCAGGAGGATGACGTGCAGGGGGCGGGCTCTGTCCCGCCCCGCTTTTTGGATGTGCCAGACTTCCGGGAGACGGGCCAGAACGGAGTCCGGCCCCTTCATAGTTGCTGCCAGCGGGCCGCCTCACACCTCCCGGCGGGCCGCCGGGGGCGGCGGCCCCTACAGGAATGCGTAGGGGCCGGTCCTCTGGCCGGCCCCTTTGTCAGGAATTTTGACCTTTGCTATGAATGGATTCCCCATCAGGAATTTCCCCGTGTTCACGCTCAAACTCTGAAACACGCTTCTTAATCATCTGCTCAAGCTCTTTGTTTTTCGTGCGTCCCTCGAATTCCGCGATATATCCAAGCTGCTCCAGCAGTCTCGGAGGAACCCGCAGGGTAAAGCGGGCATAGTTCTGGTCCATGATCATGACGCCTCCATAACGTAGGATTGACATTATGATAGCGTCGTATTATAATAAGCAGGAAGAATGACGCAATGGTGACGCAAACAAAGAGAGATTTTGGTAAATATGATGAATAACGACTTTGAAGAGGCGTTCAGCAGTTTCTTAGAGAGGCGGGAGTATGATGAAGCGGAAGGCGCGCTGTTTGCCATAGTCCGCGCCGCCTTCCTGGCCGGGTGGAACGCCGCCGGCGGGGAGCCTCCCACGCCGCAGAAGCTCTTTGAGCTGATTCGCTGTGAAGCCGCCGCCCCGCCTGTGCGCAAACCGGGTCCCATAAATGAATCCTGAATGACAGAGGCCGCTTTCCCGAAAGGAACAGCGGCCAGGCTGTCGAAAAAGTCTTTTTGACAATTCGACAGCCTGAGCAAGTTTTCAGAACCCGTGGGAAGTTCTGAAAACT
>ERZ808040.1743-NODE-1743-length-13854-cov-2.919721_pt1 | contig 13854 bp, 6 predicted proteins | sample MGYA00380191_ERZ808040 | MGnify/ENA primary metagenome ERZ808040 (study PRJEB31490, sample SAMN06133395) | mouse gut metagenome | isolation source: J6 | host: mice | place: China: Chengdu | collected 2015-05 ... | reverse complement strand
ACATTTTGGCACCACGGCGGAGCTTCGCAGTCTTGTCACCTCCGAGATAGACGAGTATTCGTTTCTTGGGTGGAAAAGACAGGTAAGCTCCACGGGCGCAGCCGGAGGCCACGCGGTCTATGGCAGCTATGTGGGGCGCGGTGCAATCTGCGAAAGGAACAGCTATATTGAGTACAGCTATGTGCTGGGTTCCTCCGTGGTGGGGGAAGGCGCGGTGGTATCAGGGGTTCACCTGCGGAACGCGCAGGTTCCCGCGGACACGGTATGGCATGGCTTGAAGCTTCGTGACGGCAGCTATGTGATTCGCTGTTACCATGTGGAGGATAATCCCAAGGAGAGAGCGGAAAAGGGAGCGGCCTTTCATGGGACCAGCCTTAAGCGGTTTATGGCGCAGAATGACATATCCGGGGAGGAGCTCTGGGAAGGCGGAGAGGATTATCTGTGGTCTGCCCGGCTCTATCCAAGGTGCGGCTCCTGGGAGGAGGCCAAGGAGATGGCGGCGCTGATCGGCAGGATGGCGGCGGGCACGGCGTCAGCGGCCGATATAACGGCATGGAGAGCCGCGGAGAGAACCAGCCTGTACGAAAGCTTTAATCAGGCGGACACCCAGGCGTTTAACAAATTCCGGAGGGAGCTGGAAAGCCGTATTCTTGCCAACAGATTTTTGGACAGGCTTTCCGAAGGCGATTTTTATAAGGATGCACTGGGTGTGTTTGGCAGAGAGGGCATTACGGAGGATGTGTTTAAGGAACTGCTGGCGGACGCGGAGCGCGCTTCCATAGCGCTGAAGGTACGGATTTATTATGCCCTGTCCAGAGCCATGCAGGCGGAGGGGCGGACGATATGCGGTATGACCTGTGAGGACCTGGAGACAAAATGCTTCGGCACAATAGAGAGGATGATATATGAGGATGCGGCGGAGAATCTCCCGGACAATCAGAATCTCAAAATATGTAAGGAGCAGGTCTCGGTAAGGCTGCCGGTGCGCGTGAACTGGGGCGGAGGATGGACGGATACGCCCCTTCAGTGCATTGAAATGGGCGGCGCAGTGCTGAATGCCGCCATTATGCTGAGGGGCGTCAAGCCCATCTGGGTGACGGTGCGGAAGCTGGATGAGCTGAAGGTGGAATTTGAGAGCCAGGATGTGGGGGTAAAGGGCGAGGCCCACAGCACTGCGGAAATCAGAGACTGCCATAATCCGTATGATCCCTTCGCACTGCATAAGGCGGCGCTGATTGCCTGCGGCATTGTCCCCCTGGAGGGGGAGGAGCCCCTGGAAGAAATATTGGGACGGCTGGGAGGGGGAATTTATCTTTCCACACAGGTGGTTGGCATTCCCAAGGGCAGCGGCCTTGGAACAAGCAGTATTCTGTCCGCGGCATGCGTGAAGGCGCTGTACGAATTCCTGGGCCTTGACTCGGGGGACGGCCAGGTATCCCAGGTAGTGCTGTGTATGGAGCAGATTATGTCAACGGGCGGCGGCTGGCAGGATCAGGCAGGCGGGCTGACGGAGGGAATCAAGTTTATACGATCCAGGCCGGGTGTCCGCCAACAGCTTTCCGTCGAGCGCGTCGGGCTCAGCGAACAGACAAGACAGGAGCTGCAGGAGAGGTTTGCGCTGATTTACACCGGGCAGAGAAGGCTGGCGAGAAATCTGCTGCGGGATGTGGTGGGCGGCTATATCGGGGCAAGACCGGAATCCATCGAAGCGTTGAAGGAGATGAAGCATTTGGCGGCTCTCATGCGCTTTGAACTGGAGGAGGGAAGCGTGGACGGCTTTGCGGAGCTGATGAACCGGCACTGGGAATGCTCCAAGAAATTGGACGGCGGCGCCACCAATACCTGTATCGAGCAGATCTTTCAGGTGTGTGAAAAGCTGATCTGCGGCAGATTTATCGCGGGGGCAGGAGGAGGGGGCTTTCTGCAGGTGATTCTTAAGAAGGGAGTCACCAGAAAAGAGCTGCATAAGCAGCTCTACGATGTGTTCCAGGACAGCGGTGTGGACGTGTGGGATTGTGAGATCCTTTTTTGAGGCGGCGAAGGGGCGTTTTATCAGTCATAATATTTCAGCGCGTAGACAAAACGCTCCGCAACCAGCTTTCTGCCCTTGGCATTCAGGTGCAGGTAGTCGGTCAGGCATTCCTCGGCTTCTGTGGCGGTGACGGTTCCGTACATATTATCCACAAAGGATACACGGTTGCGGATACAGGATTCACACTGCTTGAGCACATAGGTGGCAAGCACATTATAGCCCTCGCGCATGATGTCGTCCACAATATATTTTCCGGTGGTCTCGTCTATCTTATCGGTATAGGCATAGGTGGGGGACATGACAATGATGCGGATATGAGGGTAGGTCTCCTGGAGAAGCTGGATGCCTGCCTCAAGATTGCCGGTGAACCGGGTGATGTCCGTATAATCCTCATCGCTGTATATGGGATGCTGTGCCAGATAATCGCTGGCATCATACATGATGCCGATCACATCCACCTGGCTGAAGTCAATGGATTTGACGGTATCATAAACCTCCTGCGCCTCCGGAGGAGCGCTGCTGCCCAGGGTCTGCAGAGCCGCCTTGTAGCTCTGGTCAACCAGGCTGCCGCTGGCAAGATGGCACATCCAGTAGAAGTTAAAGGCATTTACAGGCGCTTCCTTCTCATAGCTGTTTTCGTAGGGCAGGGAGGCGAGATAGCTCCCTGAGACGGAACAGTTGTATACGGTGGCGTCCGCCATGTCGGCGATCAGGCTGGCCAGGCTGTCCTTTGCATTTCTGTCGTCCGCAAAGGGGGCGTTGCCGAAAAGCACGATCGTGGTTTCGCCGTCGTCGTTTGCGGGCTCGATGGGCATACCGCTTTTGTCCACCAGGCGGATAATGCTGTCAAAGGTATCGCTGTATTCTCCTGCACCGTCCTTGAAAATTTCGTCAAGATCTATATATTCGCCCCAATTTACAACCTTGTAAGCGATGACTGCGATGACCAGCAGCGCAACGGACGCCAGTACAATGTGAAGGTTGACATGGGAGAGGACCTTGAGGACAGGGTTGCCCCCGGACTTTGCAGGCTCGGAAAAGGTGTTATCCTGAGAGCTTCCCCTGCTCTTGCCTTTGTGGTTTTGGCCTTGTGATGCAATTGTTTCGTTTTCATCTTCAAAATCGGCAAGCTCCAAATCAACGATCTCTATGTCGGGTATTTTCGGCATCTGCTGTTCCGGTGTTCTTTTATCGCTCATTTTTATCTCCGTTTCTGATTGATGGCATAACTGCTATTATTTTACTATTATGCGGCTGGAAAGTCCACATTATTAGGACGATTTAAAAAGATTTAAGAAATTATGAAGAAATATAAAGAAATAGCTCTAATGCTTGAAGTACAGGGAGGGGAATGATATAATATTACAAAATTGTTAAATTTTGTCGGAGAGGATGTTATTTAAATGAAGAAGTGGTTCCGCCATAAAGAAAAACCGGTGCAGAGATTGGAAGAATGCGGGGAAGGTGCGGAGTACTGCGGTGCGGAGTGCCCGGAGGAATATTCAGAGGAAGAATATACGGATACGGAGTACGCGGAGCCGGAGTATATGGAATCCGAATATATGGAAGCGGAATATATGGAGCCGGAGGAATCAGGGGAAGACGAAGAATTTGGGGAATATGTAGGATATGAGGAAGCGGGGGAAGACGAAGGCAGCGGGGAGCCTGAGGGGTATGAGGAAGCGTCAGAAGATGAGGAATGCGGGGAATATGTAGGATATGAGGAAGCGGCAGAAGGTGAAGGCAGCGGGGAGCCTGAGGGGTATGAGGAAGCGTCAGAAGGTGAAGAATACGGGGAATATGTAGGATATGAGGAATCCGGGGAAGGTCAGGATTTCGGGTGCGCCCGGGAGGGTGAGGAGTATTTCTCCGCGGAGTGCCCGGAGGGATATTCAGAGGAAGAATATACGGATACGGAGTACGCGGAGCCGGAGTATATGGATTGCGAATACCCGGAAGCTTACCTGGAGGAAGAATACCCAGAAGAATATATAGAGGAATATGAAGAATCCTGTATAGACACAGCCTACATAGAAGAATCCTGTATAGACACAGCTTGTATAGAAACAGTTTGCATAGAAACTGCCTGTATAGAAACGGAATATATGGAGTCTGAGGAATCCGGGGAGTTCATAGAGCCTGAGGAAGTCAGGGATGAAGAATATGCGGAAACCGGAGCGTATTTTGAGGAGGCGTATCAGGAGCCTTATGGGGAGGGTGCCGGGGAGCCCTGTGAGGAGTCTTCGCTTTGGGGAGGAGAGAGCAATCGGGAGCCTGCCGGTTCACGCAAGACCGGTTCAGGGGGATGGCTGCGGCGCAGCCTGGGAAAAATGGATGCGATAGACCGGGTAATGCTTGTAACCGGGGTGGCTGTCCTGATTTTGGCAATTGCTGCGGGAGGCATTTTTATCAGCTCAAGAATCAGGGAGAACCAGGTGGCGGATTTTGCGGGCCTGGGCGCGCAGCTGGAGGGTATCTCCATTATCGGGGAAAAGGGCCTGGCGGCGGTGGCGGACGCCGAGACGGCAAGAATACAGGCGGCGGTTTTGGCCGAGGAAGAAAACGAGGAGAAGAAGGATTACAACGAGACCGCGTATGACAGGCAGGTATCTGTATCCCCGGTGTTTACTTCCATTCAAAAGGATTTGAAGATCAAGTTTATCAACCAAAGAACCGGGAAGCTGGTGCCTAACGTTCCCTTTTCCGTAACGGTGACAGACCCTGCAGGAAAGAGCCTTACCTGGTTCGATGATGACATGGACGGCATTATATATAAAAAGGATATTGCCGGCGGGCAATATCAGGTAAAGATGGAGGAGCTGCAGGACTCCGGTTATTCGGATTATGCGGTACCGGGGGTTATACTGACCGCGGCTGTGGAGGAGGAAATCGTCTATAAGCAGGTGGACGTTGCAAACGAGGTAAAGAAGGAAGACGAGGTCAACGCGGCCCAGGAGGATACCAAGCAAAATGAAACCGTGGTGGAATCCGTTCTAAAGGATACGGTAGCCTGGGTGGAAAGCAGGGTCATTACGGATACATACAATGAAATTTCCAGAAGCGAGATTCCCGACCCGCTCACATTAGCGATGAACAGAGCCCTGGTGGTCACCGGCGAGGAGTCCGGGCTGCCGGACGGCATGCCAAGGACGGCAGCGGAATCTGTGTCCGGGGGAGATGCCGCTGCCCCGGAGGACGAGGAAGGGACTGAGGGCGCAAGCCTTACCGTTGAGCTGAGCAGCTCGTCCGCAACGGTATATTTGAATGGGTCTGCGGTGATAAACGCCGTTATACATAATACATCCGGCGAGGCGCAGCAGGTGACGGCGGAGTCTTCAAATGCCGGGGTGGCGCAGGTCAGCGTCTCGGGGCTGGCGGTAACCGTCACAGGCGTGGGGGAAGGCAGCGCCGATATTACGGTCAGATATACCGAAGGCGGCCGGGAGGCTGCGGCGGTCTGCAGGGTGACGGTCAGGGCGCATCCAAGCGAGGATACAAGGACGAAGCTGAAGGACGCAGCCGGCAGACAGCTGTATGTATCGGAAAACGACGGGTACAGGGAAGCGGTTTACGCGGATTATTATAAGGCGGAAAAATTCTTCCTGAAGGGGGATGTCAGGTATTCCGGGTGGCAGACCATTGAGGGGCGTATCTATTATTTTACCGCGGACGGCGCTAAGGTGACGGGAGAGCAGGTTATCCAGGGGGCCAGGTATACGTTTGCCGGCGACGGTTCTCTTGTGACGGGCGAGGGCGCCATCGGCATCGACGTTTCTAAGTGGAATCAGACGATTGACTGGACGGCGGTAAAAAATTCAGGTATCTCTTATGTGATCATCCGCTGCGGCTACAGAGGCTCCTCCGCGGGCAAGCTGATCGAGGACCCGAAATTCGAGGCGAATATAAAGGGAGCTTTGGCGGCGGGCATGAAGGTCGGCATATATTTTTACTCCCAGGCGGTAAATGAGATAGAAGCGGTGGAGGAGGCTTCCATGGTTTTGGAGCAGATCAGGAATTATCATATTTCCTATCCGGTTTTTATAGATATAGAGAAAAGCGGCGGGCGCGGGGACAAGATCGATGTGGAGACCAGAACGGCAGTTTGTAAGGCTTTCTGCCAGACCATACAAAATGCTGGATATACTGCGGGAATTTACTCCAACAAGCTCTGGATGGAGCAGAAGGTCAACATGGCGCAGCTGAATGATTATAAGGTCTGGCTGGCCCAGTATGCGGCGTCGCCAACCTATTCCGGGAAGTATGATATATGGCAGTACAAGTCGAACGGCAGCGTAAGCGGCATAAGCGGAAATGTGGATCTGAACATCAGTTATCTTGAGAAATGACGGAATTTATCAGGCGGCAGCTTAACCAAAGGCTGAACAATTGAAAGCCTGACCATAACATAATTTGGGAAAGGAGCTCTTTTATGCAAACAATCACGGAACAACAGATTCTTGCCATGGCCCCCAATGCGACGGCAGCGGCAAACGGCAGGAAAATCTCACAGAAGGGCGGGTTCGTCCGCCTGCTGAAGTCGTCGGACGACACCTTCTATCTGGGGGAATGCACGGGAAGCGGCAAAAGCAATTACATAACCTCGGCGGATTTCCAGGACGGGACGCCCGTGTGCCGCTGTTCCTGCCCGAGCCGCCAGTTTCCCTGCAAGCATGGGCTGGGGCTGCTGTATGAAATACTGGCGCAGAAGCCCTTTGGCGAATGTGAGATACCCGAGGATATTCTGAAAAAGAGGGAAAAGAAGCAGGCGAAGGAGGCGAAGGCCCAGGAGAGCGCATCCGGCGCAGAGACTGCCGAAGGGGAGGCGAAGAAAAAGGCGGCTTCCAAAAGCACTAAGGCGGCAAGGGCAAAGAAGCTTAAAAAGCAGTTGGAGGGGCTGTCCATGCTGGAAAAGCTGGTGCAGGACCTGACAAGGTCCGGTCTGGGGACCTTTGGCGGCGCTTCTCTGGGCACATACAGAGATCTGGTAAAGCAGCTTGGAGATTATTACCTGCCGGGCCCCCAGAGGTTTTTAAACGGGCTGGTGCTGGAGATGGAGGAATTCCAAAAGGATAATGACGAAGCTCATTACGACAATGCCATAGACGTTCTGGAGAGGCTTTGGACCCTGGTAAGGAAATCCCGCGCTTATCTGGAGGAAAGGCTGGAGCGTGAGGATGTGGGGCAGGACGACAGCATGCTCTATGAGGAGCTGGGGGGAATCTGGAAGCTTTCCGAGCTTGAAGCGCTGGGAAGAAGCAAACAGAATATCAGCCTGATTCAGCTGTCCTTCTGGGTCAGCGACGACGCGGCGGGAAAGCAGTTTATCGATACGGGCTGCTGGGCGGATTTAAGCTCGGGAGAAATTTATATCACATATAATTACAGACCCTATAAGGCGTTAAAGCACATAAAGCAGGAGGATACGGTGTTCGGCGTTGCGGAGGCGGCAAGCGCCGCGTGCTATCCCGGTGAGGGAAACCTGCGCATCCGCTGGGAAAACGCGGAGATACGTGCCGTGGAGCCGGAGGATTTGCGCAGGGTAAGGGCGGCGGCGTCCGGCTCTCTCAAGGCGGAGGTAAAGGCGGCGAAAAATATCCTCAAAAACGCGCTGGCGGATACCATGTTTGTCAGGCTGCTGGCATTTGAACAGATAGGGAAGTGCGAGAAGGGGCTTGTACTTCGGACCAAGGAGGGGGATACCATTCTCCTTGGGGACGCGCCGGGTATGGAGGCGTCCTGCGAGCGGGTCGGACTGCTGCCGGACGAAGGTCTTTTCAGGGATCAGGTGCTTTTGGGGGCGTTTTATTATGACAGTCAGGAAAGGCGGCTGAGAATGCAGCCTCTGTGTATCGTTACGGAAAAGGATGTTGTAAGATTGCTGTACTGATAAGGAACTTTCATTATAAAAATTTTGCGCAGGGAATATGCGCGGAAATGAGGCAATATGGATATTACACCTGTTTATGAACTGAAGGCCCGGCTGCGTGCCGTGACCATTGCGGGAACCAATTTGCTGGGGGAGGATTTCAGGCTAAAGCGCGCCGCGGAAGCGATGCAGCCCCTGGAGGCGGCGTCCCCGGTATTTGCCAGGATAGGGGAGCTGGTCCGCCGGCTGCTTGAGCCCGGGACGGAGGGCAAGGAGGGGCTGCTTCTGGAGACCATTACCCTGGTGGACGCTCTTTTGTGTACCCAGGGTGAGGTGGCGGTGACGGAGGAGCTTTCGCCGCTGTCCGTAGATAATACGGGAAGGGTGATAAACAACGCGCCCTATTCCGAGGTGAAGGCGATCGTGGACGCGCTGACCAATTCGGGAGGAGGACGGTACAGCTATCTGACGGAGATGCATCAGAGGAAACCGGAGCTGTTTGACGATTACCGCATAAAGCCGGCGATGGTAAAGGCTCTGGGCGCTTCCTATGCGGAGCTCGCCGACGACGTGCAGGGCTGGCTTACGCAGATGGGAAGCTCCATTCTTCCCCTGCTTGAAAAGGGCTTTGACCCCAAGGGTAAAAAGGAAATGCTCCGCAGGGTGGAGATCATCGAAGCGTTGGCGGGAGCGGAGGCAAACGAATTTTACTTAAAGCAGCTTCCCGACTCGGAAAAGGAGATACGGCAGGCGCTTATTTACGCCCTGCGCCACTGCCCGGAGAACGAGGAGCAATTGTCGGCCCTTATAAAGACAGAGAAGGGGAAGGCGAAAAAAATGGCATATTATGCCTATGCCTGCCAGGACAGCGACGGGGCAAGGGAATGCTTGGGGAAGCTGGCGGCGAAGAAGCCGCACGAAGCCATCGACGCTCTCTGTGTGTCCGGGACGGAGTGGGCGTCCGAAATGGTGCAGAAGATTATTTCGGAGCTTCTGGACAAATTGGAGAAGGATACCGCGGCAGGCGTCAAGCCTGATATACAGGAGGCGGTGATTCAGGATCTGAACAGGCTGGGAGATTATATGGAGGCTCTGAAGGGAAAGAGCGTCAGCACTGTCCGCCAATGCTGCAGAAGGATTGCGGCGCTTGCCGAGAGACCTCAGATCATGAAGCTGAAGCTGGCGGCGTATTTGGACCAGAGAGGAAACGTGGATCACATATTAAAGCGGCAGCTCGCCAGGCGCGTCTGGGAATATCTGGCGCTTTGCCCCGACGAGGAGATGATTTCCCTGGTGCTGGAGCTGTACCAGAACTATGGAAATTCAAAGGAGGGAGATGCCTTTTTCCCTGCCGCCATGCTGGCTAAGCTCTTGAGCGAGGAGGACTGCAGCCAGTGGCTGTGGAAGGAGCTGGAAAGGAAACAGTTTGCCGTCCAACAGCTCTACAATGCTCTGTCAGTGCTGTGCTGGGATGCGGGGAGAAGGACGTGGGTCGTGACCGCAAGAATCTACAGCATGGCGCTTGAAAAGAGTATCCGGGTGCTGCACCCGTCCAGACAGAGGGTGGAGGGAGATTTTCTGCAGCTTCTGATGGGAGAAAAGGACGGCAGAACGTACAAGTGGGCGGGCAGGCTTGACAGGGTGCTGGGAAACTGTATCCCGGACGGCGACAGCGATTACGAAAACCGGCTCATGGAATACTTTTACCGGCGCGCCAAGGACGGCTCGGAGGGAATTTTTTATTACTGCGGGCAGCTGAAGCAGTACGGCTTCCCCAGGTGCGAGGGAATTGCCACGGAGTATTTTAGAAATAAGAAGCAGATTTCCGCATGGGAGATCTCAAATATTTTAAACGCGCTGCCAGGCACGGACGAGGCCAAGAGAGCGGAGGGGCAGGAGCTTTTGAAGCTGCTTAAGGGAGACAGGAAAAGGCTGCGCGATACCAGCGATACCATGATCGAGCGTCTGGAAGCCATGGTGCTGTCACTGTAGTAAGGAGCTGCGCCGTACCCTTACGTGCGCCGGGGCAGTGAATCCGGCGGCCGCAGAACGGCTGCAGTCAGGAAAGGAGAACAGAGGTAATTATGAAACAGGAGGTTTTACGGCTGCCTGCGGAGCAGCTTTTTCAAAAGGAGATAGACGCCCTGATAGCGGCGGAGACAAATCCCATACCTCAGGGGTGGCGTATGTCGCCCCGGTCGGTGAAAACCTATATCTGCGGCGGAAAGGCGAAAGGTGTGGAGATCACGCCCAAATATATCGGTCATGAGCGCCTTGTGGAGATTGCGATCGCCACGCTGGTGACGGACAGGGCCCTTTTGCTGATCGGGGAGCCGGGAACGGCAAAGAGCTGGCTTTCCGAGCATTTGGCTGCGGCTATCAACGGCGATTCCACCAGGGTCATACAGGGAACGGCGGGAACGACGGAGGAGCAGATCCGGTATTCCTGGAATTACGCAATGCTGATCGCCAACGGTCCTTCGGAGGAGGCAATGCTGAAGAGCCCTGTGTTCCATGCCATGGAGACGGGAAGCATCGCCCGGATGGAGGAGATTTCAAGGTGTGCCTCGGAGGTGCAGGACGCGCTGATCTCTATTTTGTCAGAGAAACGGATATCCGTGCCCGAGCTGGGAATGGAGGTTCCGGCTAAGAGGGGCTTTTCCATGATCGCCACCGCAAACACGAGGGATAAGGGAGTCAACGAGATGTCCGCGGCCCTGAAGCGCCGTTTCAATATTGTAGTGCTTCCCACCCCGGCTGACCTGGCGGCGGAGATGGAGATTGTGCGCACCAGAGTGGAGCAGCTTTCCGGAGGGCTGGACCTGCATGCCGTGCTGCCGGAGAATGCGGTGGTGGAAAAGGTATGTACGATCTTCCGTGAGCTGAGAAACGGAGAGACGCTGGACCGCAGCCAGAAGCTCAAGACTCCCGCAGGCGTGCTGTCCACAGCGGAGGCGATCTCTCTTTTGTGCAACAGCATGTCCCTGGCGGGCAGCTTCGGCAGCGGCAGGATCACGGAGGAGGACCTGGCAGCAGGGCTGCAGGGCGCTGTGGTAAAGGACGAGGGCAAGGACGGAATGGTCTGGAAGGAATATCTGGAGAATGTTATGAAGAAACGCGGCGCCTCCTGGGCAGGCTTATATAAGGCGTGCAAGGAGCTGAACGAATAGGGGGGGCGCAGCATGAATCAGCCTTATATATACGGAGTCAGGCATCTGTCCCCGGCCGGCGCGTGGCACCTGCGCAGGTTTTTGGACGAAAAGAAGCCCCGGCTGGTGCTGGTGGAGGGACCGAGCGACCTGAACGATCAGATGGAAAATCTCACCAGGCGGGAGACAAAGCCGCCCATCGCCATCCTTGCATACACAAAGGAGCCGCCCATCCGCACCATTCTCTATCCCTTTGCGGAGTATTCGCCGGAGTATCAGGCGTTTTTGTGGTGCAGGGAGCACAAGACTGCCTGCAGGTTCATGGATCTTCCCTCGGACGTGTTCCTGAGCTTCCCGGAAGGGGAGCAGGGGGGCGTTGACGTCGAGGGTGAGGAGGGGCGCATGAACGTCTATGCGCTTCTGGACCGGAAGGCGGGAGAGGACGGGCATGAGACCTTTTGGGAGCGCACCATGGAGCATATGGGCGGCGGATACCATGAGGGGGCGAACACCTTTGGCAGGGAGCTGCGGGATATGACTGCCGGAGAGGACGCGGACTGGCCGGAGACGGTGGTCAGGGAAGCCTATATGAGAAGACAGCTGGCGGACGCCGTGGCGGAGGGCTTTGCGCCGGAGGAGATCGTGGCGGTGACGGGAGCCTTTCACGTGGAGGGGCTTTTGTCCCCGGAGCAGCCGGCGATGACGGACGAGGAGATCAAGAACCTGCCCAGGGTCCAGGCCAATCACACGCTGATGCCCTATTCATATTACAGGCTGTCCGCCAGATCGGGATACGGCGCGGGCAACAGGGCGCCGGCGTATTATGAGCTGCTTTGGCAGGGGCTTTTAAAGGGAGAGCCCATGTACGCGGCATACAGCTATCTGTCAAAAATTGCGGGCTATCAGAGAGAGCAGGGCAATCCTGTGTCCTCCGCGGAGGTCATTGAGGCGGTGAGGCTTGCGTCTGCCCTTGCCGGGCTGCGGGGCGGCTCCGTTCCCGTACTCAGGGACCTGAGGGACGCAGCCGTTACCTGTCTGGGCAAGGGGAGCTTTTCCGCCGTCAGCCTGGCGGTTGCGGATACGGAGATAGGGACGGCAATAGGCACCCTCCCGGAGGGCGTCAGCCGCACAAGCATTCAGGAGGATTTTTACAGGCTGCTGAAGGAGCATAAGCTGGAAAAGTACAGAAGTCTTACGGCACAGGATATTATGCTGGATTTGCGGGAAAACCGCAGGGTCTCCACGGAAAAGGCGGCGTTTCTTGATCTGCACAGATCCTTTTTCCTGCATCAGCTCAGGGTGCTGGAAATCAGCTTTGTGAGTATGCAGAGTGTAAACCAGGAAAACGCCACATGGTCGGAGCATTGGGTGATACGCTGGACGCCGGAGGCGGAGATGGAGCTGGTGGAGGCTGCCTTAAAGGGGGATACGGTGGAGCAGGCCGCCGCCTTTCGGATGAAGGAGAGGGCGGAGCAGGCGGCAGATATCGGAGGGATTGCGGAGGTTATCGAGGACGGATTTACCTGCGGCATGGCATCCGTGGTGAATTATGCGGTTTCCGCCCTGCAGAAGAAGGCGGTGGACGCCGTTTCGGTAGAAGGGCTGGCGCAGACGGTGTACAGACTTTCCACGGTTCTTTCCTACGGCAGTATCAGGCGGCTGGACACGGGGCCTCTGGAGCCGATCCTGAAGCAGATGTTTTACAGGGCGTGTCTTTTGCTTCCCGGCGCGTGTGTCTGCGACGATGCCGCCAGCAAGGAGATTGTGGCGGCGATGGAGCGCCTGAATGCGGCTGCGCTTGCCCATGAGTTCCTGAACAGGGAGCAGTGGCTGTCGGCGCTGCGGGAGACCGCGGGACGGGACGACCTGAACACAAGGCTGTCCGGGTTTGCCATGGCGATCCTTTTGGAGAGGGGCTGCGCGGCTTCGGAGGAGCTGAAGCTGGAGGTACAGCGCAGGCTTTCAAGGGGAGTGCCCGCCGAGCTGGGAGCCGGATGGTTTGAGGGGCTTGCCATGAAGAACCGGTATGCCCTGATTGCCAGGCTGTCTCTCTGGGAGGACTTGGACAGCTATCTGGAGGAGCTGGACCCAGAGGAGTTTAAGCGTGCTCTTGTGTTCCTGCGCAGGGCGTTTGCCGACTTTACATCGGCGGAGAAGGACGAGATCGCGGAGAATCTGGGAGAGATATGGGGGCTTAACGGGCAGCAGGTAAGCGAGGCGGTGAACCAGACACTGGACGGGGCGGCCGCCGAGCTGGTGGAAGGGCTGGACGATTTTGATTTTGACCTGTAAGCGCGGGCAGCCGGAAAATATGGGAAAGATAACAGAGACAGGTGCTGTTCCAGAGTGAATGGCAGCGGAGATTCATTTGCAGCCGGGAACAGAAGCTGAAAATAGAAGGAACAGGGATGGTTATGGAAACGGATACTTTAAACGAAACAGATAAATCCGAACAGGCGGAACCGGCGAAGGCGGAGGAAAAGCTGCAGCGCTGGCGGCTGATTCTTGGACAGGAGAGCCAGAAGCGTTTTGAAAATATGGGGGGCGGAGGACTGACAGGGGAGCAGGATATGATGGACCTGGCGCTGGCGGCAATCTACAACCGCACGGAGTCGGGGGGCTTTGGCCCGGGAGCGGCAGGCAGAGGCGCCGGAAGCGGTCCCTCCAACCCGCAGATCACCCGTTGGCTGGGGGATGTGAGAAGCCTTTTTGACAAGGAGCTGGTAAAGGTGATCCAGGGGGACGCAATGACAAGGTGCGGTCTGAAGCAGCTTATCTTTGAGCCGGAGCTTCTGGAGAACCTGGAG